>Ga0160505_100049_pt1 | contig 100751 bp, 66 predicted proteins | sample DIDeMG_FD_108225 | JGI IMG/M metagenome (GOLD analysis project Ga0160505, IMG submission 108225) | Enriched chicken feces microbial communities from UW Madison campus, WI, USA - DID2874_E49_Stillage MG | ecosystem: Host-associated > Birds > Digestive system > Large intestine > Fecal ... | reverse complement strand
TTCATAAAGCATTGATTTCAATTCTAAAGATAAGTTTAAAGTACAGTGTTATAGAGGACCCTACATTTCTGTCTAATAAGCAACAAGATTCATAAACAACTTCATATGATGGAGTAGATCGTACAAGCTGGCAGTAGCAGATTGAATTAATCGATAGACCATGTCAAAGTCAATAACGTTGAATAGAGTATCTGAATTGAAACTGAAAATCAGAAACATACTCCAATATTCCGAAGAAACCTTTCCTGTCAAGCGCATTAACGATTACAAATCCCAAATGTCATCAATTGACGACATACTTCAACTAACAGAATATCTGACCAGACAGATTCCCAAGAAGCAAATCCAAGGAAACATGATTCAATTAATTTCAAACCTAATTATCTCAAAACTTGTCCTCTCAGGTCTTCATTTAAGATCCACGACCCATTCACTTCTCACCTTCACTCCGTCCACTACCTACATCATTAACACAAGCCTAATTAACCAAATAAATAGAAAAAAAGAGAAGCTAAATTATTTGAATAACACACAATCTCCGGAATTCTTTTCAGAAACCTAACGATTCCTTTCATGTAAGACCCCACCATATAAATCCAAGTACCATGGACCCTTATCGTAGTAGTGTCAAACCAAATTGTGAAAAGCGTCATCCACCCACCAACTTACAAATCCACACCCATGACCTACACCATCGGAGACCGGATCATCACGTTCAGTGCCAAGGGCCTCACTCCCGAAGATGAACGTATCGTCCGTGCCCATCCTGACATGCTTCGTTACTGTCTCAACTCCACAGTCCACAGTTATCTACTCAGTATGAAGAAAATAGTCCATCTTTACACCGACATCATTACCATCTACAGCACGCTTCTCCTGAAGGTGCCCAACTACGATGATGTCACGAACATGACCAATAAAACCAAATTGAATTTTGTTCGTTTGGAAGAGGATTTGAACGTTGTCTTCGGCAAGAGTCTATCAGCAGTCAATGAAGGCTGGGAACAGAAACACTATGAGAAACAGCTCAAACCTATGGTGGTTCTTATCTTGAAGAGCTGTAATGAGCTGTTTAATCACCTTTTTAAAACACTCAACTGCATCGACGTGTTCTTTCTGTCATTTGATAATCTCAAGAAACTTCTCATTCCATGTCTACTCACTCACACCCAAATGATCCAGAAACTGATTGCAGGCGCCATCTACTTCTTTGGTCTAACCACCATCACCGACGAGTTAGCCAACGTGGGCGACTTCGATGCCACCATCATTAGACAACTCACCAAGATCGACTCTATCACTTCAGGCCTCGAACGTGAAGCCAAGTTGCTCGATATGGTATTCACAACCATCGATACGTCATTGCAACAGTACACAAACATTCTTCTTGGACGAGCCATTCTCAAAAGAGACGTGGAAGAGGTGGACTGTCGCATCATTCGTAGAAGAGACGTTTGCTTCCAGGCTGCTGAACATGTGGTCAGCATCCCACTCACGGGGGATCAACTTACAGCATTGTCGATGCTGCATTTCACTAAGCATATTTTTTACTTCATTTCGGCAATACTAGTGGTGGTTGTCGTTGTACTTTATAGGCTCTATGCCGTGATCTTTGGGTAGGCTATGGTTTAATATTTGCATGAAATTTGTAGAATGGACTCCTGTCCAGCTTCAAATATACCTCCATGACTTCTACCTTCAACATTTTAATTTCGTAGTATCTTCATTTTCATGATTCTCTTAACCATCATTCAGCCTTCTGTGTCACGTGCACAATTCATCTTTCACGCACTATACACTAATCTTAGAGGTAAACACCAAACTCAAAACCCTACTACATTATAGTCGGGAATCACGATCCAAACCATCCTGTTTTCCCTGTCCGGCTTCATAATTCACGTCCGGTTGTTTCCAGGTGTTCCCATTGTTGCAATTCTCCAACTTTTACCACGGTTGTGTTGTGTTTCTGTCAGAATAAACTCACTCCCATTGTTGGACATAGACCCGCTGCTTCTTTGCTACCAACGCCGTCCAAAGTGGTGAACCTCCACCCTTTTTCACCTCACATACCCCAACCAGTCACTTTTTGTGCATTGTCACCATGGCTGACAATCCTGATCAGATCTACTCGGCCACCTACTCCAATGTCCCAGTATTTGAGTTTGTGACGGAAGAGGGCCCAATTATGCGTCGAAAGTCCGACTCATGGATCAACGCCACGCATATCTTGAAGATAGCCAAGTTTCCTAAGGCTCGTCGAACAAGGATCTTGGAAAAAGACGTCCAGACGGGCATCCACGAAAAAGTCCAGGGAGGTTACGGTAAATACCAGGGAACGTACGTTCCGCTCAACTTGGGCGCCGAAATCGCTAAGACTTTTGGCGTATTTGATATTTTGCGGCCCATTTTTGAATTCGAGTACGTGGAAGGTAAGTCCGACACTCCTCCACCAGCTCCGAAACATAACCATGCGTCTGCTTCCAACGTGGCTCGTAGACAACAACAGCAGCAGCGAAAGGCCGAGGCAGCCCTCCAGGATGAACATTCTGCCAAACGAATGAAAGTTTCTGCTAGCGAAGGTACTGAAATACTGAAAAAGAGAGGAAGACCTAAAAGAGTCGCTTTGACTGCAAGAGAAAAACCAGATTTGCGCCATAGCAGGACAATGCCAGTAGAGTCCAGTGGACCCAGCATGGGCACTTTCAATGCTCGCAGAGAACTGTCATACTCGCAATCACTGCAGTTACCTCCCCTAATGCGTCAGGACACCGAGAGGGACGCTTTACAAATTATGGCCAGCAATTTGAACGTTAAGCGAGAGGATCTTGAGGCAGCTAGCAGTGATAACGAAGATCATGGACCAGGCAACACATTGCGTCCTGACTTTGGCCTCAAAGACACCGACGAAGACGAGCTAATGTCTGGGCGAGAGCTATTCGGATCGCGAGACTCCTTTGCTACACGCGATTCGTTCGAAAAAATTGTCCACATGCATAACAAGCACTCTCGGAGCATGAATCTGAACAACATTCCTCGTTTGTTAAGTCTCAATGGCAGCGTTTCTGCTGATGGTTACGGCTTGAACCAATACCATCACAACAACCATTTCACGTCACAGTCGCCAACAACTAGCATCAGAGGAGATCCTGAATCAGTGGAATACTTTAATACTTTGCTTAATTTTTTCTTGGAAGATGAGGGTTCGCCCACTCATTCTGTCAAGGGCCACAATGGCAATTTGGAGCTCCCCGAAAGCATCTTGAACCCACCGCAGCCATTGAACAAAATCAACATCAACCAAGCCATTGATAACGACGGAAATACTATCTTTCACTGGGCTTGCTCCATGGGTAACATCGCAATGATTGAGTTTTTGTTGTCCATTTTCACGAATTTCATCGACAGTCAAGTTAAGAACTATCATGGAGAAACGCCGTTAATGTTTTTGATACAATTCAATAACAGCTTTCAACTCAAAAATTTTCCTGCCATTCTTGACCTTCTTTTTGATTCCATTTTGTCGGTCGACAATTATGGAAGAACAGTTTTGCACCACATTGTTCTCGCGTGTAGTTCGGGCCGCAAAGATGTATCCTTACGATCAGGAAAAGATGATGAGCCTCGTAAGAAGAAAGAGCGCTTCTCAAAGTACTATATGGACGTTGTCTTTGGCAAGATCATTGAGTTCCCCGACTACCAACTACTGCAAGGTAACGAGAACAGAAATCTAGAGGATAAGAAAGAGCTCATTGCCAAGTTCATTAATCACCAAGATAATGAGGGTAACACTGCGTTTCATATTGCAGCTTACAACATGACCAAGAAGTTGATTAAAATATTCATCAGTCACCACAAGTATATTGACTTTGGCTTGAAGAACTTGGTCAATTATACTATTGAGGATTACTTGGCATCGCACAACTATGTGCTACGTTTGGAGAATGGTGAGGATGAATTAGTTCCTACTCAGGAGGATAAGCACCAGATTAAACCCACCTTGTTTCCAGCCGAACATACGCAGAGTTTCGAATCGCAGTTGCACAAGACCAATTTGGCCATCAATTTGCAGAATTCGACAGCAAACATCATCACAGAAAAGCTAAGTGAATTAGCATTTGCCATAGACAAAGAACTTGGAGAAAAAGATGACAAGTTGCTCGCACTTTACAAGGTATTCCGCTTCATTGCTTATGACAAGTTCCGCTCGCAAAAGGCAATTCTTGAAATCTTCAATCTTGATAACTTAGTGGAAGACATTGAGAAGGACTTCGAAACCAGCACGGATGATTTATCCAAACCTGGAAACACTGAGTCTTTGGTTATTGATGGATCTAGAGATAAGATTATTCAAGACGAGATCAGTCGACTTCACAATGACTTGCTCTTCCAATATCTCAGCATCAAGGATGAAATTGACTTTGAGCTCAAAAGGTTCACCTACATAATGGAAAATCTCGCTTCTCAGCGGTTAGCGGAGTTGGAGAATAAGTTCAAAGTTGCGGGGAGTGAAGAAGAAAGTGATGAACAAAAGCTAGAACTTGCTACAAAGTTGCAACAGGAGATTCTCAAGCGCGTGGAGTTGTCTACTCGAGTATACGAAGAAGGTAGCAAGGTGCCAGTATTGGTTCAAAATCCAGACGAGTTCAAAGAGAATGTTGATGGAGACGAAAATTCTGACGGCAACAGTTCGGGGCATCGAGAAAAAGAAGTGACATATCCACAGTCATCTGAGGCTGGCACGAAGTCTGCCATTGCTGACTTTCCTCAGGTGGACAAGCTTTATAAGTACTGCAAGTTAATCTCTTTAAGCTGTGGCATGTCATTTTCGGAGGTTGAGAACTCCATTGATCTCATCGAGCAGTCGCTTGAGAAGTCTGCTACGAACTCAACTGCATAGATAATAAACATAGTAGCGAACAAATAGAAATAGAAATAGAAATGAAAATGAAAATGAAATCGAAAGTAAAAATTATAGAGAAAAAAAATTCAAACAAGATAGTCAACACTAAACAATTAACTTTATTACGGGGTTATACCTACAATATCCACCGGATAATGGATGCCGCACGGTGCACGGAAAGTCCGCTATTAGCCGAGATCTTGCGATTAAGTACTGGTGCAGCGACCTAGCTTTTTTGCACCCGGATAATAATACCCTGGTAACGCAGAAGAAGCTTGTGGATAAAACACAGTAAATATAGAGTAAAATTTTTAAGTAAAATTTTTACAGAATACAAAGCACTCACTTCCACACTTTCTTACCTTCAAATGCTGGCCAACGAAGACAAAAAAGACCCAATTGAGGACTCTGTTGAACATGCTGTAGACATTTATCCCAGCTCTTCAGATAGTAGCGACTTCGATGGTCCAGTAACATTTACGGGCAAAGAAACAACGGAACTGCCTAGATCATTGAGAGGATCGTTTTCTAGTTTAAGAAGAGCTGTGAATGGAAATTCTACTGAAGATGCTGACGAAATTAAAAGGTATACAGAAGAGGAAATCAGAGGTAGCCTTGATGAGGCCGAATTTGACCTTCAGAGGAACGCTACTAGACAAACTATTATCAGCCATATTGTGGACACAAAAGATATCGATGATTCAGATTACAAGATTGAGGAAGACAGATTGCCCATCGAGAATGATGGTGAGAAATTTACTAATATTGACCCAGAGCTCATTACGTGGGGATACAATAACCCCGAGGATCCAAGAAACTGGAGAACATCTAAGAAAGTGTTTGTGGTGATTTTTGTGTCTCTCTACACTCTTATTTCGCCCATGTCGTCATCGATCTTGTCTCCAGCAATGTCAGATTTGGCAAAAGATTTCAATATCACCTCTACTACTGTTCAAGCATTGGTTATTTCTATCCACATTTTAGCATGGGCCGTTGGTCCCTTGGTGATTGCACCGCTCTCTGAAGATGACAGACTCGGAAGAAAAACTGTTTTGAGTGTTTCGTGCTGGCTCTCCCTTGCGTTCAACCTTGGATGTGCTCTCTCTCGCAACACTACCGAGATTATTGCGTTTCGGTTTATCTCTGGCCTTTTCAGTGCTACCCCACTCAATGTTTCGCCAGCCGTGGTAAGTGACCTTTTCGATGCCAAAACTAGAAACCTCAGTTTGGCTGGAGTGTTCTTAGTGCCATTTGTTGGACCCGCCATTGCACCCATTATTGGAGGATTCATGGTAGAGGCCAAAGGCTGGCGTTGGGTGTTATATACGCTCTGCATCATCAATGCCGTGGTAGCGGTACTTGGAACCTTCTTCTATGTGGAGACATACACCCCTGCTCTCCTCAAGAAGAAGGCTCAAGCATTAAGAAAGAAAACTGGCAATATGAACTTGCATACCATCTATGAGATCTCCAACGGAGAAACGACTTTGGCGAAGTTGCAAGGAACGGTTTCTCGCCCACTCATGTTGCTTTTCACCCATCCTATGATCATTGGCTTGGGATCCTTTATGGCATTCATTTATGGATTCTTGTACCTTATGATCATTACATTTCCATCAGTGTTTGGCAAAACATACGGGTTCAGTCAGAGCCAAACTGGCCTCATGTATTCATCACTTGGTATCGGCTTCATCTTGGGAATGCTTTTTTGGACATATGTTCTTGGTGTCGTATACAACCATCTCACTGAAAAAAACAACGGTGTTGCTGAGCCCGAATTCCGCCTTCCGTGCCTCTTCATTGCAGCCGCCATCATTCCTATTGGCTTACTCTGGTATGGCTGGTCTGCACAGCTTAAGCTCCATTGGATTATGCCATGTATTGGCAGTGCAATCTTTGCATTTGGTCTAGTGTGTGTGTTCCAGACTTTACAGGCATACTTGATCGATATGAACCCAAGATTTGCCGCCTCTTCCATCGCGGCAGCAGCTATCTTCAGATGTCTCTTTGGGTTCGCTTTTCCCCTCTTTGCACCAATTATGTATGCCCGTCTTGATTACGGGTGGGCCAACACCATGTGTGCAATCATTGCGGTGTTTTTGGCAGTACCGTTCCCAATCTTATGCTACAAATATGGTAAGCGTATCCGGGAGTGGGCCAACGTCAGAATGGAGAAGAGTCAAGAGAAGAGAGATGAAAGATTGAAAGCAAAACTAGCACAAAAAATTTAAGGGAAGGATCAAGAACAGAGAAAATATGAAAAAGAAAATTAAAAAAAAATAAAAAACAAAGCAAATATACAAAGAGACAGTGAACAATATACAGTAATATGTAATCGAAAATTTGAGTCAACACTTGAAGCAAGTAGTAGGTGCTATCTATAATCTGTAGTGTGTAGTGCGATCCAGACTCTAATAACTACAACTATTATACTACTAATGGATCACACCGCTCAACCCCTTACCATTGCGCTGCTACATGCATTTCCACTTCCTCGAACCCTTGAGGTTCTTCCTCCACATGTGCTCCAAGACTTTTCTCGACAATACGACTTGGTGAAAGGCTATATTAAACAGCTAGATGCCTATACTCAAACGGAAACCAATCTCCGTAACATTATCCACGAGCAGATTTCCACCATAAATAAGATCATAGGTTTGTTGGATGCATATGAGAAGAACTCGAGTGCCATTGCAAGTGCAATCAGCAAGATGAACGAGTTATACAAGGAGTTCTTGAATTACGAGACATATCAGTACCAGCTATTAAGTTCGAACTTCAACCAGAATTTTTTGAAGTTGAAATTCTCCAAGTTAACTAGTGCAAGCGACGAGGAGTCTATGAATGCGGTGAAAGAATATCGGAACTCGGGCGAACTGCTACTGAACTTTCTTCAGGATTTTAGGCAGAAAAGGAAACTGTACCATCTTTTAAAGGAGAAGTTGAACCGGTGGGATGAAGAGCGCATAAGTGGGCTCATTTAGATAGATTTGAGAGTAATCTCTTCATCTTGGGCGTGAATTGACTGGTCAATGTGTCCATTCTTTATCTAGGTTGATGTCAATGCTTTGATACTTCTCGTTGATGCTTCTCGAGGAGATACTAATCGTCTCAGAAGATAACGAGCTTATGGGTTTAATGATTGACATGGATGGAAGGAGAGTCTGATGATTATATTGTTGCATCGATCAAGGAGGGGTAAAATGGCAATGAAAGATAAAATTGTCAGTCAACAACCACAATTCATGATGAAAAGCTAGAGTACTTCACAGAGTAGCGAACTCCATCTACACGATTGGATCATAGGTATAAACTTACAGATTGAAGGTCGAGGTGTTGTTTAGAGTATGAGATCACAAATACGACTTGGATATCAATTATGCCTATCCTACTACCTGTTTCGATGATTCAGATCCTCTTGATCTTACATAAATTTTGACTTTGCACATTGGTATCGATAGAGTTGATTGCCCCGGCCATAAGCTCTCCCCAAATGACTTCTCACTCAATCCGACAATGTACGAAATATTGGTATGCCACTCCTCCAATCTTCCTGACAATTCTACAATTCTCATGCCAATTCCTCACTACATGACTTTGAATTGCTCATTTCAAAAGAAATCATCCATATTTCTGCCCAGGTTCCCTTTTCTTGATCATTCATCAATTCAATTACAGTTGTAGATCTTACCTATACACAATTCCACAAGCGAACATTTTCAATACAATTGATCAGCAAAATCCATACCTGTAACCATTCATTATTAACATTGCATCAAGACAATTATGTCAAGTCACAGACTCATAAAACCTTTTAATTCATATCAAATTCTCTCTAATTTCTCAAGTGTTATATCTTTCATTCATTTCATGAGGGTTCAACCCTCCAAATCCTCATTTATATTCCTACACAGTATCCACCAACGTCGTCTGACTCACTACGACTCACAAAAGTTGACGCATTATCAAAACGATCAGATGGCCAGTCCTCTCCATCCTATTAAGTTCCGACAATTTCCGACACCCACAACCAATCAAGACATCCATACCTTCAACATCCGAGCATATCCATCAAACCGCCTTACGGACTTCAGTCATCGGTAGTCAATGCCCATTCGCTGTAGGATTTGCGATGGTGCTGCACCGTCAGGTGAGCCGCAACAATTTTTTTCTCTCTGATAATGTGCAAATGAATAATCCACACTCGGGTCTATGGAAGCTCTACTCACGCACCCCTTCTATCCGAACATGGCCAATGACAGAATACTAGCCACTAGTCACAATTCAAATTCTCAACTTACGTCAATTCCGACTAGTCCGGTACCAACACAATAAGTAAACTATCATATTGCCCCGCTATCTGCACAAGAACCCGGTTGCATATGACCCGAAAACAGGATTTGTCGCTATATGAGTGCACATACGACAATCTCCCCGTCGGTGTCTTAAACTCCGAAATATCGCGAGCGAAAACGCACTTGGATAATTTATACCGTTGGAACCAGTTTCTTTCTCAATGTTCAGTACTCGCCCAATGTTGCGAACTGCGCAAATGTTCAGAGCTGCGGCAAGCAAGGCTACCAAGCCACTGCTGGCGTCCGTGTCGAGTCGTTTGTTCTCGACCAGTCCTAGAGCATTCAATGCGGTGCCAAAATCTTCTCCAGGTGTCATCAAGAAGACATTCAGAACTCTCACTGCTGTGACTGTGTTGACGTTGGTTGGTGCTGCTTCATACTTGAGTTATAAGGTACACCTCGAGTCCAATCCTGCCGAACAGGTCAAGCAGACCTCGACATTTGAAAATGGTCGTAAGAAGAAGACCTTGGTCATTTTGGGTTCTGGTTGGGGTTCTATCTCCCTCTTGAAGAACTTGGACACCACTTTGTATAACGTGGTTGTCGTTTCTCCTCGTAACTACTTTCTTTTCACCCCATTGTTGCCATCTTGTCCTACCGGAACCGTCGAATTGAGATCCATTGTCGAGCCTGTCAGAGCAATCACCAGAAGACGCCCTGGAGAAGTTATCTACTTGGAGGCTGAGGCTACTGCAATTGACCACGTTAACAACAAGATCACTATTAAGCAATCCACCACCGTTCACTCCGGCCATTCCGGTAAGGATACCAGTTCGGCCAAATCTACTCTTAGTGAAGACATTGTCACTTCTTTGAACTACGACTACTTGGTTGTGGGTGTTGGAGCCCAGCCTTCTACTTTTGGAATTCCAGGAGTTGCTGAGCACTCCACATTCTTGAAGGAAGTGAGTGACTCCATCCAGATCAGAAGAAGACTTATGGATATCATTGAAGCTGCCAACATCTTGCCAAAGGATGACCCTGAGAGACAGAGATTGTTGTCTATTGTTGTTTGTGGTGGAGGTCCTACTGGTGTGGAAGTTGCAGGTGAATTGCAGGACTACATTGACCAGGATCTCCGTAACTGGATGCCTGAGGTTGCTTCCGAGTTGAAGGTTACCTTGGTGGAGGCTTTGCCAAATGTGTTGAACATGTTCAACAAGAAATTGGTGGACTACACTAAGCAGGTTTTCCAGGACACCAACATTGATTTGAGAACAAACACCATGGTCAAGAAGGTGGACGACAAGGCAGTGATTGCCCAGACTAAGGACAAAGATGGTACTGCCCAAACAGTGGAAATTCCATATGGTATGTTGATCTGGGCTACTGGTAACGCCCCTAGATCTTTTGTTAGAAACTTGTCCTCCAATATCGAGGAACAGAAGAACGCTAGAAGGGGTTTGCTTGTGGATGACAGATTACTAGTGGACGGAACAGACAATATATTCGCTTTGGGTGACTGTACCTTCACCAAGTACGCTCCTACCGCTCAGGTTGCCTTCCAGGAGGGTATCTTCTTGGCTGGTCACTTGCAGAGATTGAATGAAATCGAGTCCTTGAAGTACAGAGTCGCCAACCCTCAAGGCGAGGAGCACGTCGACAGATTGTCCAAGAAGTTGGTCAAGTTGGAGTCTTCCTTGGAGCCATTCAAGTACAACCACCAGGGTTCATTGGCATACATTGGATCTGAAAGAGCTGTGGCTGACTTGGTGTGGGGTGACTGGTCCAACGTCAGTTCTGGAGGTACCTTCACCTACTTGTTCTGGAGATCGGCTTACATCTACATGTGTCTTTCTGTCAAGAACCAGATCTTGGTGTGTCTTGACTGGGCCAAGGTGTCGATGTTCGGTAGAGACATCTCCAAGGAGTAGAATTAGCAAATTTTTTATGTCTATTCATTATTATAGCTACTTACAATATAACTCATAGTCTACGCGTAAGTAAGGTATTTAGAAATGGAAGTCGGAGATGTTATCATCGTCAGCGTTGTGACGATTCTTTTCATAAAAGTAGTCATCTTTGGGGTAAGGTGGAGACTGTGCACCTGGTGACGGTTCTTGTTGGGCAAAGTCGAATGATTTGTCGTTAACGGTGGAGTACAGCCCAGTACCTTGAGTATAGCTGTCTTCTTCCTCGTTCTCCGATGGGTAATAACTCTGCTCAGCAGTGACGATGTTTCTGACTTGCTTAGGAAGTCTGTCTGGACGGTAGAATCTCAAATCCACTCTTCCCACGATATAAAGAACATTAATGAGCGACTCGAAGCCTCCCCAGCAAATATACATGATAAATGGTTGGCATAAATTGCTCAGATGTCTGTTAATCCTGTTTTGAAAAAGGGTAATACTTCTCAAGACCGCACCGATAAAAATCAATATCGTAGTGACCACAATAAGAAGCATGGAAACGTTGTGGTCCAATGTACCTCTCTGGTTGGTCAAACCTTCCACCATATTGTAGTGGTGATGAGTGGCTGCGATGACTCTGATGGCATGTCTATGGTTGTGATTTCTCTTCATAAACGTTTCTGCTGCATCCCGAGCAGCGTTTCGTTTGACAAAGTAGAATGGCTTGAACGACTCAATCCACCATGGCTGGTAAGTGTACAAATTTTCATCCTTCTTGGTGGGAGGGAACAAGTACGACAAGCCAATCAAGGACATGGATGTCAACGAGTACAAGATAACACAAATCGAGGTTACCATCACCACAATTTTCCAGTTCTCGTAGGCTCTGTGACTAAGGAAGTTAATGTATGGAACAAAAGCAGCAAGAATGGTGACAATAAGAATCAAAATCACGCCAATGTAGGTTCCCCACATAAAGCCCCAAAATAATTTTCTGGATCCACCCACTGGATGTCTCCAGGTAAACAATCTTTGAGCAAGAATCAAGTCAAAAGAAGCAAAAATGACCGAGGTCAAAATGAGGAAGATCTCACTAACTAAACCAACGTTGACCCAGGAAATGTCTCTGGCCCATTCGACACGAAACACGAAACCAAGCATGGTTATCATACAATTGAGAAACCATGCAAAAGAAATCCAGAAATGATGGCCCCTCCATGTGTTGATGCTGAAAATAACAATATGGAATAGGCCCAAGATTCCAAAAATGCATGCAAACACAATACTCGGTGCAATGTCTGAGCTAGTGGGATAACCACCAAAAAGATTATTTTGCATACTCACAGAATAATCGGTGATGATCTGGGGAATGACGGGGCCCATTAAGTTGTGGCAAATATCTACCAAATTTCGAATACCAGTACCATCCGCAGCACCATTATTAATCGTTTGCGTGAGACGAAGAAGGCCTTTCACCGCTGGGTACCCATCGAAGTTGTATGGGTCATTGAAGGAATCGGCCATTGCTGAGTTCCACTAAATATCACCAGTATAAGAAGGGAAGAAAATCAGAGAAAAAAAAGCCTTGGAGGTATGATTCCACTAAAATGTCGAGGATGAAGAAGTGAAGGTATTGCTATAAAAAAAATCCGGGCGTGATGGGGATCATTGGGTTTTATCTCTTAGGAACTAATTTGGGTAACTCTAGCTATTACATCCCGAATAGGAATTTGTTTAATGCCCTGCCCCGCAGTCTCCTGCAGACGTCGGTATCTCATTGACTTGTAAACCGAAATCGAAGTACACTATTTGAAATGATCATCAACGATGTAAACATGGAGACTGTCAAGTTGGGAAAGTAGTAAAGGATTTGAATTTATATATTTTTCTATTAGTAATGTATTATTTGTTGGTCTACGTGGCCTACGCTGTGAACAGCGAACGTTTTTGTATGCGAAGCTGATGGGTTTCCTGTTTGGGCAAGTATGCATGGCTGCTCTTTCTGGATGAGTTGAACTTGGTCCCAGGTCGGGCACAGGTGAGGGTTTGTCCATGTGAACAACTAATAGGGGAGATGGTTTATTTGTGTATTTCGGCGAAAATCAGCGGTTTTATTGGTACTGGTATCGTTGGGTGAGTATGGAATTTGTATTTGTAGGTGATAAATTTATAAGGCTGTTCCATCTTCTATTAGTTTTATGTGACTTTTTTAACTTTGTTGATGAATGCTACTGTTTATGGCAGTTTGGTCGCTATATCTATTCCATTGTCAGATTGCCTTTTCCATGTTTTCGTTACGAATCAGGCAGCCATGATTGCCAGTCTTTGACTAATTTCCTAAACGGGTAAATTGCCTGCTTCTCGTGCAGGAATTAGAACCTAATAGAGATGCCTACCATAATTGTATTATAATGTTCACCAGTGGGAAAGAGGAAATTGGAGGTTTTCTGTGGTAAAAATGTCATTCTGTTGAAAATAGAATATGAGTTTTTTAAAAGTCTTATGTCAAATGACCATGAGATGAGGGCAAATGTTCAACTATCGCTGAAGTCATAGAGAGATCTCCAATTTTGGTAATGCACGGCAGAGCAGTCCATTCAATTTCTTGACATTTACATTCATTTCCATTGTTTTCTCAAGAGCGTCTTTTAGTTCAAAGTTTTATCTCCATTTACTCAAGCCTCTATCCATCTTTCATATTCCAGTCTTCCATATGTTAAAAGAGGTCATAGAAATAGTTTCGGAAACAAGAAATTTGAAACATTTCCCTTGCCTTATCAATTTCAATTCATTCAACTAATCGATTTCAATTTATTCAAATCTCTAATTTTTTCATCAAAATTTCTTCTCGTCCCACTCTACCGAACATTCCTGCATTCCACCATAGACGTGTCTCATCTTCAACTCCAATGCCCACCACAAATATCGACTATACGGAGATAACTCAGGCTCTAAATACTCCCAAAGACTCATATGTCCCTGGAGATTGCATAATCTCCACGCCATTTGGGCTTCTGGTGTTAGAAATCCAAGGTGAACTCAACCTACCGTTGAGTGCTCCTCAAGACCCAGCATCTGTGGATCCTGAATACTTGGCCAACTTCGCCACTGTTGACGATGTCTACCATGCTGTAAAGTTTGGAAGAATGGAATTTGATGCCAAAGATCCATCCAAAGTGGTGTTGTTCATAGGAAACTCTCAGAGACTCATTGGATCTGTTGAAAAGTTAAGAGAACCACTTGGAGTCCTACGAGTGTCGACCAACGACGACCAATCCATGAAGTTTATGGATATTATTGAAAAGAAGGTCATTTTCAAGCAACGACCATTACCAATCATGTAAATCTAATGCATACAACATACCATGTTCAATTGCAAAGTAACCTAACGGCTTGTAGTTATTAACTTTAATCTTCGTGTAACCTCTATTTTATTTGTGTGTAAGTCTAGGTTATGTTATCTTGATTCTTCACATCAACTCAACCTAATACATTTTTTCTAAAACTTCGAAACCTCTCCCGATGTTAAGAATGGCTCATTCTTGCAACTGTCCGTGAACACTAAGTTGTTGAATATCTTCTTGATATCGTGTTCGCTGAAGTCCAACACGTTCTTCATATACTCCACAATACCTCCGTATTTGGTATCAAGAAGGTCTATAGTATCTAACATCGCCTCATGCCTGGAACTAATCAAGTTTGCAAATCCATCGTCCTCAATGGACCAATTCTTACGTCCACGTGAGATAAGCTCCTCTAATGCAGCTGCTCCTTCTTTACTTCTGAGTTTTTGCATCTGTGTCACGTACTTCTGTTTGATCTTTGCATGGTCGGGAAGCAATCCGTACGTGGTCAACTCGTACTCCCCTGCAATGGTATGACGGTCCAAACCAGCTAACCTCAACGCCAACATGGCAAACACTCCGGTACGATCTTTGCCTGCAGTGCAATGGAATACAAGAGGACGATCTGGATGATCCCGAATATGTTCAAACATGGTCCGGAACAGGCTGGTACCACTGTCCAACATGTGCTCATAAATATTAACGTAAGTATGCCACGATGTGATCAAATGTGACAACCGAACAGCAATCAGTTGAGGCGAGTAATCCTCGTTTCTGAACACAGGAGCATGGAAGCGTTCGACGTCGACGGTCTCGAAAAGTGGTGAGACTCCATCTTTCTCACATTCTTGGATTGATCGAAGATCGTAAACCGAACGAATTCCCAAGTTCTTGAGTGCTTCTGCGCCAGTCTCACTAATGTCTATAGTATTAGCACAGCGGAACAAATATCCTGGGCGCATGTAGTAGCAGGTACCAGGTTGTGTAGCCGTGTGGAACGTAGGAGCATTGATTTTCCAGCCCCCAACGTCTCTAAAGTTGGCGATTCCATCCACAGTTTTGGATCTTGGGATACCGCCAATATACTTCGTCTGCGTCGCAAAACGAAGTAGTTCCTGGTCGTATCGAAGGTATTTGGTGATAATTGCACTCACCAAATAGTTGTAGTTAATCCTCTTCTTCTTGTTCAATGGGTATCCGTTGGGATTCATATCCTCCTGGAGATCATCGGTAACAGCCTTTCTTCCGTAAAAGTTATGGTCGGCGCCCTCGATAAGCTCTAGTTGGTGGGTGTATGGACCCCTGTTTAGAGCGTTGGCGTAGTAGGCACAATCCTCTCTGGGGATAATATGGTCCTCGAGTCCGTAGACACTCAAAACAGACCATGCAGTGGATAACTTGCGCACCACAGAGAGATCAGGCGATGACAATGAGAGAAGTTCAGCCTTGGTGACCTTTGTGGGTTGGTACTTGCCAAACCGCATGGCAGTCTGCTCTATAAACTCGAAATCCTGATCCAAGAAGGTGTATCTCTCATAGATGGTCTCCAGACGGTATCTGGCGGAGCAATTGATCAAGTTGGGCACGATCACAGCCTTTTCACCTTTCCCGCTACGAACAAGCTCCTCCTGTTGCACTGCCCACAAGAACATCGCAGCACTTCCTCTCGAGTGTGCAATGATTGACAGAAGAAGAAAGTTGATGTTAACAGCATTCCGCGAGCTATCCAATAAATATTCCACGCATGTCTGAATATCCTCAATGTCTCTGGTCAATGTGCGGCCCTCCTTTGTGTCTGGATGGTCGTCCAGATAGCCACAGCCTCGGAAGTCGATTCTCAATGAGTAGTGGCCCAAGTCAGCAGCCAACCGATGCGCTACCAACTTCTGGTAGCAATAGTCTCTATGACCTCCTTGGCCATGAAGAATGAGCGCCACCTTTTTGGTTGGTGGAGCGTAGCCGAGCTGGAGGAAGTCGTCCAAGTCTACAGAGTGTGGAATGGTCAATGTGCCCTTGATTCCATTCCCGATGTCCACGTCGATCTCACGTGGAGGCTCGACTTCTCCAATGCCGTAGGTCCGGTCCTTAGCTAACTTTTCGTCCATTGGCGAGTTGCTGGATGTTGTTTGGGTTCAGATGGTAGAGAAGAGGTGGATTTGAATTTCACGTGAGTGTCTCCACAGAGTATCTCCACACAGTCCCCGGACAGGTTATTGGCGATTGGGCCGAGAGACGATGGGCCGAGGGAACAAAATTTAAAAGTGGACAATTTGATTGTTTTAGGGTTTTAAAGTTTCAAACAGGGTAATCCGAACCTGTGTTTGGAATTATTTGATGGTGTTACTGAGACTTAATTGTAGTAAGTTGGAACAGGTGAGAAACCTGGGAGTTTTTGGTGCGGAGTTCATGATGTGATTCCGAGGAACCATGAATACTATTAAGTCTGAGGATTTTAGCATCAGAAATAATAAAAAAATTCAAAAAGTAACTTTAATTGTGATTTTAATTGAAACATATATATGTGACAGTATGAGAGGTTTTTGCATACACAAAATTGTACCCTCATTGGGTTTAATTGTATTTTGTGCATTAAATTTGGAAACATTATTGTACATTCCACAATCTATCTGCTACCTTCACTACTGCACACTCACATACCACCACCATGAAGAGATTTGATGTAGATCGAGGGGCCTACACCCAACTCGGCCAGCAACTCAGCCAAAGACATTCGGATGAACTCTCAGCACAACTTGCCGTTTACCAATCGGCACTCATCAACTTTGCCAGCGAACATGAGGATACTATCAAGAACAATCCAGAATTCAGAAGCAACTTCACCCAGATGTGCTACCTGATCGGTGTGGATCCGCTTGAGCTTCTTCTCTTCCTGTCGTCGAAACAGAAAAGAAAAGACAATTTCTATTTGGCTCTTGCCGTTAGAGTGGTTGAAATCTGCCAGGAAACAAGAGATCTAAATGGAGGGCTTATATCGTTAAAGGAACTACGGTCTCGATTCCAGGACTCGCTGAATGTGCCCACTCAAATCACGGACGATGACATAGCCAAGGCAATGACGGTATTGGACGCGCTAGGCAAAGCCTTTGAGGTGTTGGAGATCAATCACAAGAAGTGGATCAAATTCGTTGAAGGTTCAGGCTCTAGGGGAATCTCTAACGACCACAAGAAGATCTATGAGCTCTGTGAGTTCATGGGAGGCTATGTAACCCTGCGACTTCTTCGTGACAACTACGGGTGGGATTCCGTGCGGCTGAAGAGTGTAGTGGACGATATGATTCTGAACGGGTTTCTATGGATCGATAACCAGGGGCCCACAGGCGAATGGCAGTTCTGGGAGCCATCGTGGATCTCAAAGTAGATTTCAACGGTATGGAGTAATGTTACAGTGTAGTGGAATATAAGGGTATGTTTCTGTGTTTGGTCTAATCCATAGTTGATCTACTTAACCCTAGTTGGATCTTCTAATTATTCAACAGAGTCGTTTCTCCTCTAATTGGCCTCTCCCTTTTTCTGCTTCTTTTCCCGATGTCTGGCATTGACAGTCTCCACCGTGTCACCTAGCTCTCTCTTTGAAAGTGGAACATAGCATTTGAAGTTGCGGCCCCGACCGTCTCCAACATTGATGGTGCCCGCATCTTGATGCTGGCTCTCATTTTCAAACTCCTTGACAAATACGGACTCAACCATTTGGGCAATGGATGACTTAAGCTGGTAATCTAGAAGCATAGCGTTGAAGCGCCCATGCTCCTTGGCGAGTTTCTGTTTCTGGGTGCCCTCAAAGTCATCTGCAGAGTTGAGCCATTCCATTTCTGGAAAAACACAGTCGTACAACACCAAAGGAATGTCGTTGGCCATCTCGTATACGGGTTTGCTAGGGTATTTTCCTATGTTAAGCAAGTCGTCAACAATGGATGGTAGTTCCAACTTTTGGCCTGCCATGAACAATACAGCAACCATGCACCGTACCTGGTGCCAGAGAAACGCCGTTCCCTTCAAGTCAAACACGTATAAGTCATCGTGGAGATGAACGATCTTGGCCGAGTACACCTCACGGCAATGGTTGGTGATTTGTTTGGATCCGTCAATTTTGCAGAAATTCCGGAAGTCGTGGGGTCCTTCGTACCTTGCAGCAGCATCTTTCATCAAATCAATGTTTAAGTCGGCCTTCTTGAAAATGTACTTGTAGTGTCTGTACGAGCAACTGAAACGGGCATCGAAACCCTCTGGCGGACGCAAACACACGGCTGTGATTCTGATATCTGGTGGCAAAAGTGCATTTAAAATGGTAAGGTACGGAAGCTCCTTCTTGTCGTTCAGCTGAATTTTCTGGTCTTCAGCAGAAAGTGAAGACCGAACATCCAACGAGATAACCTGGTTCAATGCACTCACACCTTTGTCTGTACGGCCACAACGACTGAAATTGCAACTGGCTGGATCAGCCTCAGGCACCAATTTGGCTTTGGTCATGGCTAAAAGAATCTCCTCCTCCACTGTAGGTAGCGGAGTTGGCTCGTACTGGAAGTTGAGCCCGTTATAGTTCCAGCCCATATAGGCAAAACGGAACGCAACGAACCGTTTGGGATGCGATGAGAAGTCGAATTTTCTCTTTTTGGCTTTTGTTGCAATGTTTCCACCGGCGATTTCACTTCCAACTTCTCCTATGCTAGTAGGTGCGACTTCGCCAGCGTCGCCGGAGTTTTCAAGTTCCTGGAGCCTTTTGATGAGCTGTTTTTTCAGCATCTTCTCATATTCAACAGCCCGGACAGCGGCCTTCTCTGCATTGAAAATGGCTGCCATGACTCTTTTGAACATCCAGTAGTGAGTAGTGCAGAAAAATGTTACTGCATGTGCACGCAGAGATGAGATGGAGATCATCATCACTTACTTATCTATATCAAGTAACCAATTAGGAAACCAAATTCCAGAGCCCCTAATTTGGAGATCCAACTCAAATCTATAAAAGAATGTCATCGCTACTGTGGGAAAAACTTAACGGAACCATCCATCCGTGGATCCAGGAAGCCATCACTTCCTTGGGCTTTACCTCCATGACTCCAGTCCAGGCATCCACCATCCCACTTTTCTGTGGAAATAAAGACGTGGTGGTCGAGTCTGTCACAGGTTCGGGAAAAACTCTAGCGTTTGCCATTCCCGTGTTGCAGCATGTGTCCAACAGATTGTATGGACCTATTGATTCAACTGAGAAGCCTGAGCCAGTAAAAAAGGGCCACATGCTTGCAGTCATCGTGTCGCCAACTAGAGAGTTGGCCAGTCAGATTCAGAAGGTGTTGGAAAGCATTTTGGAGTATTTGCCGGAGCATCTCCCCCAAATTAAGACCCAGTTGGTGTTGGGGTCTCTCAACACTGTTCGTGGAGACTTGGAAGAATTCCTCACAAGCAAGAACCACATTATTATTGCCACACCAGGTCGTCTTCTCGATCTTTTAGCCTCTCAGAAAGTGCATACGCTGTCGGTTGAAATTGCAGTGTTGGATGAGGCAGATAAACTCTTGGATATGTCGTTCGAGATGGACGTCGTGTCGATTTTGAAGCAGCTTCCTAAACAGAGAAGAACTGGTCTCTTCTCGGCCACACTTTCCGCTGCTGGTGATAAGATCTTCCGTACGGGAATGCAGAATCCTGTGAGAATCGCTGTCAAGTCGAAATCGGCAGGTAAGGCTGCTCCCTCGTCCTTGACTATCCAGTATATGCTCGTTGAGCCAGAGAAAAAGCTTACTACCATGTTGAAGATTGCTAACGACTACCGTTTCAAAAAATGCATTGTTTACTTCCCCACTTGCAGCTCGGTCAAGCATTTCATCAACGTTTTCAGCATCTTGAAGCTGGACCTTAACTATCCCGTTAAATTCCATTCCTTGCATGGACAACTTTCAACCAGTGCGAGATTGAAAACACTCAATAATTTCTCCGATGGAGATTCTAATGTTTCCAAGCACGTACTCATGACTACTGATGTAGCCGCTAGAGGTATTGACATTCCTGACGTGGATCTTGTCATCCAACTTGATCCTCCTACTGATCCGGAAATGTTTTTGCATAGATGTGGAAGAACAGGACGAGCTAATAAGGTTGGGCGGGCAGTGGTGATGTTGAACAAAGATTCCATGGAGGAGGACTACGTTGATTTCATGGAGGTAAAGGGTGTTCAAATGTCAGAAATGGCTGCTCCAGACCTTGGCGATTTCCACCAGGATTTTCAGGAAAAAGCTCAGAAGTACATGCTCGCAGATCGGGCACGTCATGAGATTGCTGTAAAGTCATATGTTGCATTCGTCAGATACTATCAGAAACATGTTGCATCATCCATTTTCCGCATGCAATCTCTCGACTACTTAGGCATTGCTAGAATGTATGCTTTACTTCGGTTGCCGAAAATGCCAGAGACGAGGTACATTTCGCAGGAACTGATGCCTGAGAATGGATGGTTGACCTCGGCTTTGTCTGACATGAACACCTACGCCTACGCAGATGAGGCCAGGGAAAAATCCAGATTGGAGACCATGGAGGAGGAGAAGCAGAAGAAGATCAATGATGCTAAAGCCAGAAAGATTCTCAAGAAGAAGAACGAGTCGTGGTCGCTGAAAGCAGATGCAAAGGAGACTAAGGCAGAGAGACGTGAAAAGAATAAGCGAAAGAGAGAGGCTATTCAGCAACAACTCATGGAAGAGTCTTCAGAGGATGAAGAAACACAGGTGGACTGGAAGGATTTGGTAAGACAGAACAAGAAACCAAAAAGCAATTCGCAAATGCAAGGATCTTTTGACGATTTATGATTTTGGCAGCATTCATTTAGTCTATTAGCTATGAAATCGTACATTTCACACTTTCCACTTACAACTCACTGACCGGATCCCGTCGTACACATACAAGTTGTCAAGTGGGATATACTGCTCGGTTGTTATTTTCAAGATTTCCTGAGCAGCTATACCGCCAATAAAGCTGCCGATGTTGTGGTAATTGGATGTTTGGTGCACGAAGATTTCCTTCAATACATTGAGGACTTTTTCTGATAGTTTCAATTCGTCTGTAGACAATAAAGTTTTGAAAAAGTTCAAATAGCTCGCTAAGGAATCAGTTTCTCTCACCTCCATCCATTCATATAACGCCAAAATACCAAAGTGTATCGCCAATATACTAGCATTACTCGAATAGTCATTTGAATCTTCTAGAAGTTCCTTCTTGAGCGCTGGTGAGTACGAGTAAGGACTTCCATGTGACATGAACAAGAACGCAGCATTCTTGCAGAAGGTGGAGATAGACTCATCGTCGAGTTCAGACTCTGAGCGGCCAATTCTTCTGTAGAGCTCAAGAAGCAACATTTTGAAGATGTTCTGGTCTTCAAGACATTTTGCACGGAAGATATTTTGAAGATTGACGTAGTTGGATGTCTTGGAGGCCATGTCTGGAAGATTCCCTGGCAACGGTAATTGCCCTTTATGGGCCACGAAGTCCTTGAGAGCTCTCACATAGAGCCAGAATGGCGGAGTGTTCAAGTTCAAGTTTGAATCATCAATAATGCTATTGTCAAAGAGTTTCCGGATTGAATCAGGCACCGCAGTGACCTGCAATGCTCGATGCACAGACTGAGATGCTTCCATGAAGTTCGTCTCGAGTCTGATATCCCGAGACATTCCCTCGATGTACTCGGAGCGGAACTGCTTCTTTTCCGCGTAATTGAGTGGTGCATTACCGTTGTGGCGTAGTTTCCACTCACGAAGTGCCTTGATGAAGATAACTATGTATGGCACATGGGCATGTTCAGTATCGTCAAGATCTTCCAAAACGAATGAGTCGGCGTACTTCTCCAATTCTGGCCAAGGACAGTCGATTCGTAAGTCATACAACTTGGACGGGTCGTGGGTTTCCACCACGGTTGTTTCTTTATTGATGATGTGAACGGTTCCGTAGAATCCACATGTTGACACCACCAAAAGTGGCGTGCCCTTGTCCCACAACAACTGCTTCAATGACAGCAAGATCAATGAGTTGACTCTCTCGCTGACTATGACAGCGCTGAAATTGGTCCAGAAATCAGGCTGTTGGATCAACGATTCCAAGTCCTGAGAAATACCGATACCTTGAACCTCGGGATTCAACTCCCCGAGACATTGACTCATTGCCTGGGCAATGTTCCTGCCCAAATCCAGCTGCTGCAAGAAGAAATTGCCACTAAGGTCGTCTTCCTCGACATTCCGGCTGTCGACAATGGTGAACGAACCTATTCCGGGAAGTACCAAGTTTTTCAAGATCTCCGAGCCGGTACTGGTGGCATTGACGAGGCAAACATGTGACTTTTCCAATCTTGTTTGGCCGTCCTGTGCCCAAAGACGTAGCTGACGATCATATCTGGTGGATTTATCCATGGTAGTGGACAATTAGGTGAGCACTTCCTACACAGTCTTTATGATCTCAAGATGTGCTATATTAGCGATTAACACCATAATGAAATACGATTCTAAACTCCTAAATATCCAAACTATAAGATCATCTCTTCTAATCCTCCTCTTTTACTTCTTTTCTTGCTTTCCCTTCTCTCTTTTTTCTCCACATCTCAATCTCTGTCTCGTTAAGAAATAGTGCACTGCTTGTTGTGGACATCTCCAAACTTCTCACGATCCACCTCCTTCAACTTCTCCTTGACCTCCCTCGGAAAGTATTTCTGCATCATTGCCATGGTTTCCGTGTCCAAATTGCTGGAATCTGCATTGACAACGGCATTCTTAGCACGACAGAACGGACAGTCCAACTTGTGACGCTGTTTCAACTTCACCAAGCATCTAACACAGAAAAAGTGGCCACACTCAAGCCGAATAGGCTTGAATGCAATGGACATGCAAATTGCACATGTGTAGTCGTCGATCTGGGGAATGAGCGTGAGAAGCTTGTTCTGCATCACAAAGCAGATGGACTGTGCTAACGATGACCCAGTGATAAAGATATGATCTTTTGAAATGAGGTCTGGGAACTTAGCTGAGATATTCAACGCCGTTTGCTTGTCGAATTTCTTCAAGATCTTTCTCAACGCTGTGCTGTTGATGGCCTGGAACAGAAGGATCTTTAAAAGTCGCTCATTGAGCTCAACAAACTCACTGAAGGCAGTCACCGACCTCTTCTTGTCAAGAGTATTAACGACGTTAGATTTCTGGACACGGCCCATGAATTCATCGAGATTGGCTCTGATCTGCTCCGAGCTCCGCTGCAGCTGCAACAGCGTCGTCTCGTTGTACCTGAAGAATACCTCCGAGTCAAGATAAATCCGAAATAGCTCTCTCCACTTGTACATATCAGTTTTTTTATGTGAAAGAGACAGCACTACATCACTGATCTGCTCAATGTGGTCGATCAACGACTTCTCCTCCTGGTTCCGAATGCTATCAAGATTTCCAAGCTCAGAGTTTAGCATCTTGAAGAATTTGGTGTCTGACTTGAGCATGATAATGATCTCGTTGTTGTTCTGCACCGTCACCATCTCTTCCTTTCGAGATGTAGTTGGAGACAACACTAAACGGTCATCTTCCTCTTTGATCTCCACAATATGATGGTCCTCTTCATCGGTGGATGTCGCCTTGTCAATCTGGGCCCGAATCTGGTCCGCTAGCTCCTGGATATGGTTTTCGTTATACGTTTTCTCAGTATCATTCAAGGTGATCTTCAAGTATGCCACGATATCTTCAGAGTTTCTCAGCTTTTTGAGCGAATACTCGGCAACAATAGGATTGGTTGGCACCGTTTCTTCGTCATTTAACTCCACCGTCCGCTTGGTGGTTTCATCATCTAGCAAAAGCTTCAAGTCGGACTTGGAAAGACCCAAGAACTCCAACTCATGCACAACCTTGCCGATATATTTCTTGAGCGCTTTGTATTGAATAGCAGCCTCCACCCATTCTTCTGGAATATCTTCCTCTAATAAAGTCTGCTGGAGCACCTTGGCGAACTTCATTGCACACACTCTTGACAGGTGAGATGAGCACTAACAATAAATTAACAAATTGGGGGAGAACACTGGTGTTCACAAGTACATATGAAGAATTCTGCCTCGATTTTGGTTAGATTAATGGCACAGTAATATGGTGCTGCTCAAAAGGTCATGAGCTGGGGGCTCTTTTCAGTAATTTTAATTGCTAGTCCGTTTTCGAAGGTTTCTTTTTTTATTTTTTTGCACTGGTCAAGGTGTCATCCGTTATACAGCCGTGCTGGTAGATAGGGCGGTACTCCACACGTGGGATACGAATCTGGAGGTAAGAAGCAAAAAATTTGGATAGATGGACTAAAAGGCTTCTATAATTGAAATCGAAACCAAAAAAGAAAAAAAAAATAGTGACTCCGATACCGGGAGTCGAACCCGGGTCTGCTCGGTGAAAGCGAACCGTGATAGCCGTTACACTATATCGGAAGTATTCTATATAATTTGTCATTGTTTGACTAGGGAAATCATTTTGATGATTCTCTTAAAATTCACAAATTTTTATATTTTCACCTTGTTTCTGTCATATTTTGTCTTTTCTTGCCTGATAATGAGTTTTTTTACAAATTTCGAGAGGTGGACGTCGAGTAGATGGGAAAACATTTTGGCTGCGAAAAGTCAACTGTAAAAACTTGGTCAAAGTGGAGCGTGGCCAGATGAATTTAAATTGTCAGGAATCAAAAGAGGTTTTAGAAAGGGTTGTAATGGAGTTTTTATTTTAATTCCGAGGTGGTAGTGGAGGCTTCGTGTTCCTCTTTGAGATGGACCGTTTGTCTCATTACAGCAAAAGAGAAGTATGGCCGGCTCTTTTCCAGTTGACAAGATCATCCCGCTTAGTGTAATTTGGCAAAAGTGGTATGTGATTCATATCCCCGTATCACTATAGTGCTCATGATTATTCCTCAACTTATCTAATATGTTGCTTCCACACTTCAATCTCACGAGCATACCTTATTCATGGCAAATTGACCCGTCTCACTTATGGCATAAGCTTTTATGTGTATAAAAGAAGTTAAAGCTCCGTAATTACTTCTCCTTTTTTATTTTCTGTCTTTGATGCGCATTATACACTTGCTGATGTGCTCCTTGTACATCATTGCGCTTGGTATCTGTCTTGCACATCCAATAATCGCCAACTCCAATACCACATTCAACGTTTCCAGCATTTTAACAGATTCACTACAACTTGAAAATGAATACACTCTCCTTAAGCAAACTAGTGTTTATTCGGAATCCCCCATAGGGGAATACCAAAACAAGCCAATTAAGCGAATGAGGATGAGCAGCTGTGAAGCCATCACCAAGGCTCAAGTTGAACGCTTGATCACAGAGTATCCCAATTTTATTGTTACATGCGAGAAGGAAATGACACTCCTCTATCCGTCTGAGATCGACAACGCTTCCATTCAGAGAAAGCTGACTTCTGTTCAGAAGAAGCTGAAAATGTCCGAAGTTATTCAGAAGTCACTTGGCAAGATCCAATTCACCGAAATGAAAGTGAGTCTGAAGCAGGAATTAGACTCTTTACAGATCCTGTTGTCTTCGTGTATTTATCTTTCTAATAAGAATACTTCTGGAGCTCTAGAATTCAAATTCACCATTGGTGCAGGTGGAGCAACCACTGGCGGAGTCACAGTTGGAGCACCCATTCCATTCTTCGGAATTAAGTCAGCATTGGGAATAGGAACTTCTCTGTCGAGAAAATTTGTAATTGACCATAGTTGTAACTTCGATGGCTATGGTGTACGGCCAGTTGTTACCTTGACTACCATCGAGTGTCATGTGAGAAGCAGGATATGGGAAATTGGGCAATTTCCTTCTATCAGCTGGAAACAATCTAAATGGAACAACCAGAAACAAGCTGTTTTTACAGATGATGCTCCAATCTTCTCTTGTCTTAGTGAATTATATGTTCCTGGGGTATGTCGGTGGCCATCAGATCGAGCACGAGATGAAGATGGCGATGAAGTTAGAATTATTGAAGTTGGACATTGAGACTTATTTTTTTTAATGATACGAGTTTCTCGATATGTTGATGATGAGTATATTTTAAGAATAAATTTTTCGAGGTGAGAGTACATCTTCAGTTAGTGACCGATCACTGGGGTAACAGGTAGCCTTCAACAACGAGAGAGAAGATGAACGATGAGAAAAAAAAAGAACAAGGGGGGACAAAATATCCAAGGTAAAGCATTCTGAATCCAAATTCATTTATTCTCTTTTCATTCCTCCCACATTACACTTAATCTCCTCTACATGCCATCTACATCTCCATATCTCTCGCCTGCACAGCAATAGAAGCATATAGAAAAGCCAGCGAACCTGGACTGAAATCACCATTCTTACTACAAATTAATTAACATGGACTTCGAATTGGAACCTACGCTTGAGTCGATTATCCAGCAGGACTCCTTGAAGTGGATTTTCGTTGGAGGTAAAGGTGGTGTCGGTAAAACCACCACGTCATCTTCGGTAGCAGTGCAGTTGGCATTGGCATACCCAAATGACCAATTTTTGCTTATTTCCACCGACCCAGCTCACAACTTGTCGGATGCTTTCTGCCAGAAGTTTGGTAAGGACGCCAGAAAAGTGGAGGGTTTGCCTAACCTCTCGTGTATGGAGATCGACCCAGAGGCTGCCATGACCGACTTGCAAAACCAGGCCCAGCAGTACAATAACGACCCCAACGACCCATTGAAGAGTATGATGGGCGACTTCACGGGCTCCATTCCAGGTATTGATGAGGCCTTGTCGTTCATGGAGGTTTTGAAGCACATCAAGAACCAAAAGGCTGCTGATGAACAGACTGACAGCAATGCCGTTTCCTACAAGACCATTATCTTCGACACTGCCCCTACCGGCCACACTTTGAGATTTCTTCAGTTGCCTGCTACTTTGGAGAAGTTGTTGGGCAAGTTCCAGGCTTTGTCTGGCAAGCTTGGACCAATGATGAACATGTTGGGGGGTGGTGCTGGCCAGCAACAGGACATGTTTGCAAAGTTGAACGAGATCCAGAAGAACGTTAGCGAGGTCAATGAGCAATTTACCAACCCAGACTTGACGACGTTCGTGTGCGTGTGTATCTCCGAGTTTTTGTCGTTGTACGAGACCGAGAGAATGATCCAGGAATTGATGAGCTACAACATGGATGTGAACTCCATTGTGGTGAACCAGTTGCTTTTCGCCGAGGAGGACGACTGTAAGAGATGTCAGTCACGTTGGAAGATGCAGAAGAAGTACTTGGACCAGATGGGTGAATTGTATGAGGACTACCATTTGGTAAAGATGCCATTGCTTGGAGGCGAGATCCGAGGTGTGGAGAACTTGAAGAAATTTTCCAAGTTTCTTTTAAAGCCATATGATCCGAAGGTGGACAAGGACGTTGTGTTTGAGTTGGAGGAAGCCAAATAATTTATGAGAAGCACAATTGATGTAGGATGCGGTGTCAAATAAATGGGAAAGAAGGAATGAATTAGTAGGGACAATTTGACATAAAGAAATCCAAGATATAGTAGAAAATAAATTGAGATAAGGAAATTGTTAAGAAATTCTATTTAAATAATCGAATAATTATAGAATAGGTTTTAGATTTATGGTCTGTGGTCACGTGCCGGATCACCAATAGTTTTCATCCTACAAGAGAATTTCTTTCCTACCACCAACCATGGCAAGAGGCAACCAAAGAGATTTGGCAAGAGCCAAAAACCAGAAGAAGCAGCAGGAGCAGAGCAAGAGCCAGAAGAAGGCAGGCGATCCATCCAAGAGAATGGAGTCGGACGCTGAGAAAATGAGAAGAAAACAAGCTGAAGGTATGTAGTCAGGGAATGTGTTACTGTGCAATGAAACTAACGACTAGCGGATGCAAGAAAGGCAGCAGGAGAGACTAAGAAATAATTGATATGAAAGTCGATAGACTACGTAGAAATATACAAAAGGTAGAGTAAAGACATGTAGAGTAAGACAATGGTCTTTTGCTACCATTGAGGTGGAATCAGACCCTTATCGATCAAGATTCATACATTCTGATAAGCTTCAATATACTTTATTAAAATCAACATATTCCTAAATTTCAGATTCTATCATTCTTAAGTTTTCAGGTCAATTTCCATGTGTTTGACCTTGTTCTCAATTTTACATATTCCCCACGATCTACCAAATGCTCGACCAATTCCACAATCTCCAACAAAACAAAATTTCCACAACTTCTCAGCCAGAATATGCCGTGCTCCTCATAATTTCAAAATTTCAAAATTTCAAGCCATTTATCAAATTATTATCTCTGCAACTCTCTTCAACTCACATTTAACTCACCTTCCCTATAACTTCCTCCTCACACCCTCCAAGTGCATACGGAACTACACAGGTAAAGACGATCGTTCTCACTTATTTTCTTCCTACTCCTATCTTCCAATTCATAACTACTACTATCACTATGTTGCTCAAAGAATCCTTCCATGATGTCAAGACCTCCTACGGAACCACCATGAGACTTTTCGTCTACCATCCCGTGGTTCCCAACTACCCTCACGCCAAATTTCCTGGAGTCATTGTCTACTCGGAAATTTACCAGGTCACCGGCCCTGTGGCCAGATTCGCCAAAGATATCGCCGGACAGGGTTTCGTGGTTGTTGCTCCATCTATCTACCACAACTTTGAGTCGTACGAGGCATTGGCCTACGACGAAGAGGGTACAGATAAGGGAAACCGTTACAAGATCGAGAAAGAGCTCAAGTCTTACGATGAAGACAACAACTTGGCCATTGAGTACTTGCGCAACTTACCTACTTGCACAGGCAAGATTGGAGCCACCGGAATGTGTTTGGGAGGCCATTTGGCCTTCAGAGCAGCCTTGGATGCTCGTGTTCTGGCTGCCTTCTGCTTCTTCGCTACCGACATCCACATCCATGCTCTTGGAAAGGGAAAGAACGATGACTCGTTGAAGAGAAGTGGTGAGATCCAGGGTGAGTTGGTGATGGTGTTTGGAGACAAGGATACGCACGTTCCACTTGAGGGTAGAGACTTGATTCGTTCGACATTGAGAAAGAACAAGGTTCAACTTACATTCATTGAGGTCAACGATGCGCAGCATGCATTCATTCGTGATGAGCAGTCGAAGGACAGATACGATCCCGGTGTGACAAAGGTGTGTTTCGAGTGGCTTCTTGACTTGTTTAACCGGAAGTTGAAGTTGGACTTGGGAGAGAAGGACACCAAGCCTGTGGCGATCGAGCATGTCTGTTAATGGTAGAAAGCAGAATGAGAAGAGAGAAATAAGCGAAATAAAATGAGAAGACGGTGTGGTTTTTATGAGTTGTTGATGAAGAAACGATAAGGAAACAAAATAACAAAAAAAAAAATTTCGATAAAAAGAGAGGTTGGAAAGACGATGAAATTATTTCGGAAAAAAATGATACAAAATTAAGTAAGTACACAAATACATGTTTGTTACTGAAAAGGCAAGAATAGTATAGATGACAAGATTGGGGGATCTTCAGGGTAAGTGAGCTCGACGGTAGAAATGGCATTAGAATGAAACAGGCAGTTCATTTAAGAATGGATGAATCCAAGTATTATGAGTGAAATAAGCTTAATGTAAATGGGCAGATCACTGGTTTCAGTAGTATTGATTTTAAACGATTTCCAAATAGGGTCCAATACTATTTTGCCAATCTCTTCAAAAATGAATTTGCACATGTTCTAAATGTATGGAGAGAGTCCGATTGATTAGTGGAGCCTTCCAGAGTAAGTTTATACCACGGCAATTTACACCGTCAAATCTCAAGTCCTCTATCAATACATAACAGTCGATATGTAATCCATTAGCAAGAATTTCTCCTTGACCCCAGATTCATCACTTCATGCAGCAAGTGTTGGCCAATCAATACTCATACCTATACTTATACTCAAACAGTTTCGACAACACCCAAGAAAATTTTAAATTTCTTTGGATTAGTAGTTAAAATAAAATGAAAGATAATTGATAGTTCATTTAGCCAAAGAACCTTGTTCACAGAGACAATCCTTGGTCCATGATCTGAAGCATTCACTGGGGGAAGAATAAATTCCCAAAAACGGTGCACCCTAATCGAAACTCTGATAGCCCATAAGATAGAATTTCACCTTTCCGAACCCATTTACTGAAGTACCCAGAGATTTCCACTACCCAGAGATTTCCACTACCCATAGATCTATTCGTTCAAATGGCTGCGAAATGTCTGGTAAAGTCAGCCAGAATCATCTCAAGAGATCATGATTTTTCAAACAAAACTTCTCTCCACCTTCAAAACTTTTGAATTCAATTTTATATATATATAAATTACAATTAATTAAAATATCAGTCGAACTTCACGTTCAAATATTTCAATCATTCTCCATCTTTCCTCCTCCAACTATGTGCCTTACACGACCGCACTCTAATGAAAAGTTTTTCTGTACATTCCATCATTATCAAAAACTACAACCATGAGACCGATCAAATTGATGGGACACGAGCGTTCGTTGACCCAGGTCAAGTTCAACAGAGAGGGAGATCTTCTCTTTTCCGTGGCCAAGGACTCGTCTGCATCCATCTGGTACTCGTCTAACGGAGAAAGACTCGGAACCTTGGAAGGACATCAAGGTACCATCTGGTCCATCGACGTGGACTCCAAAACCGTGCTTTGTGCCACCGGAAGTGCCGATCTTACCATCAGATTGTGGAAAGCCGAGACTGGAGAGTGTGTTTACAAGTGGGAGACATCTTCTCCTGTGAGAAGAGTGGCATTTTCGCCAGACAATAAGAAGTTGTTGGCAGTGACCGACAAGGTTATGGGCAGCAAAGGTGCCATTTCCGTTTATGACATAAATTACGACAACTTGACTCAGCAGAAGGACGAGCCCAGCCTCGTGATCGAGACCAGAGAAGACGCCACTAAGGTGACAATTGCTGGATGGTCTGCTGAGGGTAAGTACATCATTGCTGGCCACGAGGACGGATATGTGTCCAAGTACGACGGCCAAACAGGTCAGTTCATCCAGACCGTCAAGGCTCACGGCATCCACAACGAGGAGAAGGTTGTCTCCATCACCGACATCCAGTTTGCTCCAGAGGACAGACTGTACTTCATCACCGCATCCAAAGACAAGAACGCCACATTAATCGATGTGGACACGTTTGAAGTGTTGAAGGTTTACAAAGCCGATGCGCCTATGAACACTGCTGCCATCACGCCAAAGAAGAACTTTGTCATTTTGGGTGGAGGTCAGGAAGCCAGAAATGTCACCACCACTGCCGAATCGCAAGGTAAATTCGAGGCTAGATTCTATCACAAAATCTTCATGGATGAAATCGGTAGAGTGAAGGGTCATTTCGGTCCTTTGAACACAGTGGCTGTTCACCCAGATGGACTTGGGTATGTTTCCGGAGGAGAAGATGGTTTCATCAGAGTGCACTACTACGACAAGTCGTACTTTGACTTTGAGTTTGATGCTGAGAGAACCGATAGAGTGATGGCCAACTCGCAGAACCAGGCTGCTGTTGCCAACTAGGGTGTATAGTAATACGGAACGAATGTGAGAAGGGTGTAAGAGAGGGAAACAGAAGAAAGAACATAGAAATGAGTGAAAAGAGAGAATGTGGAGATGGTCCCCATACATTGGCGACGATTTGGAAGGGTTTGAAAAGTCGAGAATGTGGAGATGATGTAGTGTTGGGGAATGATGTGTGGAGAAACCTAAAGTGTGGAGAATCCTCTCTTTGCATTAGAAACTACACGTCAATATCAAATAAGAACGTAAACATGATTCTAGGTAGTAATCCATTCTTTTTCATGATTGAGTCAATCATGAATGTCCCCTAACTCAATCACTGATGTCAACCCATCCCGATCGAGTTTGACGTCACTAACAAGATCTTGGAGAACACGTTCAGGCATACTGCTTAGAGTCTAATTCAATAGACCCTGGAAAAAACACGCCAAACACGATAAAGCATGGAAAGCCAATTTCTTTCCTTCTGTGCATTGCCTAGAATGTAACTAATTCTGGCGAGCGTCTATGCACCAAGAGTAAATCAGAAGCGGGAAATACACCTTCGTCACGGTTCTCTGCAGTTGCTCCAATTGCTTGGGGTTAATTGCTGCAATGGTTTCTAGTGGTTGTTGTCTCTCTGGCTCATCAATTCATTAACACTAATATACAATTCTATCATTCAGTTCCAATTAATAAGTAGCTCCCCTCAAGGAAAGCAATCCGTGAACACACTGCAGCTCGCTGCCCTTTCCAGCAGTAGAAGGGATGTTGACATCAATGACACCCAATGGCTTTCTCTCCTTGGATGGTGCCAACTTGAATGTTCTCACCTGTGTAGCAGCAGCAGGCGAATGACGAGCGAACTCAGGCTGTTTCTTGTTGGTCAAATTCAACACAAGCTCCGACTTCTTCTTCTCGTCGTCAGCACTTGCAAGCATCTTGGTGAGAAGGGCAGAGTTGGGGTTCTTAGTCAACAAGGCGTGCTTCTGCGACAAGTTGGAAGTGGAATATGACCGGATAGGCGACAGTTCTGCCAACGTGGAGAATTCCGTGTACAGCTGGGAATGCGCCTTAGCTAGAGTAGGCTTAATTGGCGTAGACTCCTGCAAAGGAGTTGGAACAGCCTCAGTAGTCATGCCCGACATTACGCTGGATGAATCTGGCGTAGGAGGCAATTCAGTCACCTCTCTGTCGGTGGATTTGAGACGACGAAGTGACTGTCTCTTGTTCTGAAACCAAATCTGCACGGCCTTCTCAGACATATTGACCCTCTCAGCAATCTCGGTTCTTCTAGCCTTACTAGGCGTAGATCCCAACTGGAACTCCTGGTTCAAGATCGACAACTCGTAAGGTGAAGTTCTTCTTCTCTTTCTTCTGGCCAACGATGCGTTGTCAATGGATGGCTCCTGGGATGGGTAAGTGGCAGGCGAATGGGAGATGAAGGCGAAATCTCTAGAGGGAGATGTCGCGGAAGTCTTCCTCTTCGACACCTTGATCATGGAGTCGTTGATGGAAGTGTCTGCGTCGGAGTCCATAGTGGAATTGACCAATTTGGACGAATCCACTGGTGACACAACTTCTGACTTCACTGCGGGTGTTCTGCTAGTGGTGGTGGCCACGGGCGTCTTGGTGGTGACCGAAAGCATGGGTTTATCGAATCTGGGCTCAGATCCAGTGGCGTTTCCACTGTTGACAGTCGAGGTGTTCACTGAAGATCCTGGAGCCAAATAGCTCGAGGTGTAGGGCGTAGCAAACGAGTCGATAGATGGTAATTTGGGTCTGAAGGGAGTGGATTCGTTGAGCAACGACGATAATGGGGGAAGCAGCATTCTAGGAGTTCTGAAGGCGTCCAAAGAGGGCAAAACAGGTCTCTGTCTTTCGGGAGTAGTAGTGAGCATCATGGAATGGAAAAAAATAATGAACGAAAGTGAGAGATGTCACCAATAGATGAGACGATGCAAGCCAATGATTCAGCAATATATAAAACACAACAATTTGTGTGGGACCAGATTAAATAGGTGGGATAGGGTAGGGGCAGAAAAAGGCGGCAGTGCACCTTTAAGTAGACAGCGGAACTATTTCATTATTTTGCCTGATCCACCCAAATTGCAGGCACCATGCAAGTAATTACCGAATGTTTTGTGTTGTTTACTTCGCGGATAATTACGTGCGTGAATACGCGAACCGTGAATAAGGTGGGATTCAGGCTGATTTATATGTGTTGGGGTTGGTTGGTTTTGTGGACAGCTGCAAACAAAATAACGAGATCGGTCAGAGTAAGTATCTGATTGGCTCGATTTTAAGGTGAGCATGTGTTGATTCTTTCGTGGATTTTGAAGCTCTCCATACCAAGCATCGTTCGCCTCTTTGCAACTTTGTTTACAGGTTGTCCATTCTCTGGATTATTTACACCTGCACATAAGCGTGGATATGGTCTACGTATTTCCTAAATTGGTAGCGTGAACAATCATAACCATTGAATTTAATTTTTTGTTTTTGGTGTTTTTCCACGCTATGCGTTCATGTACCAGCCGTTAATGGAGGCCGAGGCCAACGCGATCCGCTGTGAGTCTAGCAATTTAGGCGAAATGTCCTTCGTCTACGGTAAGGGACGCGACATATTCTGAATTAGAGTTATCATGGAAATATGGAAGGGTTTGATGTACGCTTTCCAATTCACGGTGAGTGTCCAATAGTTTAAACCAATCAACTTCGGTAATTTTACAAGGTCTGAGTAATCCAATTCTATCTATCCGATATCCAATCATTTGTGTCCAACTAACCTTGTATTCGGAAAGCCCGATCTATCTATGTGATTTGGATTGTCTATTCTATTTAATTGTATTTACCTTCTTTTATATTCGATTATGTGTGAAATCAAGTACCAATTTTAATCCTCTTCCTTCCCCTATATTTCTTCCCGTATCTATTTAGTCTAATGTATGTTAAATTCTACGTCTATTAATTCCATTTCTATTAATTCCATCTCTATTAATTCCATCTCTATTAATTCCATCTCTATTGATTCCATCTCCATTAATTCCGTCTCTATTATATATCCTATTTTGGTGTTGGATGCCTTGGATTTCTTGAATGTCATCCCTGCATTTCAATACCCCTGTGTCAATGTGCAACCAAATACATGTCAAATGTTCCTTTTCCTAGCGTGGCCCTTCACGCTCTGGCCTGTATCCACTTTACTGGTTTGGGCTAATTGGCCCTCATCTTCTCTGCCTGTGTGCACTCTAGAACGTGTTCTCTCATAACCGAACGACTTCTGTAAGAATGAGGAAATAATTAAAAGGCAAAGCGCCAGTATGTGATTTCTCCCAATAAGAATTCCCTTTTCCCTTTTTTTTTTTCTTCTCCAATATTAATTGATTCTATTTCCTCTCAATCTCCTAAAATGCTAATCACATTCTATGTGTAATACCCATTTTATATATATTTTTTTTCTTAGCCACTCACGTGACCGGGTCGGGTTTAATTAATACTCACCATGTCAGCCTTACCATACCACTTCCTAAGAACCACATGAGTAGCCGTATAGTTCTCGCCATTTTGGCGGCTCTAGCTGCTAGTTTCTTGGTGCTCTCGTCCAGTCTTTCTGTGCCACTTTTCCTGCTCGCTGCATCCCCTCGTACTTCAACTGTGAAGTACACATCTGTTCCACTTTCCACTGAACAGAAGGAACACCTTAAGCGCTTGGGATTGACCCCCAAAAACCCCGTAAACATCACAGATCCACTCACTGGTGCTACCCGAACCATCCATGGCAGGTTTGTCCATATCACAGACATGCATCCAGATTCTCATTACAAGCCCGGGTCTTTGCATGATGAGATGTGCCATTCTGGTAAAGGAGAATCTGGAAAATACGGAGACGCCATCTTGGGGTGTGACTCGCCCATGGAGTTGGTTGAGGAAACAATCGATTGGGTGGCTGACAATTTAAAAGACAAGGTGGATTTTATTGTCTGGACTGGGGATAATATGCGTCATGACAACGATAGAAAGCATCCGAGAACGGAGCTGTCTATTTTTGAAATGAATGAGATCATGGCCAATATGATGCATGATAAGTTCGGTACGTTGCCCATTCCTTCCTTGGGTAATAATGACGTTTTCCCCCACAATTTGTTTGCACCTGGTCCTACTTTACAGACCAGAGAGTTCTTCAAAGTGTGGCAGAAGTTCATTCCACAACTGCAGTTGCATATTTTCAACAGCGGAGCTTATTTCTTCCAGGAGGTAATTCCCAACCAATTGGCGGTGCTTTCCATTAATACTCTTTATCTTTTCCAGTCTAATCCCCTTGTTGACTCGTGTGACCGGAAAAAGGACCCTGGCTACAAACTTTTCTTGTGGTTGGGCAACGTATTAAAAGAGATGCGGAAGAGAAAGATGAAGGTCTGGTTAACTGGACATGTTCCTCCCAATGCAAAGAACTATGACATCTCGTGTCTTCGGAAGTACATTGCTTGGACTCATGAGTTTAGAGACGTTATTGTTGGAGGTTTGTATGGACATATGAACATTGATCATTTCATTCCATTGGATTCCGTGCAAGCATACAAGTCGTTGCAGAAGAAATTTAAGAATGAGAAGTTTGACTTCTCCACGTTTGACGACGATATTTCTGCTGAAGAAGTTGATGACACCCCAGATCTTGAGCTTGAAGACTTGTACAAGATTTTCAACAGTCCAATTTACAATGACGATGCTGACTCCGAGCTTGGATTCAACTTTGATTTTTCCAACAACGTAAGAATTGAAGGTGGTATTCCTAGCGGAAAGGTTGAATACTTAGAATCGCTCCGTGAGGCTTATTACGCCAATGTCAAAGGTATTAAGAAGTCAGGTAAGAACTCTGAAAGATACTCTATTGTTCATGTGACTGCTAGTGTGGTGCCAACGTTCAATCCAGGTGTTAGAGTGTGGGAATACAACATCACCGAGTTGTGCGACATTGAAACACTACAAGTGGAGAGTTGGGATGACTTTTTCACCAGGATTGACGGTATTTTGGACGCTGACGACGACAGTGAGGATGAAGGATTCTCCATTTTCAAGAAGAAAAAGAAAGATAAGACTTTCCCACCTAAAATGCCAGCCGATGCCAAATTGGGTCCAGGATACGTTCCTCAATTGTTCACACCCGAGAGATATGTTCAATACTATCTTGATTTGGACGCGGTGAATAAGGGCGATAAGAAGTTTGAGTACGAGATCGAATACTGTACCGATGATCCATTTCTTGAGATGAAGGACTCAACTGTTGGAGAATGGCTCAAGATGGCACGTGAACTAGGTGATCCTATCAAGAGATTGAAAAAGAATAAAGCCAAGAAGGGTAAAGACGAAAAGAGAGAGGTGGAGGAAACGAAGAAAAGCAAGGACCTTGACGATGATTTCTTGGAACAGCTCTGGGAGTTGTTTCTTCAATATACATTTGTCAGCTCTGGCTATGAGCATCGGGGCTATGGTTGAGTATATACGAATTGATATAATGAACAGAAAAAGAAAGTTAAAGATTGACAGTGTTTTCTGGCAACAAGTGATGCGAAGGGAACGAAGTATCAGCCGAATAATAAGACAATTGAGTTGAATTTTAATGCCGCTAATGAGTGGATACTATGGGCTAAACCAGAGCGACTGTTTCAGCCGTAATTGGCACTGGAAATAGATTGCAAGATTCATACCATCAAGCAGCTAGTTGAAACGATGATTAACAATGTTAGGGCTACAGAAATTTTGAAGCTTTTTAATAGTACATTATTTGATCGCTACTTGAAATTCTAACGCAGTGACAATTTTCAAGAAGAATAAATTTTGCAAGGTTGGATAAACCATGTCAAGTTCAATCAAGTATGATGGTATCTCAGAATATATAACAATTTGTCATAGAGAATGTCTGGCACCAAAAAATAAGGATATACCTCTGAGATACTATTGAATTTTATTCCACCACTTTTTAATTGATGTCTACTCACAATTTTTTATTAATTTCTTCCATACATGTTAAGTTGATTTCAAAAGTTGCAACCTTCATTCATGCATATTCGAATCTGGAGAATACAATACAACACCACCAATAACATCCAAGAGTATTCGAAAAGGCTGCCAGTTGTCTTGTCAAATCACCATTTATGACCTTTGAAAACTCTATTTATCCCAATTATCAAATAAGTAGATGAACTTTTGCTTGATAACAATCTCCAATTGATTACTCACGTGTCACTATCTAGGGCTCCATAGCCCTAATTCTATCACGTGACTTGCGAAAATCTCACCCACTCACAAAAAACTTTTCATCAATATTTCTAAAACTCATCTTCATTAGAGACCATTAAAAATCCTAACGAACAAATAAATCGAAATGGGTGGAACTCGTGACAAAAAGATTCAGTACTTCGCTAAGTTGAAGGAGTTGTTGACCGACTACAAGTCGATCTTCATTGTCGGTGTCGACAACGTCTCCTCCCAGCAGATGCACGAGGTCAGAAAGAACTTGAGAGGTGAGGCTGTTGTGTTGATGGGTAAGAACACCATGGTCAGAAGAGCCATCAGAGGTTTCTTGTCTGAGTTGCCAGAGTACGAGAAGTTGTTGCCTTACGTCAAGGGTAACGTTGGTTTCATCTTCACCAACGCTGACTTGAAGGAGATCAGAGAGGTTATTGTGTCCAACGTCGTTGCCGCTCCAGCCAGAGCCGGTGCCGTTGCTCCAAAGGACGTCTGGGTCCCAGCCGGTAACACCGGTATGGAGCCAGGTAAGACCTCTTTCTTCCAGGCTTTGGGTGTCCCAACCAAGATTGCCAGAGGTACCATTGAGATTGTCTCTGACGTCAAGGTCGTTGAGGCTAACAACAAGGTCGGTCCATCTGAGGCTTCTTTGTTGAACTTGTTGAACATCTCCCCATTCACTTACGGTTTGACTGTGGTGCAGGTGTACGACAACGGTCAGGTGTTCCCACCATCCATCTTGGACATCACCGATGACGAGTTGGTCGGTCACTTCGTCTCTGCCATCAACACCATCGCTTCCATCTCTTTGGCTGCTGGTTACCCAACCTTGCCATCTGTTGGTCACTCCGTCGTCAACCACTACAAGAACGTTTTGGCTTTGTCGATTGCCACTGACTACACCTTCGAGGGCTCTGAGGCCATCAAGGACAGATTGGCCAACCCAGAGGCTTACGCTGCTGCCGCTCCAGCTGCTGCTGCTGCCGGTGGTGACTCTTCTGCTGCTGCTGAGGATGCTCCAGCTGAAGAGGAGGAGGAGTCTGACGACGACATGGGTTTCGGTTTGTTCGATTAAGCGTGTGTAAGCATAATAGATTGAGCTGATTTGAGTTATAGTAGAGAGTGTAGAGTGAGTGTGATTGCGGATTGAACTTAGAAGGGTGAGTAGTGACAGGCAATTAGTGTTTGTATTCCCTTAGTTCATCGGTGATATTTTCGTATTGTTTTGAGTTCTGTCTATTTCCGGTGTCATGAAAGCATCATTTGCGAGGGTACCACTCTGCGAACTCGCTCACTGCGTCTCTCAATGGGTATGTCCTTAGATCACCTAGAGCTTTGAGTAGACATCTATTTCATCTTATTCTTTGATTCTTTCTCATTTCTTTGTTCTCTATACTACTTGATCTAAGCATTACTTTTACCTATTTTTTGTGAAAATAATTTAAGCTTTTGTGTATTTCTACCTTCCTCATCATCACTTCTTGTAATTTCTCCAATCTCTATCGCAGTGCGTCTAGTTTGCACCCATTTGTACAATTGTTCCTTTTCTCATATCCCCCACCAATGACATCCCTCTACCTTTCTCACGAACCTCCCACTGAAACTACATTCTCCACAAAGAGAATCTATACTGACTACCCCACAATCCGTTCGGACGAATCGCACTTCGACTTCTCAGATGTAACCCTTTCGCAAACGTTAGCCTTGATCAAGTATATAGGGCTGTGTGGATACACGGAATTCGATATGGTCCACATTGTGATTGCCAGATTGAGAAATGCTATCGTGGTTCTGCTTAAGCGTTGTGTGAGAGCCAACCGTGAAGAGTACTCGGAGTTCATATATGCTCTCCAGAAGAATTCTGATATGGTTATGGAGAAGTTGGTGGTTAGGTGCATTAATGAGTGCTGTCAACAGGTGGAGCTGAGCACTTGTCACTTGGTGATCAAGGAGGTGTACAGTTTGGTGGCTCTCATCTACTCTCTTACCAATCCAATCAATCTTCCTCGCATCTTGACTGAAGATTATGGCCTCCCGGCTCAACATGGGTTGAGTGTCTCAAGTATCCAAACCAATTATCTTCTTGAGGCACTTCATGACTTCCGAAATGCTCTCAATGTCTACTATGGGACGCTTGAGGGGGATCGAACTGACGACACTTCCGTTAACTTGACTCCCTTGAAGCTCTATACGTCGATGATGCTCTACACTTTAGAGAAAACGTCTCAAACCATCACTACACTTACATCAAATGCTGTTCCAACAAATGTTCTCTTCCTCTACTTCAAAACGCTTTTGCAGGGTCACAACGTTCTAATCACAGACATCGAGCACTTTGAGAACTTCGTCTGTCATTTCAGAGACGTCGACCAGCTAGCGTTGAAACTCAAATATACTCCACTCTATGACTTTCAGAAAAGTCTCATCAAGCCCACATTTCTCCTGATCATTTCCGAATTTCCTCTACATCCACTTACGTGGTGCACCCCGGCTCAATCCGTCAATTTCATCCAGATGTTTGTAGACGTCTTTAACGGAATCTACGACGAGAATTTGTACATCGAACAGATTTGGGATAATTCTTCAAAAAGAGAGACAACTGTAATTCGGAAAAAGGGAACAAACGATAGAATGGATGCTGGCCCCTATATGCTACCGATTGGAAACTTAGAGCCTTTGCCAGTACCTGATTTCGTTAAAGTATTCGATGGTCTAGATATGAGCACAGCCGAGTCACCCGAAAACTTGGTGTTTTCTCCACGAATTGGGAGTTCTGATGATCCATTGGTTTCAGATTCACCAGGGGATAGTCCAGAGTTGAAGATAGGCAGTAGTCACATGCATCAAGATTATCACATATTGAAATCCTCTGAAAATCATCGAGACTGCCAAGTGTCAGAATCCACAACAAATCGGCAACCTTACCAACACCATAATATTCAAGATATTCAAAACTCCCACGTCTACTCCCGCAGCCATGTCCCCACAGATAAAGAGTATCTCCAGGTGTACCAACTCAATGAACTCGTTGCACTCGACGTCAAAGATGCCAGAGCTGAACTGGAGAAAAAGCTCCGTAATCGAGTCTTTTTGCGTGATTCATCTTGCTTCAAGTGCAAATACGTGCCATGGCACAAGCATAAGTTCTAGCTCCTACCGTTCTTCTTTCTTAGCTTCGATTCAGCTATGTATATATACACGAATAATGCCAGTATTTCAGTCTTCCCTAAACTCTTGGTCTGAACAATGCCTTGGGCTCTTCCACCTCCTCCCTGAGATCCTCCACCACGGGTTTCTCAACAATCTGTGTCAACTTGTTAGGCTTGGGCCACAGCTCAGGAAGTAGTCCTGCTCTCTTGAATAAAAACGTCACTCTGTCGGAAACATCGGCTCCAACACCCAACCAGTACTTGGATCTGTCAAAGTCCAACTCGATGTTCTTGTAAGGCTTCACACCTTTGGCTTTTTCCTCTGGACTCAAAGGAATTGGCGTAGGGTTGTAAGTCCCGAGAACCTCGATTGGTAGCGAGTCTCTCGCGGATTTTTTATTGGCAACCACGATGTTGTATAGTGGCTGATACTTTCTGCCGAAACGGGCCAATCTAATTTTGATAGGCGATTTGATAGGCATGGTGACGGTTTATAAAGAAATCACTATTGGTGAAATCTTCAAATTTTCCACGATGCGCGCACTACCAAGTGGGAATGCACTTTAATATATTGACATCTTTCGAGGTTTCCAATTGTCTAATTTTTTATCTTCTAATTTTCAATTTTCTTTTTCTAATTTTTCTCTGATAATCCTAAATATACATATTTAAAGCTTCTTTCTGGCCTTAAACTTTTGCTTGGGCTTCGTCACTCTCGATCTCTTGTCAGCCTTACTCTTCAATTTACGAGGCTTCTCGTCTTCCGAGTCTGACCAGTCTTCTTCATCCTTCGTCTTCTTGAACTTCAACTTGTTCTTCTGTCCTCTCACTGGTGCTTGCTTCACAGCATCCAAGTAGGCGTCAATACCTGAGCCCTTGCTCAAAAGGTCCTCGTCATCGTCTTCTCTCACAACAATCTTACCATCCTTCATCTTCATCTTGGCCTCTTTCATGTCGCTCTTGGTGAACTTCTTAGGCTTGGACGAAGAAATGTGTGTCAAGGTCTGACGGTCCAACAAGTTCAATGGTTCGTCTCCAGTGTCCAAGATATATCTGTCAGCACCCTTTCCTCTTCTGGACTTCTTGTTCTGGTCTTCCTGCTCGTCGCCAGAGTCATCCGACTCCGAGTCGTAAACGGCCTCCTCGTAAGCAGACATAAACTTCTTGCCCTGTTTGTTATCTGACTCTTCGGCTGCAGCCTCCTTCTTCTTAGCTCTGGCTCTGGTCTTCTTGATATTGGCAACAAGCTTCTTGTCCTCCTCAGGAATGGCCTCCTCAACGGCTTCAATGCCGAATTTACGAATCAATCTCTCCACGATGTGCTTCACCTTTGACTTGAAGTGGCCCTTATGTTCGTGAGACCACTTCATCAACTTGGTAAGAAGCTCCTTCAAGTTGGCACGCACAAGATCTTCTGGTAAAGACAAAACTTCGACCTTGACGAATCCAATGGCAGACTTTGCGATTTCTCTAGAGTTGTGCGTCAAGAACAACTCCACAGTCGAAGCAATCTCAATCAACAACTCTTGTGGCATCTGGTCCTTGAACTCATACACCAAGCACGAAATGGCGGTAATAGTAGCAGAAATCATGTGCTGGGACTGAGCAGCCAAACCTGCGCTCACCATAGTGAAGTACTCAGTCAAACTGGCTTCAGTGGCCTCCGCGTTGGCATCAAAGCCTGCAACCTTGCTATTTTCGATGACACCACCTTGTGCCATCTTGTGTCCGATCTGGATCAAGAGGGAGTACGAAGCTTCACGAGATCTCTCGTTTACATCCTTAGTGGACATGATGACTTCTTGCAAGATGGATGGGATAAAATGCAAATCAGTGGAAGGTAACATGTTAACCACCACCTCCAACGCAGCCAATCTCGATGCTCTGGCAGAGGTGTGGGTGGTTCCGATGGTGTCAACAAACACTTTCTCGAGCTCGGCGATGAACTGCGAAATAATTTGCTGGCCACGCTCACTCTCGTTCAACTTGTTAATGATTCTGTATGATCTCTTCTGCATCAAAGCATCGTTTTGCAAATTGACGGTAGTTGAAAAGATAGAAAGCAAAGCATTGTAAGAGGAAGATGGAACGTACTTGGCCATAGCAACCACAAGGTCCATCATAGTGACACTAAGCTTTGGAGGCTGGTCCTTTCTTGGTTTCTCATTCTCAGCAGCTTCGTCGTCCATGGCCTTCTTCAACAAGCCACAAACTTTGTTGAAGGTAACCTCCAAGTCTGCGTCAGGAATAATTTGCAAGTAGGTATCGATGGTTTCGAGAACAAAACCTCTAGATTCTGGCATGGTGGAAGAGAAAACATTGAACAACACAGACAAGATGTTGGACGATTTAGTGGCTAAGTAAGCCAAGTTCTTCTCGCACTCAGAGAATGGGAAATCCTCCTGGATCATAAGGTCATCCGACAAGGCTCCCTGGCTGTATGCCAAGTTGGATTCAACCATCAATCTCAAGGCATGACAGATGGTTACACGCAATTCCACCTTCGAGTAGAGTAGATCGGCTAAGCTGGCAGCAAAGTCATCGGAAAATGCAGAAATGAGATCCGTGGGCAAGTCAGCGAAGTGAGGAAACAACGACCAGATCTGATCAACAATGGTCTCGAAGATCTTGATGTGCATGGACTCCTTGTTAGAAGAAGCTTCAATTTTCTCTCCAAAGAACGTGACAAGTGGGAGAATGTTCTGCTTATAGTAACCCAACGAGGCAAATCTGACATTGTCTCTTAAAATAGGTAACATCCATGCTCTTCCTGGCTCGTTCTTGTTTGAACCAGTTAGGTTAAGGGGAAGGGAACCCAAAACAGCCTCTGGGCCCATGGTGGAAATACAAGCTGCGATCATGTCCTCGGCTTCCTTGTTGTACGGGAAGTTGGACTCTTCATTCGATCTCCATTGACCCACCGACTCAAGGATATTAAGGAAGTCAGGGTTGGATCTCTTTCTGAACTTGAGCACGGAAGCAGTAATAAGCTCCAAGATCTCCTTTGTAGCATGCTGGAACTTGATTGAGAGCAACTCCTTCTCAATGAATTCCGCAATGTAGGTGATTGCCTCATCCACCTCCTCATAAATTTCAGCAGTGACACCGTTGGTTGCACTAGGCTGAAGAAGGTAGTCATCAGGGATACTTTCGCTAACGATGGCAATGAGACATTGAGATGCAGAGACATAGATGTCCTTAGACTCCGAAATGAGGAATTCGGACACAATGGGGAAAATGCTTTGAATCTTTGCCAAGCAAGTCTTAGGCAGCAACTTGGCAAATGACTGAATACCATTGGCGACCACCGCAAGCCACGAGGCAGCCAAGTGGGCATCATCCACAGGAGGCTTTAACTCGAAAATAATGTCAAGCACTCTGGTGAACTTCTCCACATCGATATCGTTCGACATGGAAGAAAACAAGCCGTCAAATGCGGAGAATGCAGCACCTACCAAGTATTGGTCGGAAGTTCTAGAAACGTCAAGCAAAACGTCACAAAGGGCCTCAACTTGAGAAGGAGGCCATGAGTTGGCAGATGTGATGGCTGAAATTAACTGCAATGCATGTATGATGGCGGAAACAGACTCCTTGTTGTTGGAATGCTTCTTGCTCTTGGGAGCATTTTCGATCAACATCACCAATCTCTTCAATGACAACTCTCCACACAACACTGCAGCAATGTGCACAGGCGAAGGCGAAGGAGGAGGGTTAGCCAAGATCTTGTGCACGGCCTCCTGAGCTCTCTTTCTGACCTTGGGTCTAGGATCAAACGACAACTCCAACATACCTACCAAAGCTCTTCTGGGAGACACATTTCCAGTGGATGACCATTGCTGGTTGTCTTGAGCCAACAACAAGCTTTCCAAGGATCCCACTGAAGATCTCACGAGAGCAGCTTCTGCATCTGGACTGGTCAACACTGGTGCAAGTTTGGTCAAGATCTGGCCAAACTTCTGCTTCAAAAGTGGAGCTGGAGTGAATGGAAGAACCAAGTCCAAGAAGTAGGCGGCAGCCGCAGCAACTTTTCCATCGCTGACTCCGTTGTCTCCAACTGACTGCTCCAACAAGGCAAGGAACGAGACGAAATAGGCAACGGGAGTCTTCTCGTTATTCTGCTCATTGATATTCTCTTCCACAGCATTAAGAATAAGGGCGAGGTTTCTCTGGTTGTCCAACTTAGAAGTGACCTGCGATCTGATTTTGGCCAATTTGTCCTCCATGTCAAAGACGTCTAACGAGACGCCTCCGTCAGGGTTATTGTCGGCCATTATGATAGGGTAGAGTCTTGGAGATGAGTTGATTGTAGTATTTTTTTGAGATGAGGGTCACGTGCGAGATGACTAGGAGGATAAGAATGGGAAACGAATGAAAGATCGGGATGAGATGTGACGGGGTTATAATTTATATAGAGATAAAATATTTCTTTCTTTCAATTTGGCAGGTTACGTTGGATCTTTTTTATTTTTGTTCCATGATTTGAAATATCTAGTCTTGCAATAATTTAGTGTGAGTTATATCACCTTTCTTGGAGATATGCCCCCACCAAATCAGCAGATTCTATCAATTCTCCCAGAAGCAGAAAAAGAAATAAAAATCCAGGGTTAATCTATATCAAGGTATTATCAGATTTAATAAGTTAATGAATCATTAACCCATAAATCAGAATGGGTCAATTCGTAACTTGATTCACGTGACTGATCACGTGCTCGCTTTCGCACGACGTTTTCCACCAGTCAAAAGCAGCACATTACTCTCTCAACCAACTCAACTATTCATCGAAATGTCCAAGTTTGTTGTGTCCACTGCATTGAAGGAGTTGAGATTCCATTTGTCCCAAACAGGTGAGGCCTCTGTGCCTTTGAGAAACTTTTTGGTGAAGAACTACGCAGGTCTCAAGTCGTCTACAAGCAACAAGTTGCCTATCTTGATCAGAGAGTCCTTTGGTGTTCCCCCTAGCATAACCGCCAGATTCGAGAAGGGTAAGGAGGTTAAGAGCAGCTTGGATGGCTTGGACGAGAAGGCTGTTGAAGATGCTGTCAAGTCCTTGTTGAAGTAGTGTAAAATAGTGGCATAGCATGTAATAAACATTTGGTATTGAGCCGTGTAGAGTGATTGGTAAGAGAGGAAGTAGAGAAGGCTAAGATGATCTGTGGTTAAATTTTGTTAGTTTCAATTTCAACGAAATTTGAGAGAAACCACATATCGTTGAAGTTCTTTGGGTCTGTAGGTCTGTGACTCGTTGGCCCTAGAATTACTGAGATTCGACCGGCTATTCGGGTCGATCTGGGCCCATTCACAATGGTAAAAATGCTGTCAATTGAAAAAATGCATTAATTGATATGTTAAACTATATGGGCCAAAAGGCTAGTGCGTTTATAAATTTGGAAACGATAGCCTTCTGACCTCGTTCTATTCATCACCACCTCAAAGCTTAGGATCCTCTCCGAATTGATAGATTCCCCATCCCAAGGAAAGCTCCTCTGAATTGAATACTTCCTTGATCTGCTGATCGGGATGGTCTTTGAGAAGTCCTCCACCAACAACGATTGGAACGAAATGCTCCAAAGTTGGGTGTGCCTGGAAAAGCAACGAGCCGTTCTCTGTCTTGATCTTGTTCAAGTTGTCCAACAAATCGGGAGTGTTAACCATTGTCTTTGTGAGCAACTTGTTGAAAGTTGCAGCATATGGCATAGGCTTGCCGTATGACATGGCTCTGCCTAAATCTCTCAAGTTGTGAACAGACATTCCCGACACAATCACCATTCCTTTCAAATACTTCTCTCTCACGGGGTCCCAGATCAAGTTGTCTCTGTAGTAGCTCAACACTTCACCCAACTTGTAGTGGGTATCGAAGTCTTTTTCGTTTCCAGTCAACGACACTTGCACAAGCGAGGTTTCTGGCAAATCTAGTCCAACATCTACGCCTTCTGGAGCTGGCTTCAACGTGTTGTAATCGGAAAAGGCAACCTTAAATGGTACCCAAACTCCATGGTCGATTCCTCTCTTGGTAAGGTCAGCATGGAATCCGTTCTTCTTCAAACGGTCACGGATCTCACCTGAAACGAATCTGGAGTTCATGGTACGAAATTGCTCCTTGTACATGTGGCGAGGGAACCCATAGAAGTCGTAAACCAAGGCGTTCTCCTCCAAGTCTCCTCCATTTCTGGCGGGTGGAATGGCAATCTCGATAGCCTTAGAGCCTGTCAGTTGCCAATGTGCAGAAACCACAACGATGTAGTCTGGCTTCCATACATTTTTTATTTTCTTTCCCAATCTCTTGACTGTCTTGAAAGCACCTTTGTCATTTTCATACATAAAGGTAGGACCTCCATGTGAGAAGAAAAACGAGGGGAATGGATTTGGGTTTGGAATGTCTGGCTTGAGAGCAGAGCTGACAGCACTAGCAGTAGCGGCAGCAGCACCAGTAGTACTGGAGACTGAACGAACAGTTTCGGCGATAAGTGGTTTGGTAGATTGAGTAGCCATTTTTAAGATCATAAAACCTAGTATAATTGGAACAAGGTATAAGAAAAACGATCGAATGAACATTTATACCATCCGAAGGCGAAGTTAGGTGGGTCTATATATGTCAGAAGCTAACACATGTTTGTCAGTAAGTTAGTCATGTTATATTACCAACCTCGCGACTGGGTTTAGTAATGATTAGAAATGTGCACTCCACGATTGGAAATGTAGACTAAGAAGGGTATGGAACGGTATAGAGGCAGATAGAATCTGGGGAAAAGAGTATGATACCAGAGGGGAGAGTATGGCTATGTAATCAATATGTAAGCGGAGTGGTAAAGAGAGGTTTTTCCGTGACGTTGAATTGTTGTGTAGATTGTGAGACAACATTTCAAACCTCGATAAGCCTCCATTTGAGATTTGATTTGAAAGCATTTGACAGATCGTCGAGGAGATCGTGAGGGGCATAATTACTAACTTATTTCCAATTTTTGTTTTTATTTCTTCCTCCTGTCAATTTGATAGTTGGAATTTCCTGTGGCTGCGAAATGAATGAGGCACTATTTTGACGGTATTGTCTTTGACAGCTGTGAAGCAGGAACATATCCGATTGGCCACTTCGTATCAGAATGTATAAGTTCTTCATAGTTATTTTGATTTCGCTTTAAGTTTCTCTAATTTTAGGTGACTTTACTGTTAATTCTCTATTTACTGTTTTTCTTCTTTTCCAATTCTTTTAATATGCCACGTCTGGAGTTGCTTCATCTTTAATTGACTTTTCTTGCTTTTCCTTAGCTATAGCGTTTTTGCCTCTCAAACAACCTCATTGTCTCTATCGCACCATTCTCAACTTTCACGAAAGGGACATTGTTGTTATGCGAAGTTGCACTCTTCAATTTTCTCGTGACTAGTGGCTGATCTTTTGTTGCTGAACTCAATCAATGTTGAAGGTCATGGACTGTTCATGCATGGAAGAACAATAACCCCTTGAACAGTTTTACGACTCGATTGCTGGATCATTTCAATATATTCATCGGTGATGCGCACGGCACTATTGACTATGCTGAAATACAAAGGAGAGGGCTGGGTTACAGTATTTATCAAGAAAAGTGAACAAACATGTAAAAAGGCGAAAGGAAAATTTGTTATGATCTGAAAACAGATAAATGCATGGCAGTGGAACGGTTGAGACAACAAGAGAAGAAGGATGAATCAAACCATAGTCCAGTCTCATCTGAAATCAATTTCACATGTGGATTGGTTTTGATCCAAAGGTTGCTTCCTTCATGAAATCCAGAGATGCAGATCGTGTAGAATTCAGGTCAATTCGACATAAACGACGTTGGAAAATGTTGAGGAGGCTCAAGTACGGCGATCACGGTGATCACTATTGTCATTATTTAATGTCTTTTTTTGTTGTTTTCCAAATCAAGCACTTTTGTAGCGAAATCGTCCCTTTATAGCCTTTCCGCAGCTTTTTCTTGAGATACACTGAACCACAAAATAAGGGGGCATAAGAATAGGCCCGAGTGTACGGTTGAACTTCGTAAACAATAAAACTTAGAGAAGAAAGAATTTCCAAGTTCAAGTTCATTCTTGAAATGTTATGATGCTATATGTAGCAAGCAAAGTGTTGGCAATGACAATCCAATTGTAGGCCAGCAGAACTGAGACATGAACTCGCAGTGAACCTGAACAGAAAACAAAGCAACCATACTCAACTCAACGACCACAAAATCCACAAAACAAGAGGGAAAAAATTCTCCAAAAAATTTCCACCGCTTATCTCCTCTACTAAAATCCACTTTTCTTAGCCCAAATTCTCAAAATTAAACTTCATTCAGCTCAACCTTCCCTACATTCCTTCTGTCTTTTCATGCGCAATGATGTTTCCTGTGTGCCGTCCCGGCCTGTCCCCAGACTGTGTTCTTGCGTCACAAGTTAAACATCTGAAGCCTACTTTTTTTCCATCCAAGTAATCGTTCATTTGTCTTTTCCATAATAAGAATGGTCGGCTTTTTCTCTAGGAAGGTATGTTACGATTTCTTTGTTAATGCTACTTGTGATGTGTCCGCAATCCCTGGCTACTTAATGCATATTAATGGTTGGTTGATAATATCCAGATGGTTGTGGCATTACCGCCCTTCATGTCTTCACAAATGATCCTCATGAGCCGCCTCTCTTGATTCACATTACTAACGAGCCAAGAAAAACAACCAGTACCAAGGTTTTGCAAAGTACACAGACGAATATGTGCGTGCCCCAATTCCCCAGTCCTCGTCCAGGTCTCAATCTATGAACAGCGCCAGTCAGGCAGCGCTAGCTGCATTGCAGATGCACTCAAAGCCAACGTCTCCTGCTCCGGCTCCACTGGTCTCTACCCATCGCTCCAATTCGCTCTCCAACTACGGAAGAAGCAATTCCATGAGAACTTACACCTACACACCAAAACCATCTTACCAAACTGGACCCACATACAATACGGCCTCTCTGAGCCTGCCAAGACAGCCTCACCACCCTGGCCCGACATACCAACAGGTTCCATCCTTGAGATCCAACAGCTTGCGCTCCAATAGCTTGAGATCAGGATCACTAAGAAATGCTCCTTTGCAGAGACCGCAATCATACCACCACCGCCAGAATTCGGCCGATCGGTCACTCGCTGAGGAAGATGATGATGCAGACAGTATTGTTATCACCACGAAAACCACGAAGGTTGTGGACTCGATGGGACGCACCAAATCCATCACGACGGAAACCATTAAGACCATGCCAGATGGGTCCAACATCATCGAGACAAAAACGACAAATATTTCAAGACCTACATCTCGGTCCAATTCGTTACGCAATAACTCATTGAGCCATGGAATCAATAATAACTACAATTTGGATAAGATCGAAGAGGACTTACAGGATTTCGATTACACCTACTTGGACCACGAGGATAGAAATCCTCCGCCACGTCTAAACGACGGAAACATCAACCAAAGTCCACGAACTCAAAAGTATATTCAAGAACAGCGCAAAGCGATTGCTCCTGTCCTCCACTCGCCTGGCAAGCCCGAAGAACGTGCTGGCTCCCTATCCAGCAACCAGTCTCCCAAGCGCCTCAAATCTATTTTGAAAAACAGTTCCAGTATCAGCTACCAGTCGTCTCCAGTGCAAGATAGTCATGAAGAAGCATCAATCCAAGACGTCATTTCGCAGAACGAGCATACATATTCTCCCCATAAGAAGGATCCAGCTGCACTTGGCCACGACTTCCCGCAGCAAACTTCAGTTGCTTCGGGAGCGTCAATCAAATTTAGAGAAACAGTCGAGACGATTTCGTATCCTGCCGAGTCTCATAATTTGGCAGAACTTCTGCGTGAAGAAGCACTCAAGAAAGACTTAGAGAAAAAGAAGAACGTCGACATGTACTCCCAAGCTATGAGGGTAGCCATGGAGAGAGTCTATGGAAGAAATAGTGAGGATAATGCTGGTTTTCATACACCACCTCAATCTCCTGTGGTTCATGAGCCAGGGCAGGATTTGGATGCATTAGCCGAAAAGAAATTGAAGAAAGACCACAAGAGAGACAAGGTTGAATCAGCTGGAATCAGCAAGAACTACATATATGAGAATCATCATCGAGACTTTTCAGTACGCTCATTGCGTGTTGGTCCACACGGAGAAGAAGCCCATGGCTCGACGAGAAAAGAGAGAGCTAAAGAGGAGAAGCGGCTATTGAAGGAGGAGGAAAAGAGAAACGCAGAATTATTAAAGGCTGCCGAGAAGGAAAGAATAAAGGAGGAGAAATTGAGAAAGAAGAAGGACAAGAAACCTTTCTCCCTTTTTGGAAAGAAAAAGCGGAAGGAAGTGACAGTGTACGACTCGACTATGTATGAGCAGACACCAGATTCGCTGGCTGTCATCGAGGAGAGCGCTGTTGAGAATTCGTACCCTGAGCAATCGCCCAAGAGCTCTCAACCCTCTAATTATTCCACCCCTCCGCAAGAAGCAATTCATGAGAATCATGAAGATACTGTAATTCCCGATGGATCATCCGCCGCTGACAGCTCGTCAAATTTCGTGGATGTTCCTGATATCGTGGATGATTATGAAGAAGAAGGTCATGCTGAACAGCCAAGTATACAACCAGCACCTGTTTCATCCCATACCGATGTTATAGAAGATCCAAACGTTCCTGCGAGAGGTGACATTGCAGAGCTTCATCAGAACAACTCTGATGTTCCTCCCCGTGGCGATCTACAGCTCCTAAATTCGGAGGATGTTCAGGTACAACCGATTCCAGAGGAAAAGCTTCCCACATTAATTTCTGGGGATAGCAACCGTCCACAAGTGATCCTTGATGAAACTATCAATGACCCTGGAAGCCTCACTGGTGTAAAATCACAAGCAGGTTCTCTGGAGTATCCTGTGCCTAATGTTGACGGTACTGTCCCAAAAGAACCTGTCTTTCCACAGTCACAAAGTACTTCCAATGGTCCTAAGATATACGTTGGTTCCTATTCATCGAGTGAAGTTCTACGCGCACCCAACAGAATCACAAAACCTGAACTTCAAGTACTAGATGAGAATTTTACTCAGCCAATTGATCAGTCAGAAGTGAAACATGCTTTCCAACCTGATTTGTCTAGTGTTTCGAACCTTGATCACTTGACCAACGAGGCTTCGGAATTATCAAAGCAGCCAGGAATTCATAGTCACTCAGAAGTTCATGATAATAACGTCGTCTCTGGGTCCGCTGCATCTGAGGAAAGCGAACGCACGTTGCAATCCAGTGGTGATCACGAGCCTGTTAAAGTAACGCTTGACTTGAGTACACCGGTTCACATTAGCAATGGGGAGCGTTTTAAAGAAGTCCCCGCAATTGGTCACCAAGAGCAAACACCGGCATCTGTTACGTCAACTTCGGATCAATTGAACCCTACAACCTCTGGTAAGGAAAACCTGGAATCCGACACTGACAAAGTTCAGGTCCAGGAAGTGTCGGGGCCAGTGGCAACGGTGGCTCCAGAACTGGGAGTTAATTTAGGATCACCAATCCAACTTACTCTGTCATACAAGCAACAACAGCAAGAACTTGCAGCTTCGAAACAAAAGTTTGCTTCTGAAGAGAAGATTTCAATCCCCAGGATTGCAATATCGGAGCAAAAGGAGGTTGTGCCCGAGGAAAAGATCGCCACTCCAGAACAAAATATTCTAACTCCAGAACAAAATACTGCAAATCATGAGAAGCATGGAAAGCATGAAAAGCTTGCAGATACTAAGGAAACTAAGGAGAGCAAAAAATCGCCAAAGAAGCGTACGCAGAGGTTCAAGAAGATAATCGACAAGTACTTCATCAACAACTATTCCCGCTAAAGCAGCTGCGCCGCTAGGGATTTTCATTTCGGCCAAACTGTGTATTTAATATGATTCAGATTATTTCTTTAGCTCTTGTAAACGTAAGGAGGCATAACATGTCAGAGCTTATCATTGTCCATGTGGATCCCCACAATTCGCGATTCTGGTTGACGGATTCACAATCAGAAATACTTAGAACTTCCAAATGTTCAAGCTTTCATTAATCAGATTCCTGCTTTCGTCTAATCGACCCCAAGTAAGTCTCTCAAATCGGTATTTTATCTACCTCGATTCTCTAAGATACTCGTCTCATGCCTCATTGATTTGATTGACATTTGTTCGCGCATTAAGAACGACATCCACAGGCTACATGTAATTCATAGGACTTTCTTCTGTTCTTCTTTATTGCTTACTTTACCTCAGCAACAGGTCTTTGTCACGCTTTGATTATATCATGTCACCAGGCATAGATAATAATGATAATGTGGTGGTAAATCTCCCCATGGACTTTGTTAACATTTCCCACAGTGAACCCTCAGTCAACAACGAAGACTTCGAGCTCAAGAAGGAATATGAACAACTTCTGTTAGCATGTCGAACAGGCGATGCGGATGCAGTGGATTCACTCACGCTGATTCCCAACTTGGATATAAACCGTGTGGACGAGTGGAACTATACGCCATTGATCTTAGCCTCATTGTGTGGTCACCTCCACATAGTGAAACTACTTTTATCTCGAGGTGCAGTTTGTGATCGAGATACCTACGAGGGAGTCCGGTGTATCTATGGAGCATTGAATGATGAGATTCGGAACTTGTTGTTAAGTTATGACATCACAAAGAAAGTGGATGACAACCAGCCGTTTTCCGCACATATCTCCAAGCTATTACTGGTGGTGTTTTCGTCACTTTCAGCTCGAGATTTGGCCTTTGTGTTTCCAGGACTGGTAGACCCAGCCCACCGTGTATTTGTAGTGAACCGCTTCCTTCTTGCTGCCCGTAGTCGCTACTTCAACTCGATGTTGACCGCCGGAGGAGAATGGATGGCTAAGTCGGTGGTTGTCATGTCTGAGAAGGCTGATGCTGCAGCTTTTGCATCCATCATCGACTACATTTACCTCAGGCTCGATTCTATACCAATATCGGGCGCTCTAAGTGGGTTTCGCAGCTTTGCAGAGCAATTCGAGCTCAAAGAATTGTTGGAGGTGATGGATGAGCTGCCTAGTAGTCAGAAGGGAAAATTGCAGATGCTGAAGAAACAGCAATCAGATTTGGTGGAAGTTGCACGCAACGAATTGATGGTCTTTTTAAAGGAAAACGTTTTGGCAAGCAAATGTGAAGTGGTATTAGAAGAAGACGTTGACTTTGAAGATGTCGATGCAACCACGCTTTTGGACACTAAGATTCACACTAAGTTATTGCAGTCCAACGCCTTTGCAGATATCATCATGTCTTCGATCGACGTGGACTCGGGCTCGGTGGTATATTACCCTGTACATCGGGCTGTGTTGAGTCGCTCCGATTACTATACAACCATGTTCAAGTCGGAGATGTTCACCAATTCGCACGAAGTGCCAGTGGTGATGGTCAGGGACCAAGAACTTGTGGACAGACCGAATGTCGAGATAGAGCATGTTCCTGTGCTTCAGGCATCCGTCAACACCACTAACTGGCAGGTGACAGAAATTATTCTTGAGTTCCTCTACTACGACAACGTGCAGCATATCCCATCCAATCTCAGCGTTGAGTTACTTTTCGCAGCCGATGAGCTCTGGATCCACCGGCTCAAAATGTTGACTGCCCTCTCCATCACATCCTTAGTGCTGACATTTGACTACGAGAGTCTTCTTGCTCTTCCGGACTCCACCGGCTATGATGTTTGCGACTTGGTGGAGATCTCATGGCAGACTCGATGTGATAGACTTGAGCAACACATGACCAAGTTAATTGCTCACAACTTGGAGGAAATATGCAGCCATGACAACCTCCGTGAGAGACTATCAGGTCTTATTCGGAAAAGTGCCGAGCGAATTAGGGAACGACAAGAGACTGACACTATTGAATTGGTGGATGACATTCGGTTCTACTTGGCGAAGAAATATGCTGTGCACAATGATTTTGCAGAGCTTGATGGAGTGGCAGCCACCTGGAGTGCAACACGTGAAGAGAATGTCCGTGGGGACAACAATATTTATTTGGCAGCCATGAAAGACTATGATGAGGATGTTTTATTGGTGGAGACGTTGTTGGAAGAATTGGCGCTTGAGGCATAATGAATTTTAGACATACTAAGTGTGAATGATTACTTGAATGGGACGGTTGGTGCAATTGTAGGTCAATTCATTGAATTTCTTCTTATGTATTTTCTTCGCCTTTCTTCGTTCTTGTTTCATGTGCATTTAAGAAAACTCAATCTATTGCATAAAAAATGACAAAACAAAACATCTAGGCGAACAGAGAAAATAGGGAAAGAAAAAATATAAAGCAGAAAAGTGATAATGACAAGATGAAATTCAGAGCATTTACAGATGGAATTGAAAACTTGAAAAAATTTCGCCGATAAGGATATTATACCCGCATGTCTAGGATTTTAATTAATGTTTTCGGCCACATCCAGGGTAGGATTTTTTTTGTGAGGCTAAATGAGAAACAATAGTCCTCTTTCTGGAACTAATCCTGCACCTAATACAAGATAATAGCTCCCGTGGCGGTCGTTATCGTTCGGAGAATTCCGTTGCCGCGGGCTCCCGACCTTTGTGAGATTCGAAACCATTAGAGATTTCAGGGTCTTGAAGGACAAAAACACAGACAAATCAAAAGAAAAACCATGGAGATCTGCCTAAGTATAGCCCATAGTGGCCAGTCCAATTCAGTAACCTCAAAACAAAAAATTCATCCACCTTTCAATTGACTTTAGAAAATTTTCCATATGGTCCGGCAAGCCGTCGGTGTGCACAATTTAACACTATGTGCGGCTCACTCCAGCAATCGGTGCGCCGGTCTAAATCTACATATATTAAGTTGAGGAAGCCATCCACACTTTTTGCTCTCAACTAAAAATGGCTATCGCTTTGACTGGAAACGACAAGTTCGATATTGAGGCTGGCGTCTATACGCCCCTTAAATTTGACTCTGAAAAGCGCTCCAAGAGAAACGTTCTTCACCACCTTCTAGGCTTCGTGCTCGCAGCCGTGGGTCTCTACACCTTGACCACCAATACTGCTGCTCAAAATGTCATTCCTAGCATTTTTGCTGTGTTTGCCCCAGCTCCTGTGGTGCTTCCCGTGGAGGTTTTTGAAATTGCTCCTCCATTAACCGTTCCTGCTTCTGCTTACGTCTCCTCGTACCTTCTCTTCAACGACTCGGCAGTGGTTGATGGATTGAAGACCAAGTATGTTGCACCTAAGGTGTTCAACTTCACCCAAGGCTTCTTGACTTTAAACTTCTCTGTTCCTGCTTCTGCAGCCCCTGTTTCTGCTCCAGTGGTTGAGCTCTCTGTGGATGGAACCCCAGTGTGGAGATCTTCCACTCCATACGCTAAGGTTGATGCTGATGTCTACACCTCCACCACTAAGAACGTCACCGAATTGTTGAGCTTGTTCGAGTCTAGCTCCAAGGTTGTTTTCTCTGTTTTGGAGGAGGGTGATGCCCCTGTTTCCGCCTCTTTGGAGTTGGTTTTGTTCAATGATACTTCGGCCGCACCAGCTAAGAGGGCTGGTACTGTGGCTGTTGCTTCTTACTTCGCTTCAGAGGGTCCTGCTTCCTTGGCTGCTGCTTCTTACTTCGCTTCAGAGGGTCCTGCTTCCTTGGTTGTTCCTCTCCAGAAGAAGGCTATCGAGCTTCCAGCTAGCGAATTTTCTGTTTCCTTGCCTCAGCTCAACTCGAATGTTACCTCCGCTAAGATATCTCTCTTTGCTTCGGCCTCTAAGGACGAAGTTGAATTCTACAAGAACGACATTGCTGCATTGGGCGTTCCTGTCACTGCCAACGGTCCAGTTCGTCAGCTCAACGTTTTCGTGGCTGGTGTTTATGTTGGTACCGTGTCTCCTAAACCAACCTTGTTCCACGCCGACAAGCTCACCACCGACGCTGGCAAGTTATGGAGTCCTCTTGCTGACTCCGGATCCTTTACCGGTTTTACTTACGATATCGACCTTGTGGCTGTGTTGCCTTTGCTTTGGGAAGGTCCTCAGACTCTTGACATTGCATTGGTTTCTCCAGTGGACGCTGCTAACGGCCCTGTTCCAGCCGTGGCACACCCAGTCAGTGCCACTACCAATCTCTTGGCTGGCTCTTGGTTTGTATCTGGAAGCTTGCTTGCTTGGGAGAACCCATTGGTGTCTTTCTCAGTTGGAGAGGTTGTGTTGACCAATTCGTCTCAGTTGGACTCAGGCGTCTCCATTGCTCCTCCAGCTGTTTCTCCATGGCAACCAAAGCTCAGCAACACAATTGTCAGATCTACCATCAAGTCGACCATCGAGTCTTTGTTCAACTTCACCTTGATTGACAACACCACTGCCAGCTATGCTGTTGTGGCTAATTCATCTGCTGCCTTGGTCCTTACCAAGCAGAGGAAGGAGAGCAAGATCCCAGTTGGTCCACCAGGTGGCCCTGAGAAGACTGAGGACACTACCAGTGCTTTCTACATTGGCACCAACAAATTCAAGTTAGACGTTCAAGATCCACTCACCAACTTGACCCTCTACTCTAAGTCTGTCAAGTCTGCTTACCCACTCACCATCAGTGACTCCATCAAGAACTCTCCAATAACAGGACCATCTTCCTCCTTCTCTGCCAAGATCGGTATCGACATTAAGACCAAAATTAATGCCGCTGCTGGTCCAAAGCTCAAGATTGACGAGCTGGTGAAGTTGGACGATATCACTGGTGCCACCACCGATGTGAAGGTAATGATTTCTGAGCCAGGCTCGTTGCCATTCTCCAGAGAAGTTGAGGTGGTGAACGGTACTATTGTTAAGGATCTCTCCTTTCCACTCGTGAAGACCGATGAATTCACTTTGGTTGGAGAACTTGTGGGATATTTTTAGGGTAGTTCTGGTTTGATTATATACGATACAGTTTGATGTTATGTTTTGTAGTGCATTCTTAGTAGCTTTCAATCATTAATAGTTGAACTCGGAAGTGTTTGATTTTTCTGCTAAACGGGCCATTCTCAACATCTTCTTTCTTGGATCTTCTTTCTTCTTGTGGGTCAGCTCATTGACTTGTCCACTTTGACGTCCCAATTTCTTAGGGGTCTCACGTAATCCAAAGCTCTTTGCTAAATGTCCCAAGTGCAAAAGCTTCACATTGAAATACATTCTCTCAGCTGCCAAGTGTGTGGCATAAGCTCTGATGTGAGACACGAAAGCATGCAGAGCTCTTTCGAGAGCAGCTGAGTCCTCTAAGAGCCATCTCTCCACTTCAAGATGCCAGGTGGTGGCCTGGATATCCCACTTTCCATTCTTCGCTTTGGGATCCGTTTTGGATGCTGGCTCGGCAGATTCATCTGCGAAAGCTGCCTCGAGGCCCTTCTCGTAGCCTACAATTCGTAAACTTCCTTGCTTAGGATGCACAGTTCGAAGTTTGCCCTCAACATACCCTTCTTCCTCTCCAGGCAACAAGAAAAGCGTTGCTTCACCCTTCTTACCAGCTCTTGCCGTACGTCCGATTCTGTGTAAATGGTCATCGAGAGCAAAAGGTGGATCGTACTCCACCACATGAGAGATATCTGGCAAATCTAAACCTCTAGAAGCAACATCAGTACAGAATAGAACGAGATGCTTTCCTTCGTTTTCCCCTTCATTTTGCACAAATTGCTGGAGAGTGGATGTACGTAATTGTTGAGACAACGATCCATGCAAACGGTAAACGATGGCATCCTTAGAAATCTCTGGAGCGGTCGAAACACAAGATTCAGGAGTGTCTTCCTTGGCCTTGTCGTCCTTTTCGTCCTTTTCGTTCTTTTCTGTAACTTGAGTTTCCTTCTGCTTGCGGCGAAGAGCTTTCCCGCCTCTAGCAAATACCTCAAAATGGAAGTTCACCGAGTCAGAACAGGAGAAGAAGACAATTGTTCTAGAAACGGCCTCTCCTCTTTGTTTAGTGACGTTCTTAAGAACAGCACTTAAAGTGACCAATCTCAATTTAGGTGGAACAACCATGACCTTCTGGATGAGTTGATCTGGGGCAGTTGCGTTGCTAGTGTCTGTACTCTCGCGATCAAGAGAGATCATCTTGGGGTTATTCAACACAGTATTTCCCAATTTTTTGACGTCTTCTGGCATGGTAGCAGAACACAAGACGTTTACACGACGTGTGGGCAACCCAGGCCACTTGTGCATGGTGTCCATGACCTTAGAAGATCTGGACAATTGATCTGTAATCTTTGTAATTGTCTCCTGGAATCCTAGCTCAACAAGTCTGTCACCCTCATCTAAGACCAACCATCTAACCTGCGATATGTCAAACGAGGAAGTATTTTCAAGATGGTCTGCCAAACGACCAGGCGTGGCAACCATGATATTGACACCTTTTCTAATTCTAGCCTTCTCGGACTTTTTCTTCTCTCCACCAACCACGATTCCTGGCACAATGTGGTGGTGGCAGCGTAGAAGTGACTCCAACACCGAGTAAATTTGGGATGCAAGCTCTCTAGTTGGGGTCAAAATAAGCGCAAATAATCCGCTTTGGCGATTAATTTGCTCAGCTTCGGCCATTAATTTTTCCACAATGGGCAACACAAATGCAAGCGTCTTACCTGAACCTGTCTGGGCTTTCACAAACAAATCAGTTGCAGAAGTGAGCATTTCTGGCGCAACAGCTCTCTGAACCTTCGTTGGTGCTAAATATCTCATGGAACCAGTCAAATGTGTGACCAACTTCTCGTTGAGACCCAATCCAGCAAATGTACTAGAATCCCGAAGGGGAGCATTGGAAGGAGTGTAAGCAGTCTGGGAACCAGTAGTTTCTTTCAAGGTTTCACTTGTTTTGTTCGATGTGAATAACGATGACACATACGAGTTATTGTTTCCTCCACGAGCTCCGGAAGATTCAGCGAATTTGGCCTTCTTACCGGAGATTCCTAAAGGAGTCTCGGATTCTCTCTTCTTGGAATCTGGTTCCTTGTCAGCATCGAACTTTTTTGCTGGTTTCCGGTCATTATCTCTCCGTCTATCAAAAGATTTCTTCTTATTACCGCCTTCATGCTCTGCCATCATCCTGTCTGCCTCGGCTTTGAGCTTGTCGAACTTCTCATTCTTTACCCGGATACTGTTCACACCAGAACCAGGTTTTCTTTCTCTTCCCTGGAGTTTGAGTTTCAAATTGCGCCGTTCTTTCCATGAGCCTCCAGTAACCTTTGTGTTCTTTGGAGTATTAGCAACCACGCCTTCTTCAGCTGGAGCGAAATTCAAGATCAAACCGTCGTCATCCATTGTGAAGAGAGTAGTTGAGATGAGCACCTGCAGAAATAGTTGAAAGTTGGAGATGCGATGGGGAAGAGATGCCTAAAGTAAAATGTAGAGATATTGTAATGGAAAAGGTGTTTGAGAAATTGATTGTAATTATGGGTTATCTAAATGTGCTTTTGGGTCATTTGAACGTGTTTTGGATTTATGGTGGCGTGAAATGCATTTTGCGTATATTGATCTGGAACGGAAATAATCTGAGAACTGTGAAACTATGTCAAGTATCTCGGAGGGTGCAAGAACGATGGTGACAAATAAAAATAACAAAAAGAGAAAAGGAAAAGATAAGAACCTAGCTGGAAATGAATAAAATACCACAAGTAGGAAACTACGGCAATAACTTTTCATAATAACTAATCTATGTTGACTAGGTCTACTATACACTATGCAAATTCACCAAATAAAGTCGATGTGGCCACAGACTCCTCGCTTGGACTTTCGATGGCTTTTTTCAAAGTGGAGGTCGAACTGTCCTCTAAATTCCTCCAGCTGAGTGTTTCCCAGTTTTCCTCATTGAACTGCTTGATATGTCTCAAACAAGAACCAATGGTGGAAAGTGCAGCACCCTCTGCGTTAAACTGTCCAGCCTTGGACGCTGTCTGAAGCACCAGGACAGCAGTGGGCTTTACGGGGTCTGCGGTTGATGCCTCTTGTCTCACCTGAGCAGATCTAGCTGAGTCCATATCGTCAATGTACTTAAACAGAGGTCTAAGTTGGGCAGTACTATCGAGCGGAACCAACACCACCTGTGACTTTCCCTGCTTTTCCACTACTTTTCCAATGTATAGTCCACCGTCTGTATTGGTCAACACACCCAGAAGCGATAATGCTTCCACACGAGTGCCTAGTTCATCTGCGCGAGCCTCATCGTAAAATTTCAGAGTATCCATGGGAATCTTCAACTCCACGACTTTGCTGTGAGGCTTCACAGTGGCCTTAAGTTGATCTGTGCTGAATGGCCGGCTCTTGGGTCTTCCTGAATATTGTAGCACATGGATTGTTTGCGATTCTCTGCTGGGAAGTGCACCATGGATGATTGGAATGGACTGAATGATTGGATCATCGTCTTCCTCTAATGGCTGCTCATGCGAATCTTCATACTGATCAAAGGCTGGCGAGTCCGAGATCTCTTCCTCTTCTTGAACGAATAATTGTGACTTGTCCATTAGTAGATGAGTGGTTGAGAAGAATAGAATATTATTTCTAACTATGCACACTGCGATGTGGAATCTACATCATTAGATATGAAATGAAAAAGGCAAGCAAAAAAAAACAACAAGAAAAAAAAAGCATTACCTAAGGATGAAGATTTCAAAAACCATTTAATAAATGCGTCCAAAGAAAAGTAGATGGTTAGACAGCCGGAGAATACTTGCAAGTTATTTAGCACAGGTACAAGTAGTTGAGTGAAGTTTTTATTGAAGGAAACAACGAGAAAATAGAAAAAAGCAAAGGTTATAGATCACTCAAAACGATAGGAAAAGTAGCTAGTCCTCTCTTTTGCCGATTGGCTGACCAGGGAAAAACTTGATCCAGCCCCATGGTTCGGCCTCAGCATCCCTCTTACCAATTGGTTGACCTGGGAAGAATTTAATCCAGCCCCAAGGCTCAGCTTCAGCATCCCTCTTGCCAATAGGTTGGCCAGGGAAAAACTTAATCCATCCCCAAGGAGAAGCATCGGCCTCTCTCTTTCCAATTGGCTGGCCGGGGAAGAACTTGATCCATCCCCATGGCTCAGCGTCTCTCTTCGTAACGCCAGAGTATGCCTCGTCCAAGATTGTGGTGTTGAATAACACAATTGAGGTATTTTCACCGTCAGATACAATATAGGGAAATTCTTCTGGGTTAAGATCGATTCTGCCCAAGATGGCTTCGGTTGGAACTGAGACAGAGCCATCATCCACTGGAGTAGCAGCAGGAGCAGCGGAGACAACCGAAGCGGCAAGAGAAAGCAAAAGAGCGTTGATGAACTTCATTTAATTATTGTTTTTAAGAGATGTTTGTGTTGATGATGAATGGAAATCAATGCAAACAGGCTAGTTATATATACCGATTTGGTCAGGTTGAGTTCTTTCAAGGTACACCGCAGAACGCCATTTAAGTCCCAATCCGGTTATTTGGGATGTGGAGAGAATCAGAAAATATTAGCCACAAGTTTTTCTTTGAAAGGTTAGTCTGTGGTTGCGTTTTCTGAGACAAGAGCCAAAAGTTGCAACCTTCTTATGTTTCGCAGCCCTATAGAGTGCCCAAATAGGCAGTCATATTGACCTTCGAACATACACAAGGGTCTGACAGGGGCTTAAAGATCGACAAGATGCCCAATCAGAGTGTCAGAGAGATCTTAATGAACCACATCTTTGTGATTTTTTAACACATTGGAGTATACATCGGTGTGGTGCCCAGACTTTGGTTGCAGATTATCATTGAAGTCCCGATCAGGATATACGCCTCACTAAGATTGAGAGTATTATTAGATTGGATTCTTGAATTTATTTTCTTCTTTGTTTGCTAGTCGTGATTCGTTTCGTTGAACAAAAAAGTGATAAACATAACTCATTACTCCAAGACGTAGTTATCGAACAATTAGTATCATAGATAGAGAGTCAAAAGGGATAGAAGTGGATTCCCCATGATGGCAAAAGTCTTCGAAATTCTGGAGGATACACCTCTTTTACAAGCGCTATAGCTTGCACGATTCAATTGCGAGTATGGTTGTTATTAAGACTTGGATGTGACAAAGAGGAAATGAGATGCTGGTAAGCTAATTAAATTCTTTGAAAACCCACCGCTTAAAGTTCACTATCTCATCTTGGAGGTAGTAGATTGGCAGATGTAGTCCCCAAAGTCTGAAATTATCACGCAGGCTGATTACGCTCATCACTATAACCACATTTACAACCACCTATCACTTTTTATAGAGGAAGAGGGGAAAAATGGAACTTTTAAGATATAATAGGAAAGGTTTTAAATTCAAAACCCCTAAAAACCGGAATTTTACAATCTGATTTACTTGATATATATTATTAACATAATTTTCATTATAAATTCCGATATAGTGTAACGGCTATCACGGTTCGCTTTCACCGAGCAGACCCGGGTTCGACTCCCGGTATCGGAGTATTTTTTTTGATTCTATCATTGTAACGACCGGGTTCAATGATACATTGACTATTTGCACAACACGCCGACTAATACACCCCTATCCTAAAGCGGGCCCGAGTTAAACAATATCGGAAGATGCCGGGTGCCGGGTGCACGTAGCAACAGCACCGGGTGTCCCCAAAGTCAATCATGACTGACCTGCACACACACGTGTTTAGGTCACAACGTGGGTCATAAGTTCCAGAGGTTGAGTAGGGTCAAGAAGGCGAAGTTGACGAATTGAAAGGATAGGTGACCTAGAAGTACTGGTGTGCCATTGAATTGATTCATCATCTAGTACGAACGCGGATCTCATTTTTGGGATTACCGTTATCATTGTCAATGCGCGATCCACTGATAAGACTCGATAACGATAAACAACCCCACAATAGGGGCTGGTTTGGAGAAACATGCCTGCCTCCGAGGATAACAAGAGCAAGGCGTTAGTTGAGAGGGGAGAGTTCAAGTGGTATTGAAACACCAGTCGAATAGAGTTTATAGTTACTAGAGGAACACGTTAAGGAATTGAGGTTAAAAGCCACAGTGAGCCATATCTTATCTACAGTGAGTGGCCGAGGCTTCCAGATCCATGAGAAACATAGCGATAATCAAACAAACAAAGCTAAACCATCTAGGTCTGTATTGAAGTAAATAAATATCCAATCAATTCTTGGTCTTTCTTCTTGATTTTCTAGTTCTGTCGGCGTCCTTGTACACCTTGTTTTTAAAGAAGTAGTTGTTAGTCTTGACCTTTTCTGTGTACAACGACTCGGTCAAGTCTTCATCCTCGTTGGCCAATATCTCGTATTGGTTCTCGTTGATGCGGTGACTCTTGGGAACAGCCAAGGGCACTTTGGATGTCTGCTTCTTGTTTTTTGACATCTGGGCCACCTCGGCATAAGACATCTTTTTGTAATCGATTGCAACAAACTCCTCTGTGCTTTCCTTCATGGACACCTTGAGCAACAGCGAGTTGTCTCTTCCAGGCATAGTGAAGGACGAAGAGTCGGTAGTAGTAGCAGGTGGAGCATCAGCAGCCTTTCTGAACCAGCCAGAAGGGAAGTAGGACTTAAACATTGCAGCGAAGGATTCTCGAAAACCACCTAGTTAAGAAGAGGATAGTGGTGGCGGTTAAGAAAAAACAAAACACATGAACAAGGGTCCTGGGGATGGGGATGGCCTCCTTTATATACCAGTAAACACAAAGGCTGGGGTCATAGGAGCGGTGACTCGAGACCATTTCCCGTTCAGGACGAGTAGCGCGAATCCTCATTATTGCCCACGTTATCTGTCCCACAACAATTGGTCATGGAGGAGAATGATTTGTGGGTCATTTACAGAGATTTAGAACCTAAACTTATCTTGGTATGCCTGGTATAATTCTTACAATGGTTGGCTTGTTGGGATAAATGTTGAACGGATGACATTGACCATATCTCCGGTTATCATTGTCTCACGTGCGTGGGGATAGATAAGATGTGAGTCAGTCAGCAATCACAGTCATGACGCCATGGCGCCCAACATTCGAGAACATTCGAAAGGCTGGGGAAGATGGCCAAATTACATTCGGATTGGTGAATTGATGCATAGATATGCATTCATTTTGTGTTTTTGTAGAAGTATGTTGTGGCGTATGTAACCACCAAAGTTAGTTAGGATAGGTGAGTATTGCATGGGTGCACTGCCAGTGATGATACTTTAGTAGTTAAGGTTGTAATGCCAATAATCCAAGGCAGTATTTTTAGAAAGTCAAATAATTGCTTAGAGCATCATTTACAGCAAGTATGTCGAGCAAGCACCTGAAACAAGCATTTAGTAATTACATTGCATCTTCTCACAGTAGCAAACATGTAACGAGTCACTTCTCAGAGACTGCGGCCCTACTTAGGTCGAGAGACATGGCCGGCACAAAGCAAGTTGCAACCCCAGGAATTGAGGATCCAATGGACCGGATCCCGAAGTGATTGTTGTCAGTTGGTTACAGTTGGGTAACTACCATTTGTTCTGGATAGGAATATTAAATCCCTCCATGGGCTTAATAGGACTTTGAGATATCGGGCGACCAGTAAACATCTGTCTTTTTTTTTTTTGTCTTTTTTTATTCTTTCTTTTCTACCGGTCTAAGATTTATTTTCTTGATTCAACTTTCCGCTCCTTTCTTATTGCTTATCCTCGCCATGTAACATCATTTACCTCTTGTAGCCTCTCCTCAGACATATAAGGTCGCACCTGACCCTCCCAGTACTCACTCACCACACACCCGTACACCTTTACAACAACCCTACCTCTAACCAAACCCATCTAACCTCAATCTCCCAGATAATGGACGGCTGGGCTGAGGTATGTATCGTACCGTTCTATTCCACTTACTTATTTTCGTACTAACCGACAGGTTGCTCGCGTACCTGCCACGGCGCGCAACAATTCACCAGCCTTGGGCGATAACCCTCAGATAACATCGCTACAGTTTGACCACACCACCAATTTGTTATGGTGTGGCGACTCGATGGGCTATACCAGCTCGCTCACTCCAACCCAAACGGAACCAGCTTCATATGGCCACGCAGCGCCCGTCCAATTGTTCAGATACACCAAGTTCCACGCGCTGGCCAATTCTGCTCCGGTGATTCAGCATTTGAACCATCAGAGGGGGATCTTGTCACTTCTGAACTCGTCCATTTGCTTCAACTCGCGTCGAGGCTTATACCACACGCTAATCGACGGGAAGCTGTCCACTTCGGCGTCGTCACTATTCAAAAACCTCACGTGTATGACCTTGGCTTATTCAACGTCGAACGACTTGATAGTGGGTGGGAATTCGTCGTTGCTTCTGGTTGATTTACAGAAACCATCAGTGGTATCTGAATTCAATCATGAGGGTGATATCTCCTTCATCAACTACTCTTCGAAGCTCTTGACTGTGGGTAAATCTTCAGGCTCGTTGGAGATATTTGACCCACTAGCCAACCAATCAGTCAAATCCTTCAGCGGACACAGCGGCTTGCTTTCCGACTTGGACGTCAAGGGTAACTACGTAGCGACCTGTGGATACTCAGTGCGCAATCGTCGCTTTGGTTCGGCGAATGCTTCAGTGGAGTATATGGTGGATCCTCTAGTGAATATTTACGATTTGAGAATGATGCGGGCTTTATCCCCTGTTCCGTTCTCCGCAGGCGCCAGTTTCGTGAAATTCCACCCCAAATTACCCAACATCATAATTGTGGCATCGACCACAGGCCAAATTCAGTTTGTCGACTTGTTTGACCAACTGGAAGTCCACTTGTACCAGGCGGACTTGGTCAGTGCAAATCCTCCTATGGGGTCTGTTTCTGCGCCACCGGCATCATACCTTTCTAATCTTGACGTCAGCGAGAATGGTGAATTCCTCTGTTTTAGTGACGGGTTTCCCAACTTACACTTGTGGTCACTCAATGCTTCAACGACCCCCCACTTTGTCAATTTCCCTGCGGCCTTAGATCGTCCAGATGTGACGGCGCTGCCTCCATCACTGGACCCCATCGGCATCGACGATAATGTGTCCTTGAACGTTATAGGAATGCCTTACTATAAGGAGTTTTTGCTCTCAAATTATCCTACGGATATGGTGTTCACGAAAGAGCTGCTGAAAGCTCCGCAGCAAGTAAGTGCAACTCTTCTGGAGCTCAGCCAATCTTTGCCAGGAAAGTTTTTACCATATGACAGACAAAAGTACGGGCCAAGATATGTTGACAACAACTACGAGCCATTGAAGATTAACACGCGTCAGAAACACGGCCAAAAGTCCACAAAGCAGAATTTAATACCGAAGTTCATTAGTGAACGAAGTATCACATCCTCTCCCGGTCCCTCCACGCCTGTTCAACGACACGCAGAACTTGCGTCACCTTCGTTATTGGGCACTCCAACATTCCTGGACTTTAATGACACCGACAATGAGATTGGAAACTCATCCTTCCATGACGGCAATGCGCAGAACGAAACAATCTTTCAGTTCAAGTCGCTGGTGGGAAATCGTGTGCCTTCTTGTTACACTAGGCTTGAGATTCATTATTCGAAGTTCGGAGTTGATGATTTTGACTTTGAATACTATAACCAATCAAATGGCTTGTGTGCTGGTCTTGAAAACCACTTGGACAACTCATACACTAATTCAGTTCTTCAGGCTTATCGTTATATTCCTATCTTTTATAATACTGTCACTCAGAGTCTATTGAAGGAGTGGTTACCAAATAGCTCTGAAACCATAATAGAAGAGTCATGTCCACAAGGTTCTTCCATTTTGAATGAGTTGGGTTATTTGTTTGATATGATGCACAACGCGGGGTCCAAAAATGTGAGTATTGCGAATTTCTCGCTGATTCTCAGTGAAAGCAAGCTTGCTCAAATGCACGGTCTCATTAATCGTGATGATGGAAAATCCTTGGATGCTAAACAGCTACAGAATTTGGTTATAACGTTCAACAAATTCCTTGTCGAATCGGTAATCAATGATTATGCATCACAGTTCAGGGTAAATGTGCAAGATTTGACATCTATGCATTATGAATTGGAGTTTTCAACCACTTCAGGCGAGTTTCTTGATAGAAAGTATGGCAACCTGGCCACACTTGATTTGGTATCTCCTCCTAACAATGTTTTAAACAAGGTCAATATTCTTGTGAACCAAAACAGATTCAACAATTCTCAGCACATGGCCAAGAAGAACCACACACTTCTAACATATCTTGAATATTCGCTTAACCAGTTCAGGGTATTGCCTCCATCTTCTAAGACTCCATATCCTGTTGAAGTTAAGCAATCTATACTAAAGTTGGGTCCAGTGTTGCTGATAAACTTGCCGTTTTCTGACCAGGAGTATTCCGTTATCAAGTCTTGTAAGAAATGGTTAGTGCCTGAGTTCTACACAACTACTGGTAACAACAAGAAGTTGGGTTTCAAGCCTGTGATCACACTATTGAACCAACAGGCACAAAAGTACGAGCTCCAGGCTTATGTTTGTGAGATAAATCACAGCTCTGTGTCCGCACCTGGAAACCATAACCTTATATCTTACGTGAAGATTCGATCACCAGCACTGAGAAAGGACCAATGGTTTTTGTTCAACGACTTCTTGGTGATGCCAATACCCGAGGAAGAAGTGTTTAACATAAGTCCAAGCTGGAAGAAGCCTCTTGTGCTCATTTATCACAACGTCGAGGACCCTCGCAACCAAAAGTTTTCATACTTTGAGGAATCGACCTTCCGTAAACTTGCTGGTTTAGATGATTCCATATTGTACAGAGATCACTTTGCATGCGGCGTTAGGGAAGGGTTCAAGAGGGAGTACGAGCTTCTTACCAAGAAAGAGGCACCTCAATGCGGATCTTTAGTTGCAATCGACGCAGAGTTCGTATCTTTGCGACCCGAAATTGTGGAGGTCAGTTATACCGGCGTACGCAATTTGATCAGACCAACCGCACTTTCTCTTGCCCGAATCTCTGCTGTAAGAGGAGATGCGGGCCCCAAGAATGGGGTTCCATTCATTGATGACTACATTGTTCACACGAAACCAATTTACGACTACTTGACGACCTTCTCTGGCATTGAGCCCGGAGACCTTGATCCGCAAAAATCAACAAAAACATTAGTCACGTTGCAAACAGCATACCGGAGACTCTGGTTGTTGTTGAATATGGGATGTGTATTTGTGGGGCACGGACTTCGAAGCGATTTCCGATGCATCAATTTGCAAGTGCCTAAATCTCAAATCCGCGATACCATTGAATTCTATTACTTGCCAGATTTCCGGCGTAAGTTGAGTCTCAAGTTCTTAGCGTACATTGTTTTAAAGGAAGCGGTGCAGACGAGAAATCATGACTCCATTGAAGATGCTAACACAGCACTTCGATTATATGAGAAGTACATGGAGCTTCTGGCAGTAGGAGAGTTCGACACCGAGTTGAACCGTATATATAGCGAGGGCCAACAACTTCGGTTCCGAGTTCCGGATCTGTAGTTGACAGCTGGCTAATTGAACGAAGAGAAAAGATGAAGCAAAACATGTAGAGATATTACCAAATGACCAATGACTAAAAATGGCGCTAGAAACGGCTTTTGACTTGAACAACAAAATGATGGTTTTGGATTGCAACTTCGAAGACTACAAAGCCGTTTTCAATAATATAAATCCGATATACATGTTTTAATCTAATCCATGTCATGTCCACCTGTCATTAGGAGGTTTAGAAATTTGTTATCCCTCTTTCGAGCTACATCACCATTTCGCAACCTACTCAACTTAATGTAGACAACTATGTAATAATGACCAATGATCAAGCATGGAGTATATTTTGTAGGAGATGAAGTACAGAAGTGATCAAACGGAAACGACAGAACACGAAAATAAGCGATAGTGACAAAGTTCTGTTTCGTCATCAATATCTAGGAGTTTCCCCCGGACTGATCAGAAGACGATCAGAATCACAGACATCGAGAGAGCGAGGGCCAATGCAGCTAAGGTTCTCTTTTGTGCTGAAGCGGAACCTTCGAATACAGCCGATGCAGAAGCAAAGACAGGGACGGTGCCAGAGGAACCAGAGGAACCAGAGGAACCAGAGGAACCAGAGGAACTAGAGGAACTAGAGGAACTAGAGGAACCAAAGGAACTAGATGTAGAGATACTAAGTTCACAATATGTGGTGTGCAAACTTGTGGTTCCCTCTTTGGTTACAGTTGCAACAGACTCAAGGGCAAGAGAAGGCTTGGAGGTACACTTATTCTCGGAACAAGAGGTTACAGTCACAGTGATAACCTTCTCCTGGCTCTCGCTTGGTAAAGGGCAGTAGGTGGTGTAAACGACTTCAGTACCAAACAGTGTTGAAGTATACTTCGACTCAATTGCGATAGTGGGTACACCGGTGCAATTATTGTCAGAACATGAGGTGACAGTAATGAGAACTTTCAGTGTATTGGTCTTAGTCACCGGTCCAGTTCCAGTAGGAGTACCTGCTTCAGTGCTACCTCCAGTCAGAACGCCAGTATCTTCAGTACTATCTCCAGAAGTTACAGTACTTCCACTCGTTTCAGTCTCAGATGAGGCAGCATTGGAGGATGAAGAAACCAACATTCCCACGAACACGAAGACGTCACCAATATCAACTTCTTCGATTGGTGCTACGGAAGCGATATTCTCGTATTCCAACTCCACCGTGAACAGATTACCTGGAACATTAATAATGACAGGCTGAACGATAGGGGTGCTAAGATCGATTTCATTGTCTGCGCGTTTCGAGAGGGTGGATGAAAGGTAGGCGATTCGGGTGTTGAAGGTGAAAGTACCACTCAAGTCTTGGTGTGTTGCAATATAGTCGCCAGTGAAGGTTATTGTAAAAAGTCCACTAGAATCGTCAGAAACAGTTCCCACAAAGCTTCCATCGGTACTATAGAGGTTATATGGGGACAAATATCCGTACAAGGCTAGAGGAAGAGTGAACTGAGTCTCTGTGCCTTGACTGAGGATGCCTTCACTTTCAATAGTAACAGCGATAGTAAGAAGATTGTTCTTGAGGTAGCTTTTCCCATTAGTTGCATTGTTATGAGCAGAAACATTCAGAATGATACTTTGACCAGTTGGAATTGCTGCATTGGAGATTGGGGCTGCAGTTGGTAAGACTGATTGGCTTGAACTGGTATGTTCTGAGCCACTTGAGGCAACATAATAAGACCCAGCAGCAGAAGTCTCAGCAGAAGGTGTACCATTCTCACCAGTTGCGGTAACGTATGTGTTTTCAGTAGCGTCAGCAAATGATTCTTCAGAATATGCATCAGTCTCATTGGAAGTAGCAGTAGACGATTCTTCAGAAGCAACAGTGAAAATCTCACTGGAAGTTTCTTCAGAAGTAGCACCGGGGGTTTCTTCGGAAACAGCAGAAGAAGTTTCTTCAGACGATCTACCAGTCTCACGAGGAGTGGCAGAAGAGCTTTCATCAGTGTTTACATTAGAAGTAGTAGCTTCGGTCTCATCAGTGGTAGTCTCAGGTGCAGCAGACGTATGTGGGGCCACCGAAGACTCAGGACCGGCAGAGCTGGTGGTGTCGTCACTAGTGGTCTCTGGTTCTAAAGCAGCAGCAGCAATTAAAGAAGCCGAAGCAGGAGGGTCTATGATCCAATAAGGTTCCCAGGCTCCAACAACCGAACAGAGGGAAATTGCCAAAGAAGTCGCTTGCTTGACTTCATTGCCCCGACAGTTCTGGGCGATGCAGTCAGCAACATTTGAGGCCCATGGAGTCATCACACAGAGGCATCCAGTATCCCAGTATGGACATGGAGTAGAGGAAGTGGACAACTCTACGCAAGATCTAGCACATTCTGGCAATAAGGAATAGATTTTGTCGGCAAAACCATTGATAGAAGCAGTTTTTGCAACGGATGGGTAGGTGGCATACGGATTATCTGCGGCAGAAACAAGCACCAATATGGTAGCAATTGGATATAAAGCCAAAAACATATAAAATGAGCTGGCTATAAGTTGGGAATTGAATTTTGTGGGGGAAATTGGAGCACTTATGTTGTAGCTATATACTCTGCAGTGAAGAAACCTGCAAGCACTTTGTGAAAACACGGGCTGGCCCGATTAGTCGAGGAATTTCCATTCTCGGAGACGAGAGTCGGTACTATGCCACTGCAAAGGTGAGTAGTTTAACAGATGGTGCAGGGTGATTTACCTCATGTCCGATTCGGTGTATGCGTAATAAGGATGATATGCAGATTTGACATGGGGAAGGTTCATGGTTGTTCCAATAAGTTAAACATTGACAGTTGATACTTCCTTGAATAGTTAAACTTGAAAGTAGCATATCCTAAAAAGAGTGGTCCTTTATTGAAAAGTCTTTTTCCTCTATTTTTTTTTTTTTTCACTACCTCGAGTGGTACCGCGTTGATCTCTTCCATCAACCAGTTGGTGAAGTCATGATGCATGCGAAGTGTGTATACTTAGTATACGAGCGCTTAAAAGGAGCTTGGACCGAAAACTCCGTATTCATAGAGTCTCGAGTTTGAGAGCAAAGGTTTAACTAAGGTTCATGTTCATAGTTCAAGTATTCAATGGTGTGCCTCAATCTATTTTTAAGCCAGCGGCTCTCAAGTAAGTGCTAACTGAAGAGGTACCTTCTACATCTCATGACCAGGGCTACTACTCGTAGTGCGCACACTGCTCTGTATCTATTCCATCTACAGTTGTATTGATAGTCATTTCAAAATTACCGTTTTAATCAAACCAATCGTAACCTTTAATAGTACGTTACCCAATAGTCTCATCAAACAAAATTCGACAAATTGAGGACTGCCACCTTTCACGCATTAAGAACACCAGTGGACTTTTGCTCGTTCAATCAGGTCGACGCAAGAATACTTGAGGTGTCTTTCATCAATGTGGAGAAGCCGTGAGATTAACCTCAATGAATAGAGCAGCATTTTTGGAATCGATTTGTTGAAGCACTCTGGCCTTTCTGGTAGAGGTTGAAGAAATGGTTCTGATTTACAGCGCCTCTGATCTGTTAGACTGATCATCCCTCCGTCGACCACCAGCTTTAATTCCAGCCCCAAATTCGCCCCTCAAGGTCCAATATTCACTGTGAAGGATTTTATATATGACCTTTGTTTGAAGACACTGTGTTCATAGGGTCGACCATCGATGACATTCTTAAACTCGAAGAACGGACCGCCTACGTAAGAGGGGCTGAATGTAAGGTCATATGACTTAATGAATGGCAATGATGAATATTTCACAGTGGTGTTGTGATTAAAGTGCCCAAAATCACATTTAGTATGTTAGAATTCTTGAGTTCAACATATTTTAGGACTCGACTACTTCAAACGCCCGTACAGCGACGAAGACAGAAGATGTCTTCAATGCCAAAGATTTTCTCGGGAGGACGAAAAAAATGATGAATGATCGTTGCCGCTGGTTATTAGAGAATGAACCCTCCTTTGTTCTTACTTCTCTGTCTTTCTAAGATATTGGAGATATCTCTCTTTCTCAAGAACTTGTTGTACCTCATCTGTGACACTCAATCAGCACTCTCTGAGTCACATTATAGGGTTTTTTTCTAACAAATGTCGTGAATTTTGAAAACGCCTACTTAAAACAATTTCCTGTTCTCCTCTTTTGAACCTAACATTTACTCATCTCCATTCTGCCGTCTTCTGAAGTCTATAGGAAGACCTTCCCTCGATCGACTCATGGACTTAAGAATGAGGTTGATAAGTTACTGAAGTATCATCGTATGGATTAATTCTTCAACTTATGTTCTAGGCCGTCCCGGTGAGGTCAATGGAGATTCCGGTAGCCTGGATCTAGAGTGGCTGCGAATGCGACTGCTCCCCCAACGTTGCTGACCATGAGTCACTAAAGACATGGAAGTCTTGGAATTCGTAATCCAAGTATGTCGAGTATGAAAATTTCGGTACATAGCTATTTGAATTTCTAAAATATAGAATTTGTGAAAATAAAACAAACTTACCTTGTAATGCCATAACAATATCTTGTCCACTTGGTCACCATCTTGTTAGCCGCACCTGTACACCAACTAATGTCTGAGTAACCCATTAGGTGCAACTTCAACTTACCTTCAAACTACAGTAATACGTGGCTAAATTTCCCGGCGAAAGACCCATTGGTTGCCGTAGAAATCTTTACTGCCGCTGCAAAAACCTCACATTCGAGGTCTCCCACTGAGATTTCTTCCCCGCATAAAACCGAACCACATCAAAAGCACTTCAACTTCAAGGAATGTCGTCACCGCTAGTGGCTCCGCTCGATAGTCACTTCGAACACTCCGAAGAAAGCAATTCAGAGATGCCTAGTAAGGTGTCGAGCACGAACTTGGATCAGGAGAGCCGTCATGACCACGAGAACTCTGCCCGACCAAATAGGGCCCAGAATTCATCCAAAACGCCACCTCCTACCAAACGGAACCACTCTAAGAGGAATCTTCATGCACGTTCACAGTCTCATAACAAGATTCCGGTTCGGCTTTCCACGTCGGCAAACCCAGTCAAGCCGTTGTTGAACAGATCAAGGTCCACTGATGGAATATCCCGAACAGGCCGGCCAGGGATTAAGCGCAATAACCGGTCATATACGAAAGTGAATGGACTCCAGCCACTTACCAAAACTCTTCTGAACGGCTCGTTGAATAGAGCATTGGGCGCACTCCAACCTTTAACTAAGACAATGTCGAATAATTCCTTGAAACAGTATGGCTTGAAGAAGACTACGCTGAATAGCTCCACCAAAGGTGCTCCCAATTTGACCAAGACGAATCTGGACCAGTCAATTCGCTTCAATAAGTCGTCTGGCTCACTTCGAGGCATGAATGGAGGTTCGTCAACTTCTATCTTGAACACAGCTGTAGGAGGCATCAAGAGCTCTGCAAAAAGAGGCCGAGCAATCTTGAAATTGAATGAAGATGCCGCAGATAATGACTATGAAGATTTGAGTGAAGATTCAGAGGCTGAAAACGACAAATTGGAGGCCATCTCCAACTCTGAGCTCCAGCGACAGTTCCAGCCCTCAGAGGACCCGCATGAGGCAGCAGAAGGTAAAGAAGCGGACAGAGAGAGTTCTAGTGAAAGAAATACTGAAGTTACTGATAAAGGTGATGTTCTTGTGAGTAAATTAAGCAAGATCAAACAGCTGGATGACATAGGACTCAAACCAGCAAGCAGCAAGACAAGCTTCATCAGTAACAATAGCTCTACAGATGATCTCATCTCGAAAAACTTATATGGTGGATCGATGCTTTTGTCTCAGTCTACGGGACTCACACGCAAGATGAATACAGAGGAGCCCATGGGTTATGCATTGGAAAGCGAGCTGATGAAAAACCAACCGGAGAGCTTGAGCGGCATCGTATTCAACACACGCAATGACGAAACTCGCCAGAATGCTAACCAAGCTCCATCGAGAACAGCATCTGGTGGAGTATCCTACCAGCCGAACCAGACTATCTTCAGCAATCTCCAAAGAACAAACACGCAATTTCTCTCTGACTTGAGACAACAGACCAATGCAAAATCCGAAAGAGAGAACCAGGTGCCAAACGAAAACAGCAAAGATTTCTCGCACTTCTTGAACAACAGCGTTAGTGGCAATCATAGCCAACAGAACCATGACACGAGAACACAGCAACGGCTCTGGCTTCAGCGAGAGAACTCGCTTATGGATGTTGCAGCCAACATAGATCCCAGCAAACTCTCTAACTTCTCCAACTTGTCCCTCAATAAGCTTATGTTTGCCCACAACTACAATGGAAGTACAACCAACATGCTGCATATCAACGGAGGAGATTACATCCAGCATCAGTCATCCAACACGTCGGACAACACTTCCCCGGGTGATTCAGTTACTCCTAGTGCGGGAGACAGTTCGCTTAGTGTGACCAACCTCTTGTACCTTATACAAAGTGGACACCAGAACTCAATCCAGTCCAGAATTGATTTCGAGCGACTCAACAGAGAATATGTCAATGTCAGGCGACACCTTAACCCGGTAGCCGAATCGTTAAATCGAGTGGAGACGTATCAGAACCCAAGCAAAGGGATAGAATTGCGGAAGCAGCGGAATAAGAAGGCAGCTATTGCACAAAACAAAAACGCCAACTCATTTAAGGAGTTTGCACCCAAATGGGAAGAAAAGCAGGAAGATATTTCCGGCACTATTGGACGACTCTGGCTGGAAGCGTTGCTCACCAGTTCGTCTTCAGGCATATCCCTTCAGTTATTGAAGCATGAGCAGCAGAACCAACCACAGGCCACAGCACAGCAGATGTATCACCAGCTGCTTCAAAATCAGCAACAGCAACAGGAGCAACTCCGAGCATACCGCCACAACATAGCAACCACACCGAACCGGACCATGGCGCCCACTACAAGAGCAGTCAAGGCTGCACAAGCTGCTGCAGCATCCACGCTGCAACGGTAGGAGATTGACTGAGATGCATTTATTTCTTATGAAGAAAGTTTCACTATGTACAATGTAGACGGAGCAGATGGGTTAGGAGGCGACCCACCAGGTGTAGATTAAACCCACTTGTAATTGAAATGTAGTCAACAAAACCACCCAAATTCCGCCAAACTTTACCACCAGCTACTGTAATTTCGGCCCCAACTGGCTTATATCACTTAACCCTGTCTCTGCTTGTGTTTACCGTTCGACTTACAGTAAACGTACACTCTTCCCTTTCTTCTTACCATGTAACAGTCTTTACAGAACTTCTTGACGGAGGTTCTCACTTTGAAGGTTCTGATGGGCGTGAACACCTGAGTAGCAGATCCAAAAACAGAGTTACTAACAGCAGTAGCACGAGCCATAGGACGCATGCCTGCAAGGGCCCTATTAAGGGAGGTGGTAAGACCGAACATTGGTGGAGAAGTAGTATACTGAAGACTTTTTTAAGAGTCTGCAGGATGTCATAAATGGAGTAGGAAATGGGACATGATTACCACCATCAAAAGCAGAGTATAAGCAAATTAAACCACTTGCATTCAACAGAGAAATCTACATTACAACTACAAAATATTTTTTTTCGCTTGTGAGACGTATTAGCATTACACTATGGGAGATGATATGGGAAAGACATTTAGTGTCTTCTGGATTCAGCAATGACCTTGTTCATTTCTTCAACCTTTCTCAAGGCTCTCTTGTGAGTACCCAATCTCTTCTTGGCCAACTTCTTGGCTCTCTTCTCACCAGCGTTTCTGATCAACTCGATCAATCTTCTCTCGTATGGGGCCAAGCCAGAAACCTCAGACACGATGGATCTGACGAAAGCAGCTCTCTGGGAGAGAGCACCCTTTCTGTAAGAGACCTTTGGGGCAACCTCCTTAGCGGTGGTCTTGTGGCCCTTGTTCAAACCGACAGCAATTCCTTATATGTTAGTATGAGATGTGATGGGGGCGATGGAAGTCGTATTTTGATCGATAAGTTGGAACTTTGAAAATAGGAAATTATTCGGAAATGTTCTAGGATTAGGTGATGTTTTCATGGCTGGAATAGCCAATACATGTTGAAATGGAGGAGGGGGAAACTGAAGACTATGAACCACGGAAAGTTGGACTTATACGGAAGCTTATGGTTCACGGAATGTGCTTCTGAGGAATTCTCGCCGTTCACTTATATATCCAGACGGATTTGGGGACACATACCAGATCTAGCCATTTTTGTCTATGAGTATCTAGGAGAGAATTCAAGATGGATATGGAAAATTTTTTTTGGTGCGAGAGCGTGGCCTGCAGAGGGAGAAAACTGTGCACGTGATCTTGATATGTAGAATATGGTGAGAATATGGAGGATGTGGTGATATTACGGAGTGTATATGGAAATGGAAGTCACTGCGATGAGTCACGTGTGAGCAGTGACTGCTGTTTGTATTAGAGTTGGGGTTTTGAGGTTGGATGGGAAATGGCGTTTAGGTTTAATTTTTAGAGTTTTGTAACATAAATACAGTAGTAGGCCTTCAGGATAGAGATTGAAAGAATACCGAGTAATTTCTGGAAGTTTGATGTTATCGAATCTTGCAATGTTTCAAAATTGAGAGTCTAAACGATCAACATGTGGAAGCCCATAAATATCAGCTGTAATACTATAGATCCAGTATTTTGAGCAATTGAAATTATACAGATATATCTCTTCATGATAAAATCGGAATTTATGAATCACATCTCATAAAACAGATTTGGCAATCAGAATTATGTATTGATACATAAAATGGATGTAAATGAATGGAAAGTAATTTATGAGTGGAAAGTAATATATGAATGGAAAGCAACTATTGGGAGCAATAGAACGGAATTCACACGAATTGAGATTCATAAGAATAAAACCAAACGGACCGATTCTGAAACTAATATTTCCATACATATTATTACCACATCACTACACTTCTACTAGTTCTAAACCTTTCGTTTATGCTATTTACATGATACTCACAGGAGCAAAGTCATACCCATATTGCTCCAACTTCTGTACAAGCTCCTCTGTGGTCAACACCGTATGCGTTTTGAGAAATTGGTTCCACTCAATGGGCTCGTAGTTGTCCTTAAATACATATGGATATAATGCCTTCAAAAGCTTACCTCTACCCACAGTAATCTTCTTTCCCGACTCCAGAACATGGTACACGGTCTTATCCAAGCCCTTCGAGTTTTCAGAAATCTCCTTCTGCTTCATAATGTCGTACTTCAATCTCCATCCCTTCAATCCCATGGTCTTGATACGGGCTGGCTTTTCTTTTAGTAAGTACTTGTCCAAACCTCCTTCCTTGGTCACAGTACGCAACACGGTGGTAGAAACACGTGTACTGACCTGCTTGTTCAACGTCTCCGACCATAGTTTGGCCTTCACAATGTTGGGCAAGTGTGCTCTGGGGGTTTTGTTACCACTCTCAGAACACATCTTGGATCTCTTACGCTGGAGTCCACCATACAACCCTCTGTTCTGTCTTTTAAAAAACATGGTTTCATACTCGTACTCAGGGTACAATTTCTTGACCCGAGGAATTACTTTGTTGTATGGAGCCTCATCACCTGCCGTGTAGATGTTTGTATCAACTGGCTTGGTATATTTGGTGATTTTGTAGTACTTCTCGGCCAGAGCAAGCGAAGTACACGAGAACAATCTTGCCCCAATGAAGGACTGGGCCACAGGAGCCACGGTGATCTGCCGGAGAAAGTTCATTGATGGCTGTTGAAGATAGTTTGATGTCGAATTTTTTTGGTGTTGGATCATGTGGCACGGATCACGTGCAAGTGAATTGGAACACTATAACAGGATGCAAACTTTGTAGATTATTAGACAGTCTTCAACAATTTTTTTTTTATTTTTGTGATTTTCGTAATATATCTTGCAGTTATTTGATTCTTTTGGGTAGCCATCAGCGCTCAAGTATTCTATTGCCGGCAACACCTTCCTACCATAGTTACCGTGGGACGCATTATGTCACTGATTCCGAGTATGTATTCTTAACCTGATGGTGTTTGTATTGAATCTTGTAGTACAACAATTTTTTCACGTTCAAATTGGAGATATTGAGCACCTATGCATTGTAAGCTATACACGAACGCAGGGGGACATTCTGTTGTTTATCGTTTTTGGACCAGTGGGTTGTCTGGTGTTTCCGTAGTTTAGGACAGTTTATTTCCCTGGTTTTGAAGATTCCCCCCATGATTTGCAAGGAGTTCAGTATGGTGCTCATTGTGGTCCTCTTTTGGAATTGGCGGCCATGAAATGCATTTAACCTTACCAAATATTTTATCGTTACTATATGGAATCATCTCTCTCTCCTCCTCCCTGTAGATCAAGTTATAGTAATTTGCATAGTAATGAATTTAAACCAACCATTCTTAAATGCAATGTACTGAATCTCTTCAAATCCTGTTCACCACATAGAAGGTGCTCCAATGTATCAGATTTATTCTTCCGAGACAGCATCGTTCAAAGCCCTCATAATTTCTTGTATTTGCATTGTGTTATCCAAAGTAGGGATTTAAAGAAAATCTTAGTAGGAACATACTCTATCCACTGAGGCTTTTACGGCGTCGAGGATATTCTTTTTTTTTAAAGCCATGTGAGTTTATGTGCTCGTAAATCTGGTACTCCGAGGCACCAAAACCAGAAATTGGGTCCTCTTCATTTATAAGGAAGAAAATCTTTGAGAGAATTACTATCTTATCTCTGGGAATGTTGTACTTCTTGGAAACTTGGTTAATAGGATCTCTGAATAGCCATTGGAGTACATGTCTATAGTGTCGATGTCAAGCCACTGTCGGTGTTTTTTTTTCTAAAATCAAAAACACTAATTCCAATTGGCACAACCTGATAAATAAAGAAACGTGCAGCCAACTATCACTTCAGACACATTGAGACCAGAAACTCCAAGTATATGGTACAAGTGAGACATGTAAAGATCAAAAGAAAAAAGGTCAATTACAGATTTGAAAGGACAATTAATAATATAAATCTCTCGAAATGAATCAATGACTCAAGTCGTTTCATTTTTGGCTTTTTGCTCAACGTAATGGATGAACTTACTATGGTTGACAAAATGAGATGAATTCGGAAATGCATAATGGAGTTAATTCTCTAAATGGAATACAACACGGAGTTAAACCAGGCAAATGCTCGGGGTTAGTTTATTTTTGGTCCCCTACTAAATCTCCTTCATGGTGCAGAACCAGGTTAGGCAAGATACATTGCAATCAACTAAAGGTTCTAGCCAAAGAATAATCTCAACATGTTCCCATTTGAAAAGAAAAAACAAAAAAAAACAATGACGGTGAGAATGAGAATATTTTTCAATTAAAACCTTCTGTTTCAAATTAAGCCATTGTTTATCACTGGTCACTTGAACGCTTGAATCACAACTAAGTTGATGCCCATGCTTAATATTGTTAGCTATATGGAATCATGGCGGAATATGGGACAGTGCTGTCTTCTGTTTTCTTGAATTGCTCCAAAGTTTTTGTTGCCATCCTATATATGTGGTCCTTCATTATTATGTTCTAGTGAATTCAATTCAGATCCAACTCATGATTTACTAATTACAATTGGGTTGAAGGAACTACGCCAAATCTGTCACTCTATCAATCACTTTGTCAATGATACTATCAGTCTGTCAATCAGTCTGTCAATTACTTTATTAGCTTCTCGGTTAATTAAACTTGTCAATGATTCGTCTCCCATTCATCCTCAACTTTCTGAGAGTCCACAACCGTTCCGCTTTAGCCGTTGTACAGAAAGCATCGAGAACCAGCAAATGGATTTAATTTCTTTGTTCAGTACTCTAAATGTAGCGGTCATTGTGGGATCTACATAATCACCGGTTTTCCGTTGCGCACTACTTAAATAGAGACGATGATACATGTGTAAACATGTATGAGAATAGATGTATTAGATAATCCAATTATAGTTGCTTAACATACTGAAATGAAAATTGGGAAGATGCCCTGGTACACACATTACTAGAATTTCCACCGTAACGACATCTCATAGCAGTCCAATATTGGCAAATAGTATGTCCACTCTAAGATGCCTAGCCCACTAAAAAGGTCTAAATTCTCACAGTACAAACTGTCAGCGAACAGTTAGCTAAGAAACCAAAAGGACCACAACACAACAAACAGAAAAGTACCAGTATCACCAACTAACACCATCTCATCCCATTTCAACCACAAAACATCAACATTAACTATCTAATTTACGACCAATCACAAATGGCTCCATAAACAACAAAAACTTCCCCCAACAATAGAGGACCTTCATATATTATATGCAATACGTTTATATCATGACTAAAAAGGTCCTTATCAAAAGCGACCAAAAATTGAATTAATACCCCCAAAAAAGACCTCCCCTACACATTAATACCCAATTGGATTCTAAATTATCTCTAAAGTATACACACCGTCTTAGTGTACTACAAAATCCTTGCCCATGTGACATTCCACTTATCTTCCAGCAATTATCATCCTGCAGACACCACTATCTTTAAGACAAAGTTGGACGAGGGCCCATTGGACATAGGATAGGTAAACATGGCAAAACTATGGAAAATCTCAGAAAAAAATATATCAGCTTCGCCAGAACAATTTTGAGATGCTAATTCGGTTAGTTAAATTTCCTCAATTCTTCAACATAACCCATTTTATCCCTCCCTTCTCTTTTTTTCTCCCTTTTCTTTTTAAACCTGCAGGTCCTGGCCCATATACACTGCTCCCATGCCTCTCATCTTTCCTGGACATCTACAGATCCTACCTACTCCTGGAATCGTCTCGTCTCACTTACCCAGACCAACTTGGACCTCCGTTCTACCGGCCACTCTCCATCAGTTGCTTTCCATCGTCTGAATTTACCTGTTGTATCAGACCTTCCTGTCTGGTTTCTATTTATTGATTCAATCTTAGGTGATCAGTGGTTTAATTCCCAGTCTATTCCACCACTGCTACCGCCATCTCAATTGCCGCTAGAAGCGCTCGACAGAACCATCGAGTGATCCATCTAGCCCCCAGTTCCTGCCTCGATTGTGCTGCAGCCTCATAATGGTAGATTTTGCAAAGTCCATTCTTGGTCTTGGAGGTTACCACAAGAAGGAGCCTACACCCACATCCGATAACGACCACTACACCGACGTCGAGTCGTCTCAGAGCACTGTAACTCGAATGCTGGGATCTTTTCATCACGACGGCCGCGAATCCTCCGCGGAGCCTGCTCCAAAGAAGTTATTGCCAAAAAACTTGGCCGCCACCCCTACCACCGCCGTGCTGGACAACTCGTTGGCCTACGGTACCACTACAATGGCTAGCGATCCCCAGGGCCAGCATTTTTTGGGTGATTTGCTGCCTTACTATTCCAACCAGGGCCAATTGCACCATGTTGATGCCTATAATACAACCGCTATTGCATCTGCTGCTGCCACCGCTTCCAATTACAGAGTGAATCAACATCAGGCATACGGAGCTACCACAGGCACCATGCAAGATGCTGAGCCCTCCAGCGGCATGGTTTCCTCGTCTGCCTCGCTGGGCTCCTCTTCTCAACCTGTAATTATCACCACCGACGAGAAGGGTCAAACATCCCAGGCCAAGCAATCTTCACAACCCAAGGGAAAACTCAAGGTCACCATCATTGGTGCCAAAGACTTGCTTGTGTCGGAGTATTCACAGCCATATGTGGTCTCTACCTTCGAGAGTTCCGAGTTTGTCAACAATGCCACACCTAACACACCTTCCTTGAGCAAAACCCCAGTATTTCCCAAACTGGGCGGCATGCCTATGAGGCAACCGAAGGACAAGCGTCCTGCGCTCTACCAGAGACAGTCATCGCAGCTCAACTTCAATTCGGGCGAAACAGATTCAACATGGAACCATGAGGCCGTGTTTGACGTTGTGGGCTCCAAGTCCGAACTTGAGATCTCCGTGTACGACGCGGCCAAAGATGATGCTTTCTTGGGCCAGGTTCGTATTTTTCCAAGCACCGATGCTTCTACAGCCAGCAAGACGCACGAAGCTGAATGGTTCCCATTACGTGCAAGAGTTGTTGGAGAACGTGTCGCTGGATACTTGCAAATCAAGTGGGAGTACACACATGACGACTCCAAGAAGGTTTATGGTCCCGACTCGTTCGAGGTTTTGAGATTGCTTGGAAAGGGTACATTTGGTCAGGTCTACCAGGTCAAAAAGAAAGACAACGGTCGTATTTACGCCATGAAGATCTTATCGAAGAAGCTTATTGTCAAGAAAAAAGAAATTGCCCATACTATCGGTGAAAGAAACATTTTGGTTAGAACGTCTGCCGCTGCGTCGCCCTTCATTGTTGGTCTCAAGTTCTCATTTCAAACTCCCATGGACTTGTACTTGGTTACAGACTATATGTCAGGAGGAGAATTGTTCTGGCATTTGCAGAAGGAGGGCCGGTTCAGTGAAGATAGAGCGAAGTTTTACATTGCTGAGTTGGTTCTTGCTTTGGAGCACTTGCATGACAATGATATCGTTTACCGTGATTTGAAGCCGGAAAACATCTTGTTGGATGCCAACGGACATATTGCATTGTGTGACTTTGGATTGTCCAAGGCAAATTTGAACAATGATGGTACCACCAACACATTCTGTGGAACCACCGAGTACTTAGCACCAGAAGTTTTGCTTGATGAGACTGGATACACCAAGATGGTGGATTTCTGGTCCTTAGGTGTTTTAATTTTCGAGATGTGTTGTGGCTGGTCTCCATTCTACGCTGATAACACCCAGCAGATGTACAAAAATATTGCATATGGTAAGGTGAGATTCCCCAAGGAGGTGTTGTCGACCGAGGGACGGTCGTTTGTTAAGGGCTTGTTGAACAGGAACCCAAAGCATAGATTGGGAGCCATTAATGACGCAAGAGAATTGAAAGCCCATCCATTTTTCCAGGACATTGACTGGAACTTGTTGAGGGCCAAGAACATTCCTCCACCTTTCAAGCCACACATCTCGTCCGAGACCGATACGTCTAACTTCGACCCTGAGTTCACCAACGAATCCACTTCGGTGCTCAAGAAGCACATGGAAATGGCATCAACACCATTGTCTCCTGGTGTTCAAGCAAATTTCAAGGGCTTTACCTACGTGGACGACTCTGCGATGGATGATCACTTCAACAGATCGCACAGATACAACGCCTTCAAGAGCCCTGGTTCATTCATCCCTGGCAACCCTAACCTTCCACCCGACGATCAGGTCATTGAAGACCAGATTGATGAAGAAGATGAAATGGACATTGACAATGATGATCAGATGGAAAGTGAGGAGTTTGTGAATGGACGGTTCGACTTGTGAGAGCCATAGTACGTCCAGAACTCTAGAATTGTACCATAATGTTCCACTAACTGCTGCACTATATTTTGTTTCGTTCTTTTTTTACAAGTTAATTTACTGTTAATAGATAACCAACCTTTCCTACACTACTTTGGATTTACGTCCTGCACTCAACCATCCCAACATATCAACTATAAATACTACCTATTCTTCTTAGCAGTCAATATAAGAACAGCAACAATGAGTGCTGCATCACGCGCGAAGAGAAATAGGCCCCATGGAGGTGCTATGGTGCCAGAATCCAACTCTTTGCTTTCTAGAAAGGAGGAAAACGTCCAATTACACGATGAAGCCGACTTGGTCAATTTCAGAACTGACGCTTATACTAGATTCGTGAATAATCAGGATTTATTAGAGAATGTCACACTGAAACCATTTCACACGCTGGCCATTTCACCTCCATCATCGTTCCCGGTGCATTCCAAGCCTAAATACGAAGATTCGGCTACAGATGAGGAAGTTCTAAAAGTTTTAAAGGAAATGAAGCCAGATGAGCTATTTTTGGGTGACTTGCGCCTAATGAAAGCAAAGATGCTGCTCTCCTTGAAGGAGTTACATGATGCTGAGAAGGAGTTGGAGGAGCTAAGTCCTAAAGTAGTGTTTAGCGAGAAAACCATCTTCCAAGGAGCTGCTATCGAGAAGCTAGCGTCTCTCCAGCGCTCTTGCAACGACATGGAAGCGTTGGAGGCACTCAACGAAGCTATGGAGGAGACGTTGGCTCAGTACAAACGGCAATTTTCGGGTACTCTTGAAGTACAACAGGAATCATACAAAAAGTTTTCTGTTCCTGTGAGTGAATTGGCACCAGACCTCGAAGTCAAGCAAGCTCCGCCGCTGTATAATCCAAGGCTGATCATGTCATTTATTGACATTAATGGTGAGCCCAACAATAGAGGCATGGGGGGCCAAGCATTCAACGAGAACGCTAACATGTTACTCGATACAGAAAAGTTGGCAGGCCAGCTTCCCTTCATGAACAATGGAATGCAGGGTAATGACGATTTCAGCATGATGATGGAACTGGAGCCTAAGAGTGGTAACGCTGCTTCCAGACATCCAAGCGGTCCGGCGTCTGTTGAGTATTCGAGTGCTACACCTTACAGTGGATCAAACTACAATGTGGATAGCGGAAACTTTAATCAGACAGAGTATGCCAATGAGAACAAGGCGGCTGGACCTGGCTCCAGTGGACCAGGGCCAATCCGGAATAACAACCAAGATAATGGCGGCAATGAAGATGTTAATATGGATGAGCTCAATCAATTTTTGGCCGAGCCTACCGATAATGATGCGATGGTGGATATGGATGCATTGATGAACTTTGACCAAGATAATGACAATGGCGAAGGTCTTATTGGAGACAATGAGTTCAATGTGAACTTCCTCAGTCAGATGGACAATGACATGTAGAGATGAATTTTGGATGTGTGTTTAGCATTCACATTGGTACGTCGCTTGAGTCATCATTCTTGTCGACATCCTACAACAATATTTCATATGCCGGGAGAAGTCTTTCATATGTCGGTCATATGTCTTATGTGCCTCTTTCTATTGTACCCCATTTCATTTGTCCATTGTCTTCAAATCAAGTGGTCGGTACTTGCGCGGCAACAACAATCAGACTTTCGAGCATAAAAAATAAGTCGGATTTATTTGCGGAGAGAAGATGAAATAGACCTACAAAGGAGGATTTTTTCAGTACTCGCCAAATGGAGGAAGTAACGACCTATTCTGAACTGTCAAGTGCATCGGCGAAATCTTGAATCTGGCCGAGCGTAATGGCCAAAACTCAACGTTTTCACGAGCCCCCGCAGCCGCCAAAAGACTGTAATATAAAAATTAATAAATCTTCAAAGCAAAGACCAGAAAATAAATTACAAACAAATTCCCGGAATAATATCAAAAGTTTTCATTTCCCCTCGTATAGCCCATTTCGAAGCACGTGATGTGCCAATTCATCCTACGCGACCAACCCGGATCAATTCCGTACACCATATTCTATCTAGATAACCACTACTGCGAAACTTTTCAACACAACGTCCGTATTAGCTGGAGGTTAAGGAAATCGTGCCTAGAGACGCTTATCTTACTGACTCCAGACGAAATCCCGATATTTCCGCTTTTACTTTCGCGCCAGAACCCACAGCTTCACCCCATTCCACCTCATAAAGGTGTCAACCAAACCTAGAGATCCAATATGGACCCCCAGCATGACCCCCAGCAGCGGTACATGCGAAGAGTTCTGCTATTACAGCAGCAGCAACAGGCGCGAAATCGCATGAAACATCAGAAATTGAAGGTGGCATTCTTTGGCTATATCGTGGTGTTGGTATTCTTTGCCTTACTCCAGTTCATTGGAGTGTATTTCTTCTCGAAGGGGTTTCTCCTTTCTCGTCAGGTACTACCCAATATTGCCGAGTGTGACTTGGGAGATGGCTTCAGTGCATGCATGCAACCCAAATTTGACAAGGCGGTTGTGTTGATCATCGATGCCTTACGTTTTGATTTTGTAGTGCCCGTGGATGAGGCTGATGCCAACACTTACTATCATAACAATTTCCCGATCTTGCATGGACTTATGGAGAGTGAACCAAATAATGCAGTCCTTTTGAAGTTCATGGCTGATCCTCCAACGACTACGTTGCAGCGTTTGAAAGGTTTGACCACTGGTTCCCTTCCCACATTCATAGACGCAGGCTCTAACTTCAATGGAGACGCCTTGACAGAGGACAATTGGATTCTTCAGCTACAGAAGCATAACAAGAGCATAGCGTTTATGGGTGACGATACGTGGACGGCCATGTTCAACGATTACATCAACCCTGAGTTAAACTACCCTTATGATTCTTTGAACGTGTGGGATTTGCACACCGTAGACAATGGCGTTCTCGAGCACTTGTTTCCATTGCTTGAACCCCAGCGGAAGTCTGAATGGGACGTATTGATTGGCCACTTCCTTGGTGTTGACCATGCTGGTCATAGATATGGACCGGACCATTTTGCCATGAGAGAAAAACTTCAGCAAATGAATGGCGTCATCGAGGACGTGATCAAAAAGCTAGACGACAAAACATTGCTTGTCGTCATGGGTGACCATGGTATGGACCATACGGGTAATCACGGTGGGGACAGTCTTCCGGAGCTCGAAAGCACGATTTTTTTTTATTCCAAGAACAAGAAGTTCAAGCCCAATCGCTTGCCGCAAGACAAGTATGATACAAGCGGCTTGGGTGCAAATTACAGATCAGTCAACCAAATTGACCTTGTACCCACCATTTCATTGTTGCTAGGGTTGCCTATTCCTTACAACAACCTTGGATTTCCTATTGACGAGCTTTTCAGCTCCGAAAAGGAACTCAGCCAAGCAAGTTTTCTCGCGATAACTCAGCTCGAAACCTACAGAAATTCATCTGCTGAGGTTCAAGGGAACAGCAAAATTTATGAAAAGTACCATTTCTTGATGGATCATTACCACAAGTTCGGAGCGAACAAAAAGTACTTCAACGAATTGGTTCTGGAATCTAGAGGGTATCAGCAAGAATTCTTGGAGTACTGTAAGAGTTTGTGGGCTCGCTTTGACATGGTGTTGATAGGTATCGGTATCGCAGTATTGCTCCTTTCCTTATCCTTCATGATCACCTATTCCAGATCAATTCCCTCAGTTAGAGTGTCCACGATGTCTTTCGAGTTTATTGGCTCGGTCATTGCAATGACATTGTTGGGCTTAGTATTAAGTTTCTCGATATTCATTGTGCTCAGACCAGCGGGCGTCAACTTGAAGTTCTGCCTACTTGTTGGTACCGCAGCAGGTATATCAATTGGATTCTGGGCACCCATTATGGATCGCTTTAGTGTGGTATGGCTCTTCCACCAGATTTTTGACTTCTTTGCATACAACTTTAATAGTTGGTCTGCATTGGGCATTCTGTTGTCTCTTTTGCATTGTATGATTTTCGCTTCAAACTCTTACGTTGTGTGGGAAGACAAGTTGGTTCTGTACTTCGTTTTGACTTTTGGCTTCTGTTGTCTATACGCCTGCTTGACCTCCGATAAACCTCGCATTCAGAAGATTTTGGCGGCCTCACATGCTGTAACCTTCATTGTTTTGTCACGACTAGTCTCCATGATTAACTTGTGCAGAGAGGAGCAGCAGCCATACTGTATTCCAACATTCAAGACAACATGGTGGAGTGTCATAGGGTTACACTTTGCATCATTTCTTTTGCCTATGACGATCAAGTCATTTTATAAACTAGCTGACTCTTACTACTCTGCCGCTCCACTTTGGATTGAGACTGGTATGACATTTTTGATGTTCATGAACGCTACGTATTGGACATTTGAGTATTTGGAGAATGATGACTTTTTTCAGAGCAAAACCAAGGATTGGATCAGTGCCGACTTAATCAAATCTCTCAAGTTGGCCATTGCTCGAATTGTATTATTTGTGGTACTTGTACTTGCCAACTTCAGCTGGTCGCGTGGTCCGCTTTGTGTTAAGATACAGTTAGCCAAACCAGACGAGAATTCCACAGAAGCTCAACATGTTGAGAGTGGAGAAAACCAGGATGAGGGCGAAGATGAAAACGATGAACAGGATGACCGTGATGACGAAGGGGAATTGGCAGAATCAGGTGAGAGGCCAGAGCCAATCCCACAGAAACCAACTACTGTGATTCTTGGATATAATAACGTATATGGGTCGTCGTACTTTTTACTTGTGGTTAACATCACAGTGGCGGTTCTCCTTGTTACCAAGCCTCTTGGTGCCCTCTCTATTTGCATGTTGGTGGTTCAGCTCTTGTCGCTACTTGAGTTGTTCCATTTCCTTGATATCAGAAGAAACTTGGTCGCTCCCATTGTCTTTGGGCTTTTAGGTTACCAACACTATTTCAGCACAGGCCACCAGGCCACCATTCCCTCCATTCAATGGGAGGTTGGTTTTATGACTACACAGACTATCATGTTTCCCTTCACGCATCTCAACATTTCACTTAACACATTCGGACTGTTCTTAATCGTTTGTTTGTCGGTGCCATTGATCACATTATGGAGACTTCCTCCATCAGCCAAGCCCATTACGGTACTTCTGCAGATTGTGACGAACATTACCACATTGCTTACTTATCAGACATTCACGAGTTTGATGAGTTTTGTTTTTGCGGCTCACTTTCGTAGACATTTGATGGTGTGGAAGATTTTTGCACCCAGATTCATGTTCAGTGCGCTTCTACTTATTGTGTTCAATGTGGCCCTCACGGTGATTACATTGTGGTTGGCAACAGGAAGAGTATTGACGCAGATTAATAGAATTTTCAGCAAATGAGAGGCCGTGAAGCATTATTTATTGAATTGATAGAATGCACAGAATCAGAACATATGTTTCTAGAAGCGAGGTCACCTGCCGATTACCAAATGTCACTGACTTAGCACAATCATACCTGCACTTAAATGCCACACTAGTAGATACCATTAGGACTAATCATAATATTTTCCACTATTCATTCTATAATTTACCATGTGTCGTTTTATGATTTACAAAGGTAAAGAGAGCATGACGCTCTCGGATTTATTAACCAGACCAGCACATTCAATCATCAATCAGTCCTTTGATTCTAGACTTCGGCTAGATATGAGAAATCCAATAAATGGTGACGGGTTTGGCGTGGGATATTACAGGGAGAACGACGAGCCTTGTGTGTTTAAGGCTATCACGCCCGCATGGAATAATGTTAACTTGAACTCCTTGTCGAATTGCACGGAATCCAAGTTGGTTTTCGGCCATGTTCGGGCCTCAACTCAAGGTGTGTTATCTGAGACAAACTGCCACCCATTTCTGTACGGAAGAATTCTATTCATGCACAATGGAGGTGTTCTGGCGTTTGGAAAGATAAAAAAGAAGCTTGTTAACCATATTGAAGAAAAGTTTTTCCTCTTTATTCAGGGTTCCACTGATAGTGAATGTTGCTGTGCATTATTCCTCGATACATTGTTCAAGATGGGCTACGATCCTGAAGATCCCAACACAAAGTACGACCATAAGGTACTTCGTGAGGCCCTCTTGACTACCATTCGGTTACTTCGTGAGTGGCAGACAGCCATAACGCTGGAGCCTTCACTTCTCAATTTCGCAGTCACCGACGGAGAGTCCGTAGTGGTTAGCAGATACATCACGTCAAAAACAGATGAAGCTGCATCATTGCATTTTAGTACGGGATCCAGATTCTTCGCTTATGAGCCAGGGTTGTTTAAAATGGAGAGACTCAATCGCTCGCAAGACGTAATTTTTGTCGCCAGTGAGCCTCTCACCTTCGAGAGAGGTGACTGGACATGTGTGCCTACAAATACAATAATCTCCATCACCAAGAATAGTACGGTGCTTATGCATCCGATTATGGACGAATTCTACGATAGCGGAGTTGTGGAGAGATCGTCAGGCTTGGCTATGAGTAAGGGTCTCATGGGCGGTGTTCCCACTAAGAACAATGGCGAATTGGTGGCAGAGGGAGCGATCGACAATACTGTTGCCCACCTTCCGCCATTAGAGCGCGAGGGAAGGAAGGCTAGCGAAATAGTAGCATAATAAGAGTTGATAGTATATATTAGGGAATACGCAAGACTAAAGAATGCGCAAGCCAGCCACGGATAAAAGTGGTGCTTTCTGAAGACTTCTGCAAAAGACTTGTCCGTGGAAGCACAGCAAACTAGACCGTCCGTCGGCGTTTCATTAGCATGATTTCATTAGGTAAAATGTCAGGAGAGATGGCTGACCTTATCAGCCCTTGCTCGCGGCACGAGTTAACTTGTTGGTCTTCTCCTCCACTAGCTCATCTTCGATATCATCGTCGCTGTCTGAGCTGCTCGATGAATCTTCGCTCAGAAGATGGTCATCGTTGGAGTACCGAAGCAGGTCATTCATTAAAATGCCATGTGAGTCGTACAAAGGATTAGCCTTCTTGTACGACATGCCGTCATCATTAGGATCAATGTAATCGTCATCATCATCTCCACTACTCAAAAGGTAGTCGTTTGTTTGGTAGCTGTGACTTTCTTGCTCACCAAACTCCTTGGCTTTGTTGTGAAGGGAAGTAGCAAATCCGCCAGTTCCGGAATTAGTTAGCTGCAGTGACATGTAACTTGAGAAGTGGTCGTCATCATCTTCGGACTCTGAGTCGTCACTTGAATTGAAGCGCGCCTCCTTTGCCCGTTCCTCTTCGTCTTCCTCCTCCTCCTCCTCCACATCGTCATCTTCATGATCAATGTCCACGTCTTCGCGGAACTCTTCTTCCTTGGTCTCTTGCTCGTACTCAATCAAATCATGATCAATGTCTGCATCAAGGGCAAGTCCGGAATCGATATCACCCTCTTCCATTAACTCACTTCCGCTTTCATCAAAAGTGTTCGAGCCTTCATCGTCATCAATGTCACTACCTCCCAAGATAGCATTATACTTCTTTCTTGTGTCGTACAAAACAACGCTGACGTAGTTTTCCCACACTTCACCTTCGACTTTCTCATCAATGAGATGACTCACGGTACTAACAGGGTATAACTGAATAAACTTGACAACTTCCTCAGCGATTAATGTCAAGTGACCCATGTAGCCCAATCTCAAGCCGTAGTTCTGAAGCTCGTATTCATTACAGAGCCTTTGACCTTCGGTGATCTTGAAAGTAATATCACCGGAATGGAAGATATCGATAGCTAAAAACTTGTTGAAACCGATATCCATAGACCCATTCAAGACTTGTTGTACGATATCGAAGACAACGTTGTGGAGGAAATTATTCCATGGGAACTTGAAGAACATAGACAAAATATTGGAAACAATCTGAGTATCATACAAAGCAATCTTCAAGTAATCTCCCACCACGGGCTTACCTCTGATCTGTTCTTCTGTCAAGTTAGCATTAGCATGTGGTTCTTCATCATCTCCTTCGGGAAAGTTGGATTGTTCCTGCAATTTAGAATTGAAAGAGTCGATAGTGTCATTATAATCGTCATCTTGTTCAGGGTTTGGCTTTACTTCGTTGTCAAACTTTTTGGACAACTCTCTCTCTTTCTCGAGAAAAGGTTTCAATAATTCTTCTGAAACGTCGATAACCTCGTTGTACTTGAAGCCAACACCATCGATCTCCTTCAACTTCTGTCTGAGATCATCTCTTATCGACACGGCATCATAGCCTTTGTTGTCATTAAGTAAAGCCATGTTCGAGCAGTGCAAGAGTTCGGCGATCAACTCGCAAATTTTGAATCTTTCGAACCCCAACGGTTCAATTTCTCCGAAGGTGGTCTTCAACTTAGCCTCTTCTCCTGTGGACATTAACAACATGTTGAAATCCTGAATCTTACTACCAAACACCTCCAACAAGTGGCCCAAGTAGATTGGATCACGGCCAGTTGGAGGATGGCTCTCCAAAGTGATATAAAGAACAGGCAAGATATCGTAATCTGAGTTGTTTTTTCTGATGATCTCGATAATGATACCCACACCATTGCCAAGAGCGTAGCCACCCTTTAACATGGTATTACACAAGCGAGTCATCATTTCTTTCGAAACCAATTCTCTCGTCAACTCATTAGGGCCAATAGTCGAGTTGTCGGTGGTGGAATTTGCGGAGATAGTGATGAGGGCTTTAAGGAAGTCTGCTGCAGACGACTGCTTAACAAGATATTCCTCCTGCTCTTCTGCAGGTGCTTCAGAAATATCAAGAGCATCTATGAGATAGGAAATCAATGATTGATCCTGAAGAAAGTCGATAATGCCAGTGGAGTTGTCAGGTTTATCGGTGGAGATAAGCTTCAACAAAAAGTCCATCAAAGGAGGGTTTGCTAAATGCTTCATGAATTTTTCCACTAAGGTCGGTTGATTATCTATCAAATATGAGATCATCTCCTCACATTTCATGTCTAGTAAATGCTCCATGATTTTCATAAAGTAAGTAGCCAAATTGATAGTCAATGGCGCCTCAAGGTCGAGAATCGACCACAACTTGTTCAAATTGCTCGTAGATTCCATCACAGTGTCGGTCAAGGACCAGACATCTGCGCTCAAAATTTCGGATGCCAATGCCGCATGGCGAGTACGCCTTGCTTCTGGCGTTTCGGCGGAATCATCATCCTTTTCATCCTCTTCTTCGGAGATGCTGCGATCAATTCCGACAGAGTCGTCTGCGCCACGATTATCGTCGGCAGACTTGTCGTTGGTCAAACTGAGTCTCTCGAAAGACTCCTCGATATTGGGCAGGGGATCGTTCTCTGAGATCAATAAGTCCACGAGCATGTTGATAACCACGTCATTACGCAAGAACTCCAAGAGCTGAGAGTTGTTAGACATCAACTCCTGGAGCAAATCGCTCTCTTCCAATAACTTAACAAGGGTTTCGGTAACAGTGGCAGTATCTTTCACATCATGGTTGATGTCGAAGTTTTCGAGAATGGTAGATATGTTGGACAAAGACGTGATGCCATTACTTAGCTTCCAAAAAGACCCAGACATAATTGGTGTATCATAAAAGTCGTGAAGGAAAGCAATAATAAAAGAATGGGACTAATGAAGGTATTTGAAAACAAGCGCAGAGAAACTTGTGGGTGGATTCAGTCTCCAGAATGGGAAATGAAGGGATTGGGATCAAAACACGGGCGCTAGCAGCAGGTTTTGCTGTAGTGTGGTCGGAGTTTCTGTTTTCTGGACGACAGTGGTGGTTGGTCCAAACTTGGGGCGAGGAATAGTTGCAAATTTGGGGGCCGTGTGTGCGGGTCCAAAAGGATGCTTGTTCTATGCCTCGGAAAATGGATGGAAAAGCCGACACGCCTAGTTTCTGTAAGAAATGGTAGGGATAACGAGGGCTCTATGGGACCGAACGAATTGGACAGGGAAATTTTTTGTTCGCGCTCAGGCTGATTTATGAGCCCAGCACGATTCTGGACTTATGGGACCCTGCCAGGCAAGAAATGTATGGAGGACAGGACGTGGTAGGGTTTCGGTTATTTATAATGGATTTAAGAAGAGGGGTCGCTTTTGTGGTTGCTTATATTTATATTGGGGTATATTCATCTAGATAGTGCTATTTTTGGATGACGTCTGTTGGGACAATCTGCACCAGTACATTTCAAGATTGAGCCCGCACCACTCATTAGACAGGTTACCCAACTGGATATAGAAAATTACCAAGAAAAAATAAGGATGAAGGCTATTCAAAGATAGTTTTGAAAGATAAAGGACGATTTCTTTCCTAATAGCGAAAGTGAACAATATGACAAAACTGATGACTTAAGTACATTTTCTCATCATTTATTTTCTACTTCTAACTCACTCATAATTTCTTCCCCGCCGAAGGTACGGGTGTTGTATGGTAATTTCGTGAGAAGAAAATCTTCTCTGTCAACCTACCAAATGTTCAGATCAGCCTTTAAGACATCGACCCGTCTGCTCTCTAACTCGGTCACGCTCCGGAATGCGGTCTCTCAGAGCAAAGTGGCGGACTTGACTCCATTGAAATTTGACTCCAACGCATGTTCAGAGTTATACGCCGTTTGCAAGATCCACAATATTCCTTACATGGTCACCAAGGGCGACAAGTTGGTGTTACCTTACAAAATCAGAAACCACAAGGTCGGTGATGTGTTGAAGTTGAACAGGGTTACTACTATTGGCTCCCGAAACTTCACATACAATGATGACAATGGCATTCCTGAATCGGCCTATGAATTGACAGCCACCTTGGCAGAAATCACCCGTGAGCCCAAATATCAGGTGTTTAAGAAGAAGCAGAGATGTAGAAGATTGAAAACTGTCGATGTGGAGCCCTTCCAGACACACTTGGTGATCAATGAGTTGAAGTTGACCTAGAATTCAGTTTAGCATGTAAATAGCACAATGTATAATATCAGTTACAGTTGGGTGGATAAATTTAGTTGTTCTCATTGTCGTCGTTATTTGTTTTTCGTTCACCATTCACCTTCGATTTGGCATCATTGTCTTTCTTGAACTGAACTTGATTGTCTGTCCAAGTTTGGTTTCTTGAAAGCTGTACTTCGCATCAATACTCATGAACTGGTGCTCTAAAAGATCCTCTGCAGTTGGACGCTTCTCCGAATCGATAGTGAAGCATCGGTTCAAGAAATCCTTAGCCTCAGCACTCAACTCTTCAGGAATTGGAGGTGCAAGTTTGGTCTTTCCGATCTTATAAATAGCACTCACCACTGCTTCGTTGGACCAAGGCCTCTGTCCAGCGAACATTTCCAACATAACACATCCAAGTGACCAAATGTCGATCTTTGCACTGTATCCTTGTTTCTTATCCTCCACCATACTATGAATAACCTCTGGGGCCATCCAGAAGATCGTTCCTTGCATAGACATCTCTGCGTCGTTGCTATAAATATCTTGCGATTTCTTCGAGATACCGAAGTCAGAAATTTTGCATGTGCCGTCGATTTCAAGCAAAAGATTGTCAGCCTTCAAGTCTCGGTGCAAAATGCCATTGGAATGCAAATATCTTAATCCTTCGAGAACTTGCCTGGTGATGAACTTTACCAATGGTTCATCGAACTTACCGTATGATTTCAAACAGGATGATATCGATCCTCCTGCAACATACTCCAAGAACAAACTGTAGGTGTTGTCTTTCTGTTCAAATCCCAAGTATTGAACAATATTCAAGTGATCCAAATCCTTCATGGTCTCGACTTCCTTATGCAAAGCTTGCAAACTCTCTGATTTCTCTGATCCCTTATTCCGAACAACCACTTGCTTCACTGCAAGCATTTCTCCAGTGGTCACATTAAGTGCCAAGTACACCGAACCAAATGATCCACGACCAATCAACTCACCTTTAATCCAGGCGAACTCTTCGAAATCACCCATGGGGTTTCTCATCCGACTGACAAAGCCTTTGTCAATTTCTGCTGACGTAACTTCCACAACCTTTTGACCCCACAATTTCGTATTGGTTCTGTGGAGAGAAACAGGTGTTGAAGCTCTTTCAACTTGAGCAACTCTAGAATTTACTGCCCTCTGACTAGCTAACCTCTTAATTCTTGCTTCGTTGGCAACGATTCTGATTGTCTTCATGCGGCGACGAAGTTTTGGTCCTTCAGACACCTCGTCCTCTCCGACTCCCTCGGGTTGGTTTATAGGCGAGATGTTTGCATTTGAAAATGTTCTTGAAATCGAATGCTTTCTTGAAGTTTGTTTTGGTGCATTCGTCTTGCTCACTTCAGTACTAGCATCAAGAATTGGTTTATCCAAATTGGTATTGGGGAAATACTTCTCAAGATTATTGTAAACTTCCTCCACAGGTGGTCTGACACTCATCCTGCTCAAAACACTTGGGGTTCTTCCTGATCCCTGAGGTGTCGGTGTTTCCGCCTGTTGTCGGTTTGATTTCGAAGGCTTCTTCATGAAGAATTCATCACCTTCATCGTCATCATCTTCATTCTCATCGTTCTTATGTCCTGAGCTTTCTCTTGATGAATGGATCATAAGTGGTTTGACAAAAAAGCTATCATCATCGTCATTGTCATTGGACAGGCCGCTACGAGTGAAACTGCTCTCAACAAACTCTGGAACATCACCAAAGTCAATCTTGTTTTCCGAAAATGCGCTGGATCTGCTCATACGGCGCTGTGAATCTCTCTTGGATGAGATAAAGATGGAATTGTTACTCGCTCCCAGATAAGAAACGTCAGATCTCGTTGAGGGTGCTGGCAGCGATCTGAGGCTTGACATACTGAGCTTGGTATTCAAAGAGTTCGACTTTGAAGGAGGAGGTGGAGCTTTTCGCTTTGCGACAATGTTCGCATTCTTCTCCACATCCGAACCCTGCGATGAAGTACGAGAGATATCATCTTTAAGCACATTTGGTCTTAAAATTCCTGTTGCTGGTGAAGGCGGCAAGTTTTCGTCTTTCAATGCACGGATGGTGGATGCAGAAATCGGTGAAACTGCTGAATCGCTCATTGACGAAGAATAAATGTTTGGAATCAAACGAGGTGCCTTGGAGTCGGTTGCAACTTGTCTTCTTTTATCGAAGTCAATTTCGCGTCCCTCCTTCCGTACCACGCTGAATGAGCCACTGTTGTCCACAACTGGTTTCGGGTGCTCAGTGGATCTATTGACGGCAGCTGTATTGAGAAGTGGGAGAGCTCTGTGTTGAGCAGTTTGCTTCAGTGCTGAAACCTTCTTGTTTTGAGGAATGGACAACTTGAAAGGAGCATATTCAGGCATTGTATCAGTCGGCTGGTGTGAATTATTTGTAGTCAGTGTCTCTGGAATCTTAGTGAGAGGCGGTTGATCTTTAAAATTCAAATAATCCACATTCTTATCGTGAGAATCCTGTAACATATACTGAGGAGTAGCAGGATATATTTTGCCGTTATGCTCACCACTGGTGTCGAAAGACTTGGAATCCGAAGAAGTGCTGGAAAAAGTACCTGTTCCGAACGGAGAGTTGATGTTTTGAGTTACCTTTATCTTCACGAAAAAATCCTGTTTAACAGCCAGAAGTAGAACTTCATTATCCATTGCTTCTCCAGGATTGGCATTGAAATCCGTAAGGTGGAAAGTAATTGTTCCCACATCGATGATATCCAATGCTTTAAAAAGCTTCTTTTTTAAAAGAGCGACGTTTGTAATCTCCAGCTGGTCAAGTGAAGCTGGTACAAAAGTGCAATTATCTCTTGTGACCATAATAAGCTTTTGGTAATTCGGCTGGACAACTCTTGGTAAAGGATAGTATCTAGGATGAATGGCTTCTTTTTTGGTTTCTCCACTAGCAGATCGAGACGACAGCTTACTTTCAATTGAAGAGGCAGCGGTCTCCTCTCCCGCAATAGCGTTGAAGCTCTTTGCAGATTTTGGAGAAGTTGTTTCATCGTAGACCTTCAATTGATTCTCTAACTCGGCTCTTGAGACATTCTTGAAGGGAGATTCTGCCTTTTTACTAAGCGAAGTAAAGCTTGCTGTGCTCTTCCGGTTATTCGTCTTGGTTGCCAGAGAGTTGACTTGTTTCACAATTCCAGCAGCTTTTTCTCCTCCGTACTTGCGCAATGTGCTGAAAATTCCACTTTTCCTTGAGCCGGCAGTGTTGGAAAAGTTCAGGTCAAGGAGACCTTTCTGTTCAAGAGGTTTCTTGGAAGGGTTGTAGTCAAATCCTTTTGATTGAAGGCTAGTGGAACTTAAAGGAGAGTCTTTTCCTGAATCCGTGGAAGAGTTCCGGCGGTGCTTTCGGAAGAACTTGTGTGAGTGAGAAGTCTCTTTGCTGGCCTTCATGCTTGAAGGATCAATATATGAATATGGCCTTGGTTTCATTCCAGAAGTAACATTTGATGACGATGTCCAAAGCGCGGAAGACGATTTTCTGTTTTCGGCCTTGGCCAGATGTTCAGAATCAAAGCCCAAGTTTGCCGGGTTCGGCTGAGGCAAAGAATCCAGCTCTGCCTTCAATAGCAAAAGGAACCGATCAACTACCGAGTTGTGCCCATCAGACCCCAAACTCTGGCTAATCAGTTGCCACACTGCTGACTCGGAGTTGTAATTGCCCAATTCAAGAAATCTGTTTCCAGAAATCTCATTACGTCTGAATGTCTCTTTCCACGACTCATTAAATCCGTGATAATCGAGCCATGCCAAAACGCTCCCCATCAGCCATCTATTGTGTGTGCTGAGAGACGGCACAGTCTGGGTACTCATTGCGTATCTCAAAAATCTCTGCTGACCGTTGGGTTTCGAGTTTATCACAGTAGACGAAGATGAGTTGACGGAATTGGTCGAGGTTTCCGAGTTGTTGCGGTTATGGTACTTTGGTGGCCGAGTCAAGCTCAGGACCAGATCTTGCAGTGGATGGCGCCTCTCTGTAGGGGGAGGAAGCATCTCATTGACAGAAGTCAAGTTCGATGAAAATGTTGAAGAGCTGGCCGTGTTCACGGTATTCTTCGACTCCACTGTCCGAACTTGACCAAGTGCCAACAGACTTGTGCTGTAGTCGTAGTTTCCTATAATCAGACCAATGGCATTGGAGTTGAGCGAAGTCGATAATGACTTTGGGGGCAGATGTGATTGATCGATGCTAACCTTCAGAATCAGCAGGTTCAGAGGCAGCAGGGTGCGTGGACTGACAAACTCATGGTTATCTAGTCTATCTAACTCTGGAAGTTCGTCATCATTGTGGTATTCTTGTGCTCCCTCACTAATTGAAATTCTTGCTTTTGGTGTAATCTTCTTGTTGGAATCTTGTTGATGAGTTATATGTCTTGGGTATGCGAATTGAAGCTGTTCCTGATGGAAAGACTGGGTATTCTGGTATTGGTTTTGGTTGTGGTTGTGGTATCGTGAGTATACTTGCTGCTGTTGTTCTAATTGGTGTTGCTGATAATGCGACTGTTGTTGCAATTGTTGTTGTTGCAATTGCTGTTGTTGCTGATAGTGCGACTGTTGTTGTTGTTGTTGTTGTTGTTGTTGTTGTTGTTGTTGTTGTTGTTGTTGTTGTTGCAAGTGTTGCTGTTGCTGCTGTTGTTGTTGCTGATGTAATGGCTGGTGTTGGAATTGCTTTTGTAGGTGCTGCTGATGTTGGTACTGCTGTT
>Ga0160505_100047_pt1 | contig 102149 bp, 58 predicted proteins | sample DIDeMG_FD_108225 | JGI IMG/M metagenome (GOLD analysis project Ga0160505, IMG submission 108225) | Enriched chicken feces microbial communities from UW Madison campus, WI, USA - DID2874_E49_Stillage MG | ecosystem: Host-associated > Birds > Digestive system > Large intestine > Fecal ... | reverse complement strand
ACTTTCGCTTTTGTTCACAGGAACCAATGTGGGGCAGTCGATGGGCCTGTACGTAGATACCTCGGTTCTCCTCCATGTGCTAGCTTCCAATTGAATGCCTACAACTTTTTCTTAAACAGCACTCATTTGTTTGTCAATTATTTGGAATGGAAGGGACTTTAATCAATTTGTCATTCAGACAGTCATGGAACAATTTGGTAGATTTACCTGCAAATTTGTCAAGCGTATTATACAATGCCAACGTTTCCCCACAAGAAGTGATCGTTGAACTTGTGCTGCAGTCACAACAGAAAAGTTACGTTGGGTGGTCTGGTATGAGTTCGGATGGCCCAAAGATAGTATCCATGGATCCAATTTTCGCTCATTCCCTAAAACTAGCGGACAAGCAGTTGCTTACTGTGAATGTGAAAATTCGAAACCCGAAGACATCCACTATCTTCTTAGAACCGGAGCACTCTTCAGATTGGGAGCTTGTCGAGCTTCATTCTAGTTATATCGAGTCGAAATTGATTGAACAATCTCGCTGTGTTGCTTTAAATCAAGTTTTGGTTGTGTATCCAACCAAAACTTCTTCGGTCAGGTTACTAGTGAAAGATATTGGAAATCCTGAATTTACCTACGCCTTAATTGATCCATTCGCTGAAATTAGTATTGCTCCTAAGTTGAAAGAAAGGAAGAAGAGAACGTCGAGCCATTCGGTGAAGTCTGCAAAAAGTAATCGTTCAACGCACGAGGACGCAAATGTTGGACCCTGCGTTTTGAAGCGTGGCATTGGGTTACCAAATGATTTATTCCTTGAGGCACAATGTAAAGAAAATTCAAAGGCAATTGAGGTCTATGCTAATTTAAATGAACTTCTGCATATTTTTAACCGTGCTGACTTTGTTTCTGTCTCCATCGTCCTAGGTCCATCAGTAAAAGCTGAGCATCCTGGTCTGGAGTCGAATCAGAAGCACAATTCTGGTCTGACGAAGGATAAAGATAGCGTTCACCTTGTTGAGAATCCGAATGTGATTGCGAAGCTTGTCAGCTACCCTTCCGCCCCAGCAAACACTGTCGGACTAAGTAAGGATCTTGCAACAATGTTAAATGTGGAGGGAATGATTGGCTTCAAAGTCGTTCTCAAGGCAGCAGTTAAAAATGTTTCGAAGCGGCCTTCGACTTTCGTAATTCACCCATATATTGTTCAAACCAAGAAAACAGAAGCAATCAATTTGAATTCGGGATTGAAGGGTGAGGTTCAGAGCAAACTTTCCCAAGGTATATCCCTGTTCCTCTATGAGAAAGGCAATATGATCACTGATAGTCCCATCACTAATATGACGAGAATTCCGGCGATTCCTGGGGTTTTGCCTTATGGAGGAATTCTTTGTTTCAAAAGAATTGATGATCCGTATGCTTGGATAAAGCCATACTCCCTTGAGGGCAAGACTCCGCCAAAGATTGAAATTGGACAAGAGTTGCCAAGAGCAAGCACATTCGTGGAGAATATATTACACCTTGACCCGAGTCCTTTGTATGGATCCGACCTGACACTTGACGACATAGTTGACCATATCGTTTCTTTCAACAACTCTGGTATCATGTTACATGGTCCTTCAGGATGTGGTAAAACCCTAATCTTGCAGCATGCTACTCGAAAGTTGCGCCATTGCGGCTTCTTCGTTAAATTTATTTCATGCGAAACAATAATGAATGAGTCCATTGATCAGCTTTGCAACAACTTCAGCAAGTGGATAAACGAGGCGGTGTGGTATGAACCATCGGTTTTGATTTTGGACAATTTAGACAAGATTTTGTCTGCTGAGGTTGAACATGGAGATTCTTCTGTTTCTAATCAGCTCAGTGAATTTTTGAACTCTCATATTCAAAAGGTGAACTCTCAAAACAAGACGAATATCTCGCTTTTGGTTTCTGGAGTCTCGAAGGATTCGTTCAATAAAGCCCTCTCATTGTCTCACCTCATTGAAGATTATATTCATTTGAGAGCCCCTCAGAAGATCGCGAGGCATGAAATTTTAAATGAATACCTTGTCAATCATTTGGGTTGTTCCATAAAGTTTGATATCATGGATATTGTGCTGGAAACCGAAGGGTATCTTCCCAATGACTTGAAGGTTCTCAGTGACAGAATCTTTTATGAATGTTTATATCAAAAGCAATTGACTAATTGCAGAGATCTGCAGCTAACTGTTACTAAGTCAATGTTGGAGAAAGCGATCTCCGGATATCAGCCCTCAAATTTAAGGGGTGTGAAACTCCAAAAGTCCACCACCGGTTGGGAAGATATTGGGGGGTTGACGGAAGCCAAAAATGTTTTACTAGAAACATTAGAATGGCCTACCCGATATGCCCCAATTTTCCAGAATTGCCCTTTAAGATTGAGGTCTGGTATACTTCTATATGGCTACCCAGGATGTGGAAAGACTCTTCTTGCTAGTGCAATTGCGGGACAGTCGGGATTGAACTTTATCTCCATCAAAGGTCCAGAAATCTTAAACAAGTACATAGGCGCATCCGAACAATCGGTGAGGGAACTCTTCGACAGAGCCCAGGCTGCAAAACCTTGCATTTTGTTTTTTGATGAGTTTGACTCGATTGCACCCAAGAGAGGACATGATTCAACAGGTGTGACTGATAGGGTAGTCAATCAAATGCTTACACAAATGGATGGTGCTGAAGGACTCGATGGCGTTTATGTCTTGGCTGCAACGAGCAGACCAGACTTAATCGACTCTGCCTTACTTCGTCCAGGTCGTTTAGATAAAAGTATCATTTGTGACATGCCGAAATTTGATGATAGATTCGACATCTTACAAAGAATATGTCTGAAAATGGAGTTGAGTGAAGATGTGGATTTAAGAAAAGTTGCTCAGAATACTGCCGGTTTCAGTGGAGCAGATATGCAAGGATTGGGTTACAATGCTTACTTGAAGGCTGTGCATGAAAAATTGGCGGAGCAGGAGACGGTGTTGGCCTCTGTATCCTCTGATGACAAGACTTACGAGTTCTTTCAAATTAATAGCGAGAAACTTAAAAGCAGATCTCTTAAACCATCTGATAAAGTCAGGTTGCTTCACCAAATTGAGAAGATCCTAAGTAACCCTGAAGGAATGTTTGAAGGTTCCGGAAAAAAAAGTGATGAAAGCCTGGCCGTTGTTATTAGACAGTGCCATTTTGATGAAAGTTTGGACGAAACAAAACCATCAATTTCTGCCTCTGAGAAAGCGAAGCTTACAAAAATTTATACCCAGTTCTCTACTGGGAGAGATGGGAATATGCCCGATGGCGCCGCAAGCAACGACATAGGAGGCAGAACTACTCTTATGTAGAATTATTGATTTATTGGAGAGAATATTATGTCAAAGCTCGCTTATGTAGTTCACGCGATGTAATCGAAGAGCTATAACTTGGTTTCTGGAACCTTGTTTACATCACTGCCTTCATCTTCACCCCGATCTCCAATTGGCATTTCAGTTTCATCTTCACCTTCATGTTCAGCATCATGTTCAGCATCATGTCGCCTGTCACGATTATCATGTTCGAGTTGCTCCTTTCCTTCATCACTCATTGCATGATCTTTTGCATCTTTGTCAACACTTTCATTTTCATCTTCGTGATCGCCTTCATCCTCATCGTCGTCGTCATCAAGATCAAGGCATATCCAATTGGGCCATGCTATTTCATCCCTGATGAGGCTCCGAAGCTGCTCAACCAAGAATTTTTCCACCTTTCCGACATTTCGCAAGATGTTGTTTTCCATCTCCCCTATTTCGGTGTCTATTTTCACACTCTTGATAACATCAATTCTCTCTCTATAATTGGTACCAGTGTAATCTACGAAATTTCCACCATTCATATTTGCAACTTTGCTTTGTCCTGAGGAGTTAGATGAAGTGAAATAGTCCGAACTTGTATCATTCAAATCGCAAAGAAATGTGATAAATACACTTTTCTCCAAATAAGCCACAGCCGCTAATGAGTGAATGACTATATCGGATATTCTCAATTTTATTGGGAGGGAGATGAAATGAGAGGAAGGGTAATTCACCTGTAGATTAACTGTGATTTCCAATGATGCATCGCCTTTATAATTAATATCTAGTATGAATTGAATATCATTCTCACTTTTGTTTGCTTCTGGTTGGCGTGTGGAATTTGCTCTAAATGGATAGTTATTGGGAGAGAAAAAGTTAGCAGGTGTATCCATATCATGGTGACCCAAACCGACGTTGTTCATATTGTAATTGTGAAAATTTTTGAAAATGTCCAGACTCTTTCGGCTAGTTGTTTCGATTGGTGTAGGAGAAAAGTTAGGTAGGATCTCTTTGTTGTCAAATTCATTTAAGGTGGTGTGGTGCAAATGTTCATCATCGGAGTTGTCACTATCACTTTCACTGAGCTGAGGTGACAAACTTTTCACTACCTTCGTAATGCTCTCATCAGAATTATAGTCGTGGTAAAACTCCTCAAATGGATTATCAATGTGTCGTATTGTGATTTCTGGAGGAATCTTACCAAGGGAGAAGCTGGTAACAGTGAGTTTATCGATGAAAGAAGGAAGTGTCACTTTCTTTAGTTGTTCATTTAAAATCTCTTCCAATCCCTGATTAATACTTTCATCTTCAATGACTTTTTCCCAATCAATATCGAAGGACATTTTTGGCCCGAAACAGTTCGGTTGTCACCCATAAACAATGATCCCTCTGATCACGTGCCCGTTCAAGTAAAGATCTATTGTGAAAACATATAGTGCTCAGGACTGTATGGGGAGAACTAGTGCGTGAAGGTTACTAGTGTGATCGAATATATTCAGATGAAGGTTTTGAGGCTTCTGACATGACAGACGGAGAAGAAAAGAATCCGCCAACTCTCAATCGGGTAACGAATACTAACAAATCTTATCCTCAAGTTACCGGCATGATCATCTTTCAAAATTGCTGCTAGTATGAGAGAAAAAAAACCTCCCAATCCACAAACATTGGAACATCATTGTTCCACTACGTTGATAAATGATTTCTCCACTGACACTAATCCATACTCCTGCGATGCCGTTTTCTTGGCTCAGTATTGTGAGCGGGGTTGAAACTACTGGTGGTGGTTGAATATGGCGGATAAATGATGCCTAAAAAAAAAAAAAGAAATTCATAAGAGCCTCGAAATACTTCCCCGGAAAAAAAAAATTCCTGAGTCATTGTGGAGTTACTCTCTACCGCCAATTATTCTCCGCATTCCAAACAGAACTGTTCTGGTTCTGGACTAAAAACGTTTGCTATAAAGGTTGTCGAACTGCAAGACTATTTAATTTTGAGCAGTTATGATTGCATCAAATCCAGTCCAGTTAATCGTTATAGGTGTTGGTCTCATTGGACCCCGTCATGCCCAGCACATTCTGCAAAATGTTGATTGTGAGCTTCTTGCACTTATTGATCCTAGCCCAAAGGCAGTTGAACTCGCAGGAGAGCTTAACACTCTTTGCTTCAAAAGCATCGACAAACTATTTGAATACTTGGAAGCTAATTTGATGCCTTATCCAGATGGTGCTATAATTTGTACCCCTAATCATACTCATGCTGTCATTGCAGCAAGTCTTGCATCAAAGGGAGTAAACTTGCTCATCGAGAAGCCTGTTAGCACGAGCTTAGAGGAGGCCAAGGCTTTGCAACAATTTGTCAAGGAGCAGAAGGTGAAGGTATTAATAGGACACCATAGACGTTTCAATCCGTTTATTATGGCGGCTAAAGAGAATTTGCATCATGTTGGAGAAATCGTTGCAATTCAGGGAACTTGGGCCTTACAAAAACCCAAATCTTACTTCGAGATTTCTCCCTGGAGGACAGATGTCAGAACTGGAGGTGGCGCCTTATTGATCAACTTGATACACGATATTGACCTCTTGCAATATCTTTTCGGACCAGTTGAGAGAGTTTATGCGGAATTATTGAAGAAACAAAGGAAAGAATACCCTAATGCTGATGAAGGTGCGTGTATGACCTTGAGATTCAAGAATGGCATAACAGGAACATTTATATGTGCAGACAATGTGACTTCCCCTTTTAATTTTGAGGTTGGAACGGGTGAGAACCCATTGATACCGTTTGATCACCAGCTAGAAGGCTTTTATAAGGTGTTCGGATCCAAGGGGACATTATCTATTCCAGATTTTACTTTGTATCATCAGAACAATTTGGATATCACGGAGAGGTCATGGCATTCATCTGTTGAAAGAAGAAGACTTCTTAACGACACCCGCGAAACAAGAAAGACAAAGCCGTTTGATACACAATTAAACCACTTCATTGATGTTATTAGAGGGAAAGCACAACCGGCGTGCACTATCAGTGACGGAATTCGTGCTCTATTATGTGTTGACGCTGTTCTAAAGTCAATTGAGTCTGATTTGCCCCAGAAAGTGGATGATGTTGAGGCTATTGCTCCAGATTATGATGCAATTGGGGTTAACCTGCCGAAAGGATACGCTAGTACGACATAAAAATTCGAAATTTTCTACTTCACTCGTAGGTCAACTGACGCCACATCTTTCCTTCCCGAATCCTCCTTTCCCAAGAACTTTAATTGTTGTAGAGTTCTTCAGACAGCTATGGTCTACCCAATAGTATGTTGAAAATGCGAGGCTCAATACTTTCATTGTAAACTTTTGTTTAACTTCGATTTAATGAAGGTGGCGAAGCATAACCGAAGTTTAAAATGGTCTTGTTTCACTAGGTGAACACGCTCAATTTGAACTGGGGGGAAAAACTCTCACTATGTTCCCTGGCTTCCGTGACTGTTCACAGGATATAGTTTAGTTGTTGATCCTGCCTATTAAATCAAACTGAATCGGGAAGAATTATCAAAAACACTCTTAGCGATACAGAATATCTAGTCGCGGCTTTAGGGTCTCCAATACGAAAAAAATATTCAAAGTAGACTAAGAACTTGGGAATTGAATGTCTTTGTTTTATCCTAATGGATTCTGTTGTTTTTTATTGTACAAGTTGGCTTCTTGACTTTTGTACAAACCATGAAAAAATGAGCAAAGAATATGCGCTACTAGACAAAGTTATCAAATCAGTAATGAGATAAAAAACTGACAAAAGTTCACATTGTACTTTTACCAGACCACATCACGTACGGGTAATTATGAATTCTTTATTTATCTAAGAAATTGATACTCCGGATATGTTTCAAATTCTTTAGTAGTTGAATACAGGAATGCTGTTAATTTCCAATGTTTGCGTGCCCGTAGAAACCATCAACTACACAAAAATGTATGGCGACTTAGCTAATAAGCTAATGATCGAGACTAAACGATCGACCTTTTTGAGCGAACTACCCATCTACCTGCATGAGCTAGTAAAGGATATTGTTCAAGAGGTCTCTGATCTCGACAAGGATGTTACCTATCTAACTGAACAACAAGAAAGAGCAAGTGACATCGAGGACGAAGATGCTAAGCAAATAAACCAATGTCAAATATTTGCTACTCATTTGAGCATGAGAAGGAACAAGCAATGTTTATTAGTTTACGAAAAACTCCGAGCTGAGAAAATTGATACATTATGTTGGCTAAATATCGATCCATTCATCGGTAGCGAGCTGAAAGGGAACGAGAATTCAAATCATGAATCAAAATCCTTGTCAGCCAACACACTCATGATAGAGAATTTGAGCCACCCAGAACAGGATTATTATAAGCAATACCAAGAATTGGCCCTGGATTTCAAAGCGGGGTTCTCAGACATCGATCTATCTGTCGACCTTGAACCACCAAAGGATCTTTTCATCGATGTGAGAGTGCTCAAGAATGGAGGCGAGGTACAAACTGAATATGGATCTTTCAATCTCATCAAAGATTCACAATTCTATGTGAGGAAGTCCGATGTGGACAGATTGATTCAACTGGGATACCTTGAGGAAATATAGAAACTCATAGAATGCAAGATAAGTACTCAGTAATTAGTTGTCAATTTCATTAATTCCTCCTCTAGTTTGACTTTTCCTAAGACTGTATTCTTGTGATCAACATTAATTGGAAGAATCATCACTGAGTCCTCGTTCTTATCATAGACACCAATATTGTCATCCACTATTTTTACCTCTTTCCGGAGCTCTATAGCAAGGGTACTGAGGAGTCCATACACCTCATTGACTTCTCGTTTGAACTGATCTTTCACCAGAATATTCTCTGCATCATTCTGCCTGCTTGGTTCCACATATGTATCGAACAACACGCTTATACAATCTAACAATTTAACAACCTTAGAGTCAATATTATTTAGAGATTCTAGCCTCTGTTGTATGAAATCTTTTGTGTCCATTTGTAGTCAACTGTCTACCGCATTCGTTTTTTTTTTCTAACATTTTGCAGGTAGGATATCCTTTCACACAAAGAACTACTTTATCTGAAATGCCAATCGATTTGGGACTTGCTAGAATATCGAGATTGCTATCAATTATAGGCAACCCACACATTAGGAGCTACAAATCAATACATGTTGCTGGAACCAATGGCAAAGGATCAACCATTGCCTATGTATCATCGATCCTTAACGTAGCTCAAGTACGTCACGGCCGATTCACCTCACCACACCTTTTAGATAGCAACGATTGTATATCTATCAACGATGAGGTATACCCATCAAATAAGTTCAAGGAAATAAAATCTCTAGTGTCATCTCAAAACGATCGATTAGCTTTGGGATGCACTGAGTTCGAATTACTTACAGCAACTGCCTTCAAGATTTTTGAAATCGAAAAAGTGGAATTAGCGTTAATAGAAGTGGGACTAGGAGGCAGACTAGATGCAACCAATGTGTTGGAACCATCGGGCGTGGACCAATACGGAAAGCGTTCTGGAGGTGTCATATTAGCGGGTATAACAAAAATTGGAATGGACCACGAACAACTTTTAGGAAACACCATCGAAGCAATCGCGAGAGAAAAGGCAGGGATCATTAAGCAGCATATTATTTCAGTGGTAGATGGATCCAACGAAGAATCAGTACTAATCACTGTTAGTGCCCGGGCCAAGGAAATGAAGTCGGAGTTACTTATTACCAACCCGAGTGAAGATCGGACCATTGGAGAATTGATAAAATTTTCACCTCTCAAAGGTGAGTACCAGATTCAAAATCTTGCCGTAGCTCTTTCCCTTGTGAGGAATCTTAAAGAGAAATTTGATTACCCTGGTCTCACAGATGATAAAATTAGAGAAGGTATTCGGCAAACTGTATGGCCCGGGAGGTTACAAACTATATCTGATGACAGAACCGGAATCACTGCCTTAATAGATGGTGCTCACAATGAGAATGCGGCGATAGAGCTTGGAAAATACTTGCTGTCGTTGAGAACACAGTTGGCTAAAAATGGATTCATTTTTGTTGTGGCTTTATCAAAAGGCAAATCTATAGAGCAGCTATTGAAGCACATTGTCAACAAAACATCTGACACTTTGCTAACTGCAAGTTTCACTCGGCCCACTGATATGCCTTGGGTGCAATGTTACCTGGAAGAGGAGATAGCAGAAGCTGCCATCCCTTACGTAAAAGACGTTCGCCTATTGAATTCCTGTTCAATTAAAGATGTGTTCGACTATTTATTAGGAATGAGGAAAGAAGGAGATACTAGAGAAATTGTATTCTGTGGTAGTCTCTACCTTTGTTCGGATATCTTGCGTTACATCCGCCATGAAATTCCACAGGATCGCGTCGAGCAAAACTGAACTTCGTCCAGTAATGCCGAATACAAATCTCGAGGAGCTTAGAAAAAAGAATATACAGAGAAACAGGGACTTGTTAAAAAGCTTGAAATTAGACCAGATCAATGATTCTTTGTCACGAGTAACAAAGCCCAAAATCCAGAACTCCGGTAAAGCATCGTCTGCTCGGAATAAAAAACCACCTCAAGCACCGATAAGACGGTCTCAGCGTTTGAATTCAACGCCCGAAGCCAAAGAATTACACAGGGTACGTGAAGAGGAAATAGAGAGGGATCGCTTGAGAGAGAAGCGTGTCAATGAATTGAGACAGACCAAACTCATTGGCAATTATAGTTTATTTGACATTCTAGCAGAAAAGAGCCTGGGGAATCTTAAATACGAATCACGAGTGCTTAAAATTGATCCCAACTTTGATGAAAGTATTCTGGAAAATAAGACAGAGGACAGTGATCGCAAGAGAGAAGATCTTGATGTATTGGCAAGACTTCTGGAATTAGGAGGGCGCTATTCTGCTGGAGATTTCTACGAAACAATCGAACTGGTTGTTTCAGGTAACCACCAGCCGTTGAGGGATCTTCGAAAAGAGTTCAATTCATTGACGTTGAACAAAAGGTTTGAACCTTCTAAAGTCAAACTTGTGAATCAGCGTATTACTTCCATTCTCTTCCACCCTGCCCAAGATGATAGACTTGTTTTCGCTGGAGATACCAATGGGACCTTAGGTATTTGGGCAGTCGATTCATCCAATGCCGACGATGATATTCCAGTAATAACAACCATTAAACCTCATGGAAGGACTATTTCAAGAATTACTGAGATGCCTTCGTCACCAAACCGAATTGTAAGCGTTTCGTATGATGGTTCTGCAAGGATGATGGATATACATAAACAGACATCAATTGAATTGTTTTCAGTGAGTGATCAAGATGGTGAGACTTTAGGGATTTCAGATGTCAACGTACATCTTTCCACGCCACAATCACTAGTTGTTTCCACGCTAGAGGGTCATTTGTTTCAATGTGATACAAGAGCTCCAAAAACGACGATCACATATCTGAGCCTTTTGCGCTTACACGATAAGAAGATTGGTGGCTTCAGTATCAACCCCAACCGGGAGTATCAAATAGCCACTGCTTCTTTGGATCGCTCTTTCAGGATATGGGACTTGAGGTACATTTCTCAAAGAAACTCATATTCGGACATCGATGATAAACTCAAATCTCCGCACTTGTATGGATCCTACTCTTCGAGACTCTCAGTTTCGAATGTGGATTGGAATTCAAGCAATCGGTTGGTATGTAATGGTTATGATGATCAGATTAATATTTTTGATCTAAGCGGCGACCATCATTATTATCGTGATATTAATCAATGGGGGAAATCTTACGTTCCAGTCTTTGAAGGATCGCCAAAAAAAACCACAGGTAATATAAGAAGTGTTAATTCTATACATCATAATTGCCAATCTGGTCGATGGGTCTCTATTTTGAAGGCAAGATGGCAAATGCGGCCAGCAGATAGTTTTCAAAAGTTTGTGATAGCTAACATGAAGCGAAGCTTTGACATTTACAGCCAGCACGGAGAACTTATTGCAAACTTGAAGGCCCCAGAGATGACAGCTGTTCCTGCAGTTGTTTCTTTCCATCCGTCACAAAATTGGATCATTGGCGGTACATCCAGTGGAAAAGTGTTTCTATGGGAATGAATTTATGAGAACGGTAATTTAGTATTATAAATCTACTTATTACAATTAAGCGGAAGAGGTCATGATCTGCCAGACTCTGATGATGTTGTCAGTGTAACCAGCAAACAAGTTCTGACCATCAGCAGACCAAGCCAAAGAAATAGCCTCTGGGTCCTTAGCCTTAGCGCTGACAGTGAACTCTGGCTTCAACTCATCCAACAAAGTTCTCTCCTGCAAGTTGAAGATCTTAATACCAGAAGAAGTGGCAGCAGCCAACCAGTATCTGTTTGGAGAGAAAGCCAAAGCGTGAACTTCAGAAGCAGCGTTTAAGGTGTACAAAGTGGTCTTCGAGTTCAAGTCCCACAAAATGATAACACCATCCTTACCAGCAGAAGCGTTCAAGGATCCATCTGGAGAGATGGTGATGCACGAAATGTAGCCAGTGTGACCAATGAAGTCAGCTTCAAGCTTGTAGTCAGACAAATCCCAGGACTATTTAAGTTAGTAAAAGCCGGTTAATCGAAGTGGAATCAGAGATCTTGGTGATTATGAATGTCTCATTCGAAGCTGTTATGCTCCGTCTGAAGTAGCAAATATTGGAAACATCATATTTCCACTTTAAAGAAATAACATACCTTAACAGTCTTATCCCACGAAGCAGAGATAACGGAAGATGGTTTTTCTGGAGAGAATCTAACAGCAGAGACCCAGTCCTTGTGACCGGTCAAAGTGTGCATACACTCACCAATAGTGTTCCAGACCTTGACAGTCTTATCACGAGAAGCGGAAACGATTTGTCTCAAGTTCTTGGCAATAGAGACAGACAAGACATCACCAGTGTGACCAACGAATCTCTTGGTAGATTCACCAGTCTCAAGGTCCCACAATCTCAAAGTCTTGTCCCAAGAACCGGACAAAGCGTAAGCACCATCAGCGGAGATAGTGACATCCTGAACAATGTGAGAGTGACCAATGAAAGACTTCTTTGGAACACCGTACTGGTTGTCCTCACCACCAGTCAACTTCCAGGCAATCAAAGTCTTGTCTCTGGAACCAGACAACAACAAGTCTGGCTTAGTTGGGGTGGTAGCCAAGGAAGTAACCCAGCCGTTGTGGCCCTCCAAAGTGCCTCTCAAAACCAAAACTTCTTGATCAGACATTGTCAATAAACTAACTAATTAGTAGTAAGTGAAAAAAACTACAAAAACTTCAAGGTATGGCATCAAATAAAATTTTGCGCACACGTGATCAGAGAACAAGTCGGGTACGTTCTGAGAAATACCGCAAAATTGTGCTCGGAAATACCACACAAAAAAGTGACTGTTTTTACCGAAAAATGTTACACAAAAGCTGCCCTCAATAGGAACGCTACAATAAAAACGCTGAGCTTACCCCATTGAATTTGCCATCATTTCATATATCTCTTCTCAAGATATTTATGGAGTTGGTCTCTCACAATGTCAATCCAGAACTTTTCCACTTGGCATACAATTCACTCTAGCGTTCCTCCCAGTGTTGCGTTTAAAGATTCATTATAGAATGGTCAAGAATTCAACGATTAATCGGTTGTTAGATTGCTCTGCTCTCCAAGTAATTGAGATACGATTTGATTCTACCTGCACAAGTAAGCCTGATACCATGCTTCTCTCAAATACTACACCAACTATTTTTCGCTCAACTTGTTATCATAATATCCGATATTAAAACCCGAACTTCGCCCAGTCAATTCGATTCAACTAGGGCAGCGTGAACTATCAATTAACGTTCTGAAGTTCATTCTGCGAAGTTTGAACACTATGTGGGCGTTGGGAGAGTGTGTTCAACATCGCTAAGTTGTAATCCGGCGTATTGTATTGATCCAAGTAAACTAGTTTGTGTAGAATACAAGAGATCCTAATCACGTTTAATGGGACATAGAATTGTTGTCTTGAGTGGAGGAACCGCTACTAATGACCTTGTCCCATTATTCAATTCAATTTCCACGGATGTCACTTATGTCTTACCTATTCTGGATAATGGGGGGTCAACTTCTGAGATTATTCGTGTGATTGGAGGGCCAGCTATAGGAGACATACGATCAAGACTTACAAGGCTAATTCCTGACAACAAGGCGAAGTTGAGGGATCTATTATCATTCAGATTAGACCAGGATCCAGTGAGAGCGAAAGCACAATGGAATGAACTTGTCGATGGAACGCATCCACTATGGAATGGAATACCCCTCTCAACGAAAGAGATATTCAGAGCATTTTTAATACATGTTCATGTTGAGTTGCTCAAAAGGTCCAAAATCAGCATGTCTTCTACGATAAATAAACAATTTCGATACGAACTTGCGAATGTGGGCAATTTGTTTCTCACTGGAGTGAGACTTTTCATCGGATCTTTAGACTCTGCAATCGAATTGTTTATGAAAATGACAGATATCAATCCAAAAATTGAAGTCTTGCCGTGTATCAACACCAACTTCAGCTACCACATTGGTGCAAAATTATCGAATGATCTCATAATTACTGGTCAGTCACAAATTTCCCACCCATCCAGTGTAAAGGAAATATATCCACCGCCGATTGATAAGACCCGACCTTCAACTCCCACCGAAGAACTTGAAGTTCGACTTAATTTAAATCAAAAATCCTCTGATAGTGATGAGTCAGCTTTGTCCTCTGACGAGGAAGCTGGGAACTTACCACTGTATATCCACCCAGAGCTTAAGAAGTCACAATTGCATTTTAACAAGACAGAGGATATCGAACCTTTGCTATCACCAATTGAAAGGGTTTTTTATATTTCTCCTTACGGTGAAGAGATCTGCCCGACCGCCCAGAATCATGTCATATCTGCAATCGCAAATGCACATCTGGTGATATTCTCAATAGGTTCGTTGATGACAAGCATTGTTCCGATTGTTATATTAAAAGGTGTTGGTCGTGCTATTGCGTCCGACATGAAAACAAACAAGAAACGAATCCTATTTTTGAATGGTTGTGAAGACCGTGAAACATTTGGAATGCAAGCATACGATTATGTTCGAATGATTGTTGAGCTGGCCAAGTACTCATTAGAGAAATCTAATCACGAATTTATTGATGATTGGACAAAGTTTGTCACACATTTATTCTATATGGATAACCCAAGAATCCCACTTGATGTTGATAAATTGCAAGCGAAGGGAATCCAGTGCATAGCAATCCGCAGGGATGCATTTTTGATCGATCGATATGACTTATCAGATCTCCAAGAAAAGCTTCAACAAATTCATGAAGCAAATGACTAATCGTACCACATTTTGATCAACTCCTCTGAGACTGCAGAAGGCGTCAATACACCCAAGTCAGTGATCAATGCAGTTATGAATTCATGAGGTGTAAAATCAACTGACTGACTCCTAAGAAATGTTGAATCTTTCTCCGCATGTAAATCCTGTCGTTCGACAATCTTCGAAATCTCTCGAGGTAAATCGTTAGGAGCTAGAGGAAACAATCTGACAAATTTATGCGACTCCGTTACAACATAAAACGGTTTATTATTAGCCTTCGCCAAGCAGCCGATTTGGTACGACCCAATATGATTGATGATCCCACCACTTTCAACAACTCCCTCTGCTCCTACCATGATCTTATCAACCTTATGGAGCTCATATCCTACTGCATTATCAACAATAACCTCCACTGGGATGTCCGCCTCTTGAAGAAGTTTGGCCATGTGATACCCTTTCTCGGATGGTCTTGCTTCGGTGACAAGAACCTTGAACCTCAATAATCGTTCAGTCCTGGCCTTCACCAAGAGCTGGTAGACAACACGCGAGAATGAATGAACTAAAATTGTGTCATCGTCCTTTATGAAGGGTAAGCCAAACTCTGCCGACTTGGATCTCGATTCCTTTGCCCGCTGCACAAATAATTCTCCATTTTCCACCAAATTTTTCTTGCAAGATTCCCAATCAGAATATAAGTTGGTGTTTCTCAAAACAAATCTCATAAATAGATCACAACCAGCCGAAAGGGATATTGCGTTAGAAATTGACAGTTTCAAAGTCTCAATATTCATCTTCACCGATTTGATCAACTCACTTGAAGTTGTCGGTTGCTTCACTCGCAACATGGTGACTAGCGATTCAATAGCCGCAATAGGCATCGTCATATCCTGGTCATCTTCTAGGAACTTCAAATAAGTTCTCGTGATATCAAACGAGGAATCTGACATTTTGCGTAAACGTTGAGAATCAAAGATTGCAATATTTGTATATCATACCAATATGTACATACAGGAATCAAAAATTTTCATGAACCCAAATCGCATTCCAAAAATATTAAGCACGACTTCTCAGATCTTTCATTATTGGTTTGTGACATTATCTGTGAAGCAGAAGAAATCATAACAAAAGTAAAAGACTGAGATCAAAGGAAATAACAATAATAAATTTATGAATAAGAACTACTATACAAAGCTCTTTGCGCATATTTTGCAACCAATTAGTTTACTACTAACTCCAAAATAGCTAATCTCGAACATCAAACCATCTCTTGTGGTCCATAAACCATCCATTAACACCAGATGTAGATTCTTCTATCAAACACTTAAAAGGTGATGTATTAAATAAACTTTGCTACTGCAGTAATGTCATTGGAGATGCTTGGAGAAAGTAACAACAATAATACCATTTCAAAATATCCAAACTCTGGCCAGAACATCCGCGACGAACATTGATTAAGCAGATTCAGTTATGTAATTTCCTACTTGTTAACATTATTCTGATAAGCTTTGAAGAAATTCTTCTATACTTTCTTTATCAGTGAGCCAAAAGTTTACATATTACCATATTTCCCTCTCTCATTTAGACATGGATTAAGAAAATTCAAATTCAATAGATAATCAGAATCTGAATGTTCATACACTCAGAATCTCAATGTCCACATTTCCATATTCATGCCTTCATTTAATTCTCTTGAACTCACGCCACTGCACAAGTATGAAAATTGATAATCTTAATAAATACACAGTATCCTCAAAATTTCTTTTAAATAGCACTTACCTTGTACTAAGAATAGATCGAACTGAACAACTCAGGTCAAATTTTTTACCATTTTTTTATATTCGTCAAAAAAACAATAGAATCTAGTAGAAATGGCAAGAAGTATGGCAAACTTCTTAGTAAACATATTTGCAATCAAAGCATTGCCTAAAATCAGTTCTATACATGCCCAAGCACAGAGAAGAGTAAAAGCTCTTGATCCTTCACTGGATAAAGAAAGGAAAACAGATCGAGTGTCCGCAAAATACTTTACTACTAAGTTGAATACACATTGTGACAACTCTCAATTCCCCACCCTAACTCTTTATACTAATGCATTTTTTTTGGGCGCACATGGGAATTTTTAGTAACATATACGATCAAAGAACATGTATCTAATTTCTTCCAAAGTGAATGGATAGGAATTCCACTTATATTCATAGATTAAAGAAATTAACTTTATAGAGACAGATAAGTTTTATAGCCTACGGATGAATGTTGTTACTGAAGAAATTATCTAGGTTCTAATTTCTATACAACAGAAAATATATCAAAAAAAGTCAAGCGTACAATATGAAAAGAGAATTCTATTATGAATTCTTTAAGTACTTCGACTTCTACGTCTTGGTTGACTACAAACTAGAAAAATTCACACCTATTTCAATGATTCCTCGTCAGAAATACTTGAGGCTCTCCAGTTTGATTCAAAAGTTGAGTCCATATAGTAATCAAGGAGAAGTGGGCCTTGTCTGGAATTACTTTTTGCGATTTCATATACTTTATCGCTTGAGAAAGAGTGGTGTTATGTTGTTAAGAATGACTTGAGTATTTTTTCTACAATGAAGAATTTCTTCTCAGTGCCCTATTTGATAAACTAGAGTTTGTTAATTCGTAATACCTTTGTAAAATGTACTTGGAGTTTTGGTGATCAGCTGTAAAGATTGAAGTTGTTAAATAAATTGATTAAGGATTACATCTTGAACGCAGTATTCTGGCATCCTTTGTTCATATACTCTCAATTCGATTGTGACTCCGCGCTTTTATAATGGTCTCGGGAATAATACATTGTATCCAATGTTTAAAAAAACAGCCCGTAACTTTATTTATGAAGTATTATTATTACAACAGCCATATCCTTAGGCGGGTTGTTGCTTTTATTGTGAGTGAATGAATGCGTAGTTGATTGTTAGCTAATCTACACGACCCCCCATTAACTGGATCAGAGTTTCCTAATTTCAAAATCTTACAGTGACCTTTGACTAGAGCTTCGGGTTCAATTGAGATTCTTCTTGTATACAATATGTGGTGATTATGTTCGTGTTGCATATTATATGTCACGTGACTCTTGATGTAATCAAGTATAGATCTTGGTGATTACACCTTGCCACTTAGATCACATGGTCACAGATGGTGAGTTAAAGTCTGGTCTGACTTCTATACAAAGTCTTGAAGTTATTTCGAAGCAGATAGCTTCAAACCTAGTTAGAGAATCATCACGAGCGGCTGACATTATTGGATATGCCATTACTCTACTTGAAAATTTCAAGTTTCAAGTAAGCAAACATCAAAGGCTAGGATACTGTGATTACGAATTTGCATTTGTAACGTTCAGCATAAGCCTAAGGTTAGTTCTGCAAGTTCAAAGGACATTGGATGAGGTCATGTTAAAATTTTCTGACCAACTTCTTGAAGCTCTTGAGATTCAGAAAGAGAATTTCGAGTCGATTCGTGATCAGGTCTCTCTATTAGGGGGGCAAAGCCATATTTCGAGTGAAGATAGTCTTCAAAGAAGATTCGAGTCTTTGCGGGGAAACATTGAATATAACAAATTGCAACACCTTGACTTCGAATTGAGCGATAGTATTAGTTGCGAGCGACTAAATCATATCATAAGGAAATCGCCGGAGAAGGTATTATTATTGGATTTCAGAAGTAAGAAGGAATTCAATTACAGCCATATTAACTTTCTGAATGTCGTCAATGTTGAACCACTGGTTTTGAGACAAGTATTGGAAGCGAATGCTAATCCAACAGATATGGATTTAGAAGTTGCATTGGCAAAGAACGTGGACAGTCATCAAATTCAATTATTCAAAGAGAGATTCAAATTCGAGTCGGTCTTTTGTTATAATCTTCGCTTTGGTGGATTATGCAACGATCGGTTCGATTCTCTAGAATTTTCCCTTCTCCATGGGGACAATAACGGGTTGCCATCTCAAAACCCGTTCAGAAGTTTGATTAATTTGCTTATTTTTGACAACAAATATATTAGCTCAAGATTGAAGCAGTATCCAGCTTACCTTCGAGGTGGCTTGGTGAAGTGGTTTCAGGTATTTGGCGAAAGTGCATTAACAAGTGAAACTTCAAAATTTCATTCCTCGGACACATCATTAAACAGTTCAAAGACTCGCGAAACTAGGTCAGAAGTTACTAATAGTTCATATGTCCGTAACTTTAGTGATTATTTGTCAACGGCGAGATCTTCAAGTGCTGCCTCACCTGTTGAGTCCAACCGAGAGACGAAGGCTACAAGTTTGAATAGCTATCACAAGTCGATGGTATTCCATGATTTATCAGGGAACAAGCTCGCCAATAAGAACTCTAATGGAGAAATCAGATCAGATTCGATTCCTGTGGCCTCGAAGGTGAAGGTGCCTTCAGGTGAAATTCAGAAATCAAATCCTGCTCAGAAAGTCCAAACAAATAAGTCGACGATTTTCCTTGAACTGTTCACAACAGGACTTACGAATCTTGGAAATTCCTGCTATATGAATTGTATCCTTCAGTGCTTGAGCTCAACTCCGCAATTAACTAGCTTCTTTTTCCCTGTAGTGGAAGAGAACAATACCCAGGTTCTACAGAGTTACAAACAACACATTAACATGAAAAACAAGCTCGGTTCCAAAGGTGTTATTACTACAAGTTTTGTGAAATTGTTGGCTAGTATGTTCAATAACAGTGGAAAATATTTTTCTCCGGGTTCTTTCAAGCAAACAGTGGGATCGTTATCACCGGGCCGACAATTTGCCAATTCGGAACAACATGATTGTATTGAGTTTCTCAATTATATTTTGGATTCATTGCATGAAGATTTGAATCAAAGATTAATCGAGAATGCAGAGGAGCGGGCTGCTATTATGGAGTTATCTCCGGAGCAAGAGAAAGCTAGGGAATTCATGCCAGTGCGACTTGCATCTACGATAGAATGGGAGAGATATTTGAAGTTGAATTTTTCCGTGATTGTGGACTACTTCCAAGGGCAATATCTTTCAAAGTTGGAATGTCTTGAATGTCATTTGACTTCCACGACTTACAATGCCTTCTCCATATTGTCATTGCCACTTCCAGAAAAGATTTCAGGATCGTATGTAAAGGTCACCTTAGATCAGTGCTTGGATTTGTTCACCGAAACAGAACTACTTGACGATGATAACAAATGGCATTGTCCAAGATGCCAGCGGTTCACAAAACTGACAAAAAAGATAACAATTACAAGGTTCCCAAAAGTTTTGATTATTCATCTCAAGAGATTCAACATGGATCTGAGGGGGTATTTCAAGAAGCTAGATACTTTTGTGACTTATCCGGTAGAAGATGTTTTGGATTTGACTCGTTTCTGGCCATCCGTTGGAACATACGTCAACTCAGACCCAAGATCAATTATACCAAAAGAACGTGAAAATGAAATTTTAGCATCGTTCCCCAATCGAAATCAGACTCCTCCCTTTCGTTACCACCTCTATGGTGTGGTTAATCATTTTGGTAACTTAACAACTGGGCATTATACCTCGTATGTCAAAAAGAAAAAGCATTCGGGCAATGGGAAACAATGGTGTTACTTCGATGATGCGAAAGTGCAATTTGATTGTAGCAAGGATCAAGTTCAGAATATGAATGCTTATTGTTTGTTCTATCTGCGAGTTCAGTAAGTAATATTTAGATAGTCGATGCACAGTCAATCTTCGAATCTTGAGACTCTTCCCTAACCTTGATTTTCGGATGGTTTCCTACCACACCTTTACTCAAACCCACCCACAACCATTCGGCTTTGTCCTGAGGTTGAATACTGATTTCTCCTTTAAATCCCTCCACAAAAGTTCTGTCGTTTAGCGTTATGTTTGTAGTGAAGTTAATAAACTCATTGAAAATTGCGATTGATGACCAAAACTGAAGCTTTCTTAGACAAGCGATGACAAGACTTGTCACTTGACCACCATTCAAACAATGTAGATAAACCGGAGTAAACTTCTTGTGAATCATATACTTGAGCGCAGCGAGGGCCGAAGTATATCCCATAGGGACTCCCCTCTTCTTTCCTTTACCTGATTGTGCACATTCGATGTGAATTAGCTTGATTCCCTTCTCCTCCGCAAATTCAAAGAGTTGGGGATCTGTCTCTTTTGTGATCGGGTCTGGTGTTAATGAGATAATGGTCGTTAAATTGAGGGATTCGAGGAAAGGAAAATTCACTTTTCGAGGATAGCCACCACGATAGAGGTTGGGCTGTACTATGTTATATCGAAGCGGAGGAACTAGGTGATCTGTTGACATTAATAGGAAGAGATATATTTTAATCAGCGGTGCATATTAGATGTTGAGGTCTAGGTACTCAAAACAATTTTGGAAGTTTACTGTCCTCGACGTTATGTGCAAGAACTTCCTCAATAGACAATCGAGGGGCAACCTTCGGTTCAGGAGACCCACCAGCTATCCCACTGCTAAATTTCAAATATAGAATATCACCAACCTCACTGAATTTAGCTAGCACGTAGTCTAGGTCTTCCTTTGTCAATGCCGAACTGACACATAATCTAACTCTAGCGGTTGTGATAGGAGTCGCAGGGTATCCCACTATAACAACCGCAATTTTCATGGAATAAAGCATTCTAGAGATGGCGGGCATTTTAGCAGGAAGATACAATAACAATGGGATGACTGGCGAATCATCTGCTCCGTAAACGATAAATCCTAACTTCTTCAATCCAAGACGCAAGTATCTTGAGTTGAAGGCGATTCTCTTCAACCTTTCTTCGCCCTCACCTGGACTGATGGAGCCATTGATAACCTGCAAAGACGATATAATTTGTTCCAAAACTGGTGGCGGCACTCCTTCACCGAAACTGCAATTTAAATAAGATAATCTTAATCTATCAATGATCCACTTATCCGCGGCGACATATCCACCTGTAGCACCAAAAGACTTAGTTAAAGTTCCCATCAAAATATCGATTCTCGAAGGGTCAACCAGGAAATAATCACAAATACCTCGACCTCGTGGACCCAATGCACCAATTGAGTGCGCTTCATCGACAAACAAGTAGCATTTATATTTGTCTTTCAATTGGACAACCTCTGGTAAATTAACCATGTTGCCTTCCATGGAATATAATCCCTCGACGGCGATAATGATTTTCTTCCATGGTCTGTGAGTTTTAGGCTGGCCCTGAGCAATTTCATTTCTGATCAACTTTTCTAAGTCTCTCATGTCATTGTGCTTGAAGACTTTCACTGAGGCCCCAGAAAGTCGAATTCCAAATCTGATTGAAGCATGGTTCAAAGAATCACTTAGCACAAGACATTGAGAATCCACAATGGAAGCAAATAAACTTGCATTAGTTCCGTAACCTTGACTAACAATTATTGAGTCTTCTTTGCCGACGAAATCAGCAATTACCTTCTCGCAATCCTTGTGTAAATTTGTAGTTCCCACCGCGTTTCTGGGTGAACAGGATGAAGTTCCATACTTTTCGACGATCTTCAAAACGTTGTCCGTGCAAACACCATGGGATTGAGCAAATCCCAAATAATTATAAGAAGACAAATTCAAGCATTCGATAGACTCTCCAGTATAAACATAGCCATTTTTGACTCTGTCGCGTTCAAAACATTTTATGAAGCGTCCTGGAGCACCATGAATTGGTCTGGCAAAACAATCGTCAATTCTTGTCTTCAAACGTCTGACATAGAAATTTTCAAAGCCGTCATACCACGGCGCATATCCATCCTTCTCGACAAGATCTTCATAGTCTTTAGGTTTAAAAATCTTGCCGAAAAAATCACGGATATGACCGATTATTATCAATATAAGATAACTAAGCAATGTTGCAATATGTATTACATAAGGAGGCTCATCATCGATTGGAATAGGCAATGGTTCTCCAACTGGATGCTTCGAGACATATAAATACTCCTCAGAAGTCAACTTTCCATACTCCAAATCAGCCTTAACATCATCCGGGCGATCATCAGCAGGAGCGTTTGGAATCAAGCTCGACATTATCTGACAACCGTTAAATATTATGATAGTAATCGACTAGTGATGGTCTAATAGTTAATTTTGATTTCAGGAAGAGATGTATTGGAAGCGAGCACAATTTTTGTCTGCCGACTTCCGCTGCATAAGTTCCACGGTAACCGCGCACTTCATACTCCTAATCTCCTATATGCAAACACAGACTATGCGATTTTAGCTTCACAATTGATTGTTCAAGTATATAGAATAGCTCCGATCTGCATCTCCTTTGAGATGTAGTGTGTAGTCTGTAGTAGGAAGCTCCCAATCAATGTGTCCGATAGCCAAAACTGTTGTATCAGTCAACTGCAGTGATATAAACGCATGACACTTCATCATTAAGACCTCATCGTCCATACAAGAAAACGCTTCATCGAGTATCAACACTTCGGGATTTTTCAAGACAGCTCTAAGGAATAACGCAAGTTTCTGTTGTGAGACAGTTAATTGCTGGAATGCTACGTCCCAAATCGGATCTGTTTCGGCATAGAACAAATCAAGAACATTCTTTGCGAAAGCGCTGATGTTCTCCCGTTCAAGTCTATACTTGAACTTAAAATTAGAGTTACCGATTCCAGGAACTAAGCCATTCATAATAACCTGACCAGTAGTCATTGAGCGCGGTACCAAGGCATGGACTTCAGGTGAAGATATCCCAATACTATCATTGATGTCGAAATAATTAACCCCACTACCCGTTTTGCGTAATATTCCATTTATCCTTATCACTGATCTCCAAGATTGCGGGTGGTCCGCAGTAATAAGAGATAGAAGCGTTGTCTTTCCAGATCCATTGTCTCCCAAAATTCGCCATTTCGAACCACGTTGAACTTTCCAGTCGAAGGCCCTTAATATTGGCTGTCCTCTGTAGATTACTGAAGCATTCTCGAATTCAATTATTGGATCGGCGACCTCTAATGTGGAGACGGTTTTGGGCTCTAACTTCAAATGTGAGAGTTCATGATGCCTGTGAATGGTTAAACTCGTTTTAAAAATTTTCTTCAAATCCTCGACAACAGTATCCTTTTTACCTGATAGTCTAAGTCCCAGCTCATCAACAAGACCAATATGAGTGATCCATGATGGAATCTGATCTTGAATCCTCAATCCAACGACGAGTCCAATGTTGAGTTCGGCAGCTATCTTACTCAATGAATCTGAAACTGAATTGGTTGCACTCGGATCTAATCCAAGAAAAGGATCATCAATGATGAGTAGCTTTGGCTTCTTCATCAATGTTTTAGCGATTCGAGCTCTTCGCATTTGGCCGTTACTTAAACTGTTGATCCATTTATCCTTCAATGCTTCCAACAGAAACAATGACATCACTGTTTGAAGTAGTTCATTATCGACAGATTTAGTATGATTGCTGTTGTAGTTATTGGCCCCTGTCACGTAATTTTTTACCGAGTTGACATCATCAGACATCTCAAGTACACCTTTGTAAGAATATGACTCATATCTGGCGGACAAATGAACTTGATCGAGTCCAGAATTCTCTCTGAAATTTAAGTACTGAATTTCTGTACTAGTGTCAGTGATTGCTGGATAGACTCGGGATAAATTTGGTTCCGAAACAAACTTGGAGGCAAGTATGTCTAAGAATACCGATTTCTTGGGACCCACAATTCCCCAATAAGTAGCCTCTTTTTTCGGTCTTGATATCTGAAAGAAGTCAACAGGTTTACTAAATATAAAAGAATGATCTTTTCTCAGAAGACCTGAATGAAATGAGGCATCTTTCAATCTGATTAGAATTGAACTCTTCATGAGGATAATTAGGAGTTCGTTATTTGCAACTTTCCTGTGGATACTCCAGAAAACTACACTAACAAAATTGTGGGAAATACAGGATATCCTTCAGAATCGTCAAGGAAGTGCAATTACTCCCTTTTTCATATACTTTGTACGTAAAAAAATACAGATATTGATTTCTTTATTTCACCAGCAAAGAATCGTATCAGATTGCCTGTTTTGACCTTGAAGAATGCAAGAAATTTCATGAAAAAACCGGAACAAGAATTTTAACCCAACCACTCCATCAATCTAGAAGTTCCCATTTGGAAGATTAGAAACAATTATTGAGACTAGAAAGATGATACTTTGCTAACGTCATTCAACACATGTGTACTCGAGATGTCAAGATAGGAGGGGAGTTTCAGGGAGTGCGGGTTAGTACTGTCTGGAAGAACTACAACAACTTTTTAACATATACAATGGAGTTTACTGATCCAGTTCTTAATCAACAGGAGACTCCCGATAAAAGCCAAGAGGGAGATAATGGAACAAAATTACAAACTCAAGATGCAATTGAACGCTTGGAAGGTGAAATTGATGCTGCATATTCAATGATTGAATCCAAGTTCTCCTCATTGTGGGCCAACGCTTCACAAAGTGCTCAGGGAATACAAGAAAAGGTGAACTTCGAAAATAGGAAGAAGGATTTGATCAATCAAATGAATAACGCTAGACAAAACATCAACAATAGCAAAGTTGTTCAAGAGAATGTGGAGTCCATTGAAAGGCAATTGAAAGACTTAGGTGACCATGTCAAATCACTTGAGCCCAATATTGATATCAAGTCTCTTTCATCACAGGCAAACAAAGCATTAGACTCATTGGACTCTAAGTTGGAAATGGTGGAACAACAAGCGGGAAAATTTGTTAGTCTGTTCGCTTCGTTTTTCTCCAACATCATTACCATTGACAACCCGAAAGAAGCGCCCAATGAAGAAGAAGGACCCGTACTGAGTCTGAAGCTTCCAGGTGCTGCTTACAACTCAACACGCTTTGATACCGACTTGTTCAAGTTGCATACATCCGACAGCTTTTATTTGGACGAGGCTCCAGACGATAAAGGATGTTCTGTCTTTGATATCGAGAATAAAACGGACGAAATAAGCGAGTTGCTAAGGAAGTATCCAGACACCTTGGAGAAAACAATGAATAGACTCGTACCAGTTCAAATTTCTTATCAACAATTCTGGTACCGTTACTTCAAACAAGAACTGAAGCTCAAAGAGAACGAGCAATCCAGAAAGGAGCTCTTGGCTAAGAATGAGGATGGAAAGAGACTAAGCGTTGAACACTTTTCCGATGATGATGAGGAAGAAAACTTTACTTGGGATGACGATGATGATGAAGATGATGAAGAAGAACAAGTAGATGAAGATGGGGGAGATGACGAAGAAGAGAAAGTTGAAGTTGAAGGCGAATCCCATTAATTTCCAGTGTTTTAGAGGGCCAGGAATGAACATTATCAAGGATGAAGTTAAGAAGACTTTCCATTCCAGCCAATAGGTGAACGCTATGAGATTTTCTGGATGTGCCATTTACGTCGTAGTTAATCGTTGGAACCGGGATGTTTGAACGGGGCTATTATCCGAATGTAGAATTTATCGAACGCAATGAGAGAACATAGTGCGAGACTAGGGCACACAAGTAACTCCTACACATAATTCATTTTCTTGACTACTGAACTTGCCTTCCATAACCCTAAATTCTATGGCAAACAATAGCAACACTTTCAATTAATTAAAAATGGGAAAAAGCTACGCCCAATATGGTAGTCCAAATGCACGTGGATCTACCAGAAGCACGCAACAACCAAGGAATGAGATGTCAATGCTCAGGCGAGTATGGGTCAAGCGAAAAGGGGGCAACCCCACAACAATTATGATTGGACCTGAGGAAATCATTGACGATCTCAAAAGTGCCATCTGTGTCAAATTTCCAAACTCCGTAGGGAAGCTCTACGATCCGGCTGATATACAAGTTCTATCAAGAATGCACCCCCAAGAGAAGCTCCAATCCAGACGAGTGAAACACACCAAACTCGCCATTGGTAGAATCAAAGCAGATTTAGCTGATGAGAGTCAACCGAAGCTGTCATTGTCCAACCTGCACCAACATTTTTATGTCGCTCTTGAACCTGATCAGGTTATTTGGGAAATACTCGACGATCAATTCTCAGGAGCTATGTCTATGTCTGATGCATTTCTAATTGATGCAGAGGCAAAGGTTGCTCCTGATATCATTTCAGACAATGACAGAAGTTTGCATCGTGAAGATTTCGATCATTCAAGTTCATCAACCCACGACCGCCCTCAATCTCCCACTCATCCATGGTTAAGCCTGAATAGACTCTCTCCCTTGAGCACAAATAATCACAGTTTCCACCTGAAACCCCACCAGCCAATACCAATGAGGCAAAACTCATTCGGGAAGTACCGCTCAGTCTCTCCGAGCTTTCAAGGATCACAATCACCTCCTTTACAATTTCCTAATCAGCACAAAAGATCACTTTCAAATCCTCCCCAATCACCAGTTCCATCGTTCAACCAGCAATCTCGAAATGGAAATCCGCAGGCTGTCCTTTTATTGCCAAAGAATTTTTCTCTAGGGGAACAGAATGCGATAAAAAGATTTCCAGTGGATTCGAATTCGGTAGAGAAAGGCTATTCCGAGCTGGCACCTAAAATGGATAATGGGTCTAATGTTAGCAATATTGGAAGTGAGACCAATACGCCTTCAAATTCGAGTTATGGAAAAGCACAGGACGGGCAAAGTATTCCACGGTCTCTTCCCGAAAGACAGAGTTATTCTACAATTCTGAAAGATTCTGAAGGTTCACAAAGTGTCAATATGAATTCTGGTTCATCAACCACTCGAAGTTCACAAGATTTGGCTAAGAAAGATTCTGGAGATTCTAGTGCTAAAATGTCTACTAAAGCAAATTCTAATTCTAAGGAAACGACAATTAATACTAGCACATTCGAAAAAGTCTTGCCACTGATTTCTGTTCTAGTTGTTGAAGATAATTCAATCAATCAAGCAATCCTCGGTGCATTCTTACGAAAACACAAGATTCATTACGAGATAGCTAAAAATGGCCAAGAGGCAGTTGACAAGTGGAGAAAAGGTGGCTTTCACTTAGTACTAATGGATATTCAATTACCTGTCAAATCAGGAATTGAGGCGACAAAGGAAATAAGACATTTGGAGAAGGTGAACAAGATTGGAGTGTTCGCACAACACGAACTAGGGGGCAGCAATTACAGTGGCCACCTGCAACTCAAAGAAGACGAGAAATTAAATCTCAATATCTTTAGATCACCCGTTATAATAGTGGCATTAACTGCATCTTCGAACTCATCAGTTGACAAGAAGAATGCGTTAACAGCTGGGTGCAATGATTTTTTAACTAAGCCAGTCAATTTGGTATGGTTACAAAATAAGATCACGGAATGGGGCTGCATGCAAGCATTAATTGACTTTGATGCTTGGAGAGTGAAAGGTTCACCTCAGAGTACTACATCTAAAAGTAAGGCAAATGGGGAAGGAAAGAGCAGATCAAATGTGAATCCAAATAAGGGTGAGGCCATACTTCACCAAGGTGCCTAGGTGTGCATGCAATCATGTTCACTCAAAATTTCAAAATGGTCAGCAACACCCAAGATTGTTCCATTTCAGTCAAGATGTCACAAGAGGAATTCAACCTGAATAAGACAGATGAGGATTTACGAACCACCTCATCAAATACAGATTTACCAACGCTTTTACCATTGGAAGTAATTGATCGTTCCATTGGTTCCAACATCAGGATATTATTGACTAACTACAAGGAGTTCACAGGAACTTTGATTGGATTCGATGATTTTGTAAACGTTGTCTTGGAGGATGTTGTTGAATTGCAAACGAATGGCATTAAAAGTAAGCCGATCAAGAAAATGTTGCTAAATGGTGCTCAAATTGCAATGCTCTGCCCGACATGTTAGAAACGAACCATCTCTGAAAGTATTCGACCTGATTTCTAACGAAGCAGCTTTAGAGCTTTTGTTTTTGGTTAAGGAGAGTCAAACTTGTCTTACTGCATTATCTGCTACGACAAGTGAATGGTGAACAACTTACTGTGTATCCGGATTTCTTTATATGGATAGTTCATGAATGAAAAGCAAATCATCTCAAATAGAATGCGAACAGGAGTTCAAATGTGCAATGAATAGTAATTCTGCTCATTAGAAGCTCTCTGTAGAGTGTTAAGAAGAGTCGGTATTTTCGCCACCCAAGCACTTCTGCGTGGCGTTTTCGCGTTAGAAACACATATTTCGTACCACTGTTAAGAACGATGACAAAAATAATAATTTCCTACGAACCAAGAGACGACCCTATAGGGATTGAAATTTCTGATGAGATGTCATTACAAGATTTGAACGCGTACATTGAATCCGAAACAGGGGTTCCCAAGGAAGAACAAGTTTTATACCACAACTACAAGCGCCTCGAAGGATGGAATCGAACGATTGCACAGTTAGGGATAACTGAAGGTGATATTATTGTTTTGAGCGAGCATAAGACAAATTCTATCAGTGAGAGCAACATTACTTCAGATGACCGCATAGAGATGTTACGTCAACAAATCCATGGAGACTCTCAGCTTCGTTCTCAGATAAGAGAACTGGATCCCGACTTATTCTCAAAGCTATCCGACCCGGAAGTCTTCAGAGACATAATGATTGCTAGGTTGCGAGGACGTGACGCCAACTTCAATGTTCAAAATGAAGAGATGCGTAAGCTTCACCAGAATCCCGAAGATCCTGAGAATCAGGCAAAAATATTTGAAATGATTCGTCAGCAGCAAATAGATGAAAACTTGCAATTGGCATACGACATATCCCCTGAATCGTTTGTTCAAGTCAATATGTTATACATCAAATTGAGAATTAATGGCCACGAAACATTCGCTTTGGTTGACTCAGGGGCTCAACAGACAATCATTCATCCAAAATTGGCAGAGGAATTCGGCATCCTGAGGTTCTTGGACAAAAGGTATGCTGCTATGTCCATCGGTATTGGCTCTGCAAGAACTGAGGGTCGAATTCACAGTGTTCCTGTGAGTTTGGGAGATTCGAATCTTGAGGTTCCTTGCTCTTTCACAGTAATTGAGACTCATGTTGGTATCTTGTTTGGCTTAGATATGCTCAGAAGACATAAATGTCTTATCGATTTGGGGCAGGACGCTCTATTGATTGGAGAGCACAAAGTGGGTTTCCTCAACGAATCAGAAATAGCAATGAACATCAAGCCATTGGAGACTTCAGTTACAAAGGACTTGAATATTTCATCAAAGGGAACGAGCCTGGCGGATTCGACAACGCGAAGACAAGAAGTTGATTCAACGGTTGGATCAGGGGGATTCGCAGAGGGGGATCTTACACAGTTAATATCATTGGGTTTTACGAAACAAGAAGCAATTGCAGCGCTTAAAGCTTCTCACGGAAATGTTGAGCTTGCAGCTTCATTACTTTTCCAGTGAGCGTCCACATATAAAGATAACTAAGTATTCGATTATTCAAGACCATTCAATTCCTCTTCAGTTTGTCTTTTCTTCAAAACCAATGGTTTTCCAGTAATCCTGAAATACAAGTCTTTGATGTCATCGGTAGTAGACTCAAAGTGTGATGAAGGGTCGTAACTCTTAGAGAGGTAGATTCCGCTTTCAGAACCATCCTGGGAGGGTTCGTACAACTCAGCAATGCCCATCAACGTATCAAGTCTCGTTCCTAATAATTTGAAAGCTGGCTCCAATTCAATGTGTGGAGTCGAGGTCTCCACGATCGTTGAAACAATTGCGAGGTAGTAGCCTTTAGGGACAACACAATGAACATCGGAAAGAACCGCAATGTAGATATCATTCTTTCGACCGACCTGGTTCTGTGGGATGATGATCTGAACCGAATCCAAATCGTGAGTATTTGGCACTGGGTGATCCATGATACACATCGCCCTAATAACTTTATGTCCAGTTTTCTTCACTCTTTCGGGGAAATATGTGGGGTCAGCAATGACAATTGGGGCTTTCGCAGTTCCCTCCTTCGTAACAACTCCTGCAAATCTTTTATCTTCATCATATAAGACCTCATCAATTGGAGTACCTAACATGTACGTGCCTCCGTAAATAGCTGAAAGTCTTGCGAACCCTTGTGGCAATTCGCCCAATCCATACAATGGGTAAATGTAAGGGGACTTACCATACTTAGCCACAGACTGGACATAAAGAATAATTCTCTCAATAGTAGGTCTAGCTGGTTCTATCAAGTAGTCATCATTAGCCCACAAAGCCATGGCGTGTCCGATGAAATCCTTAGTACCTCTCTCCAATCCAAAGTGGGTGTACACATCATCCATGGTATTCTTGTCCAAGTCTAATCCCTGGTGAGTAGATGCAACTTCTTCGTCATAAGCAGCAACGAACTCCAAAAAACGTTTCATTCTTCTCTTCTCAAAAATACCCATTAAGGAGCTTTTCAATGCCTCAATTTCGTTTGATGGGACTTTAGAAATCCGTCCACCACGGTAGACGTAGCTTCCTCCAATTTGCTTGAACTCAATGTACTTGGTTACATCTGTATGCACGAGGATGTTCGTCAATTCACCATTTGCCATTAGAAACTTTGGAATCAAATCAACACACCAGTCACGGTCACGGCCGGTAATCGACTCCGGTTTCTGGGAAGATGGCTTGAATTTGGAGTACAACTGCAGCAAGTTCAACGAAGCAGACTCTCCACCATAAAAGTCTTGTCTGTCGATGTGAAGAACTTTCTTTCCTTCAACAGATAAAATACCAGACAATACACATTCGGTAAGGCCAGTTCCCAATACAATGACATCGTAGTTCTCATCCATATTTGTTCAATCGCTTTAAAAGTAGTCCTTGTATTGTGAGCGTCAGGGGTCGTATTCAAGATTCATTGTTCACGTGACCAATGAATGACCTATATACAAGAAGCAATTAATGTTATAGTGAATTTCTAGCGTTATTAAAATGTCGTTACTTGTGAGGTAAATTTCTATAATATTTATAGAAATGACAATTACTATTTATAAGGGCAGGAACTTAACTGATTTTATGACGTAATCGATATTGAGGTAATAAACGCCTGATTTCGGTCATTCAGTCTTCGCCAGTTCTTATCTTCTTAATATGTTGGTATCCAAAAGAAAAACTATTATTGCAGCATCTGAATCAAGTTATGTATAAATCAGATTGAAAAATCGGACATCTTCTAATATCTAAGAAACTATACTATGTTATGAAAATGTGATCTCCCCTTTGCAATGCTGTCTTTGATAATCCTTGAAATTTCATTGGGATCAGACGTGATCTTAGTGAAGTTTTCAAACCCATCATCAGTTATGAGCAAATCATCCTCAATTCTCACGCCTCCAACATACCAATAATTGTCAAGAATCTCTCTGTTGATGAACTTAACCTGGGTTGGATCCTCAAGGACATCTTTCAACAAGAACGGTGAGAAGTATACACCAGGTTCATCAGTGAGAACCATCCCTTTCTTCAATGTCCGTCTCAACCTCAAGTATCTTAACTTTGGATCCAGATCATCGTAATTGGGATAACCACCAACATCGTGGGTGTCCATTCCTAGTAAGTGACCAAGACCATGTGGAAAAAATCTGGCAGACACATTCGAATTAAAAATTTCCTCTTCCAGAAATTCGTTGTTAAAAATTCCAATCTTGAGAAACTCCCTGATCATTACTCTATGTGCCTCCAAATGGATGTTGTCCCAACTTGCGCCGGGCCTAATCATGTCCATAGTCGTGCTTTGCATTTTAAGAACGATATTGTAGATATCCAAATGTTCTTTTGTCCAATCGCCATGAATCGGGAAACACCTTGTAACATCAGAAGCATAACAATTCCATTCAGCACCAGCATCTATGAGAACCGATTTCTTTTCAGGACTAATATCGTCATCATTCTTAACGTAATGCAAAGTCGAACAATTTGGACCCGAGCAACAAATAGGATCGTACAGCTGATACTTGGAACCTTGTCTAATGGCATGGTACATAAACTCAGCATGTATGTGTGTCTCATTAGTCTCAATAGGGGTAGCTGACATAACTGCAAGGTGACAGTTATCAGTAATCTTGGAAGCATGTCTCATCAATTCAATTTCGAACGAGTCCTTTATAAGCCTGGATTCATCCAAAGCATAAAAGAAGTCATTATGTCCTTGAATCAAAAATTCCTTGACGGCATAGTTCCATTTGTTGAAATCAGTTGTGTAAATTGAAATACCGTCACTTTTCAAGCCTTTCAAATGATCAAACATGTCACTAACATATTTGGTTTCATCAACGTCGTACTTTTCGAGGGCTTCCTCAAGCAGAATTGGCAACCCACTCCACATCACGTCATCCTCATCAATATTAGGAAGAAATAATGTCAGTTTTCCATTAGTTGCATTGTACAAGACATGGGAACCAGGAACATCACATCCGCTCAAGTAATAAAAGTATCGGTTTTGACGAATCGGCTTTGTTTGATCGGAGTACTGGTAAAGCTCGAGATTCTCCCCACTCATGAAAATTGCCAACCTCCCAACATTATTCTTAGTTCGAAAATGAGACACAACCCTCTCAGAATGTTCCTTGGCTGGATATTTCAAGCCTTTCAATGCTTCTGGACCCTCCATCGTAAGAAAAAAAGAGTCTTAACACTTAGAGTCCACACAGATGCGCGGCACGACTTGAATTGGATCAACCAGGTTCTCTCAAGAAGTGAATGAATATGGTCGCAATTGCCACAAGAATCAAATTTTAGTTAAGGAGTTAATATGAGCTTATATTATAAACAAATTTGAAAGATGACACGGAATCACTGTCCGTAATCTGCGAGACGTTTTGAAGACGACCAACTTTCACAAACAATGAACAACGAACTATCACTCATGAGAAAATACTACACCTCATTCACATGTGTAGAAATAAGAGAAATCAATACTAAGATATTACATTTTTCCATTAACATATAAGTATGATTTTACTTCTTCGAAATGAAACCCATTTGTTGACTTACGTGCACCCACCAGTCTCAATTGCCACTAGAAACTCGTGAGCATAATTTTGGACCTACAGAATCGCAACTGAATCATGGAGAGATTACAAAGATTGCTCGGTGGCGGAAATGGATTGGGTGGATCTGGTGGACCATCACTGACAGATTCACCGGCGATTGATGATGCTGAAACCGTATACATATCTTCTTTGGCACTCTTGAAGATGCTTAAGCATGGCCGTGCTGGTGTACCTATGGAGGTCATGGGGTTAATGCTAGGAGAATTTGTAGATGATTTCACAATCCATGTTATTGATGTTTTTGCTATGCCACAATCTGGTACAGGTGTGTCTGTCGAGGCTGTTGATGATGTATTCCAAACGAAGATGATGGACATGTTGAGACAAACTGGACGTGACCAAATGGTTGTGGGTTGGTACCACTCACACCCTGGATTTGGTTGTTGGCTTTCCTCTGTTGATGTGAACACTCAGCAGAGTTTTGAGCAGTTGAACAAAAGAGCGGTTGCAGTGGTCATTGACCCCATTCAATCGGTCAAGGGAAAAGTGGTGATCGACGCATTCAGAACTATTGATGCTAGCACATTAATGAGAGGCCAGGAGCCCAGACAGTCGACCTCTAATGTTGGCCACTTGAACAAGCCTTCAATTCAAGCACTCATTCACGGGCTCAACAGGCATTACTACTCGTTGAATATTGACTACCACAAGACCCTGTACGAAACAAATATGCTATTGAATCTTCACAAGAAATCGTGGCAAAGTGGATTAAAGATGGTTGAATATGATCATGCTGAACATGAAAACTTGGAAAACATTCAGAGTTTAGTGAGAATTGCGAAGCTTTACAATGATAGAGTTGCCGAGGAGAAAGAGTTGCTGGAGGAGCAGTTGAAGACCAGATATGTTGGAAAGCAAGATCCTAAGAAGCATCTTGCTGAAACTTCAGATAAAATCATAGAAGATAATATCACTTCATTACTCACTAGCAATGTCAACTCACTTGCTATACAATAAATTCGTTACCAGGTTCAGTGAGAATGCTACAGTTATAAACATAATCAATAGATTATCATGAATTAAATTCATTAATAGCGACTAATAACTTCCTTCGAGAATGAAATAACATCCTTGAACTTGAACTCAAGGAGTCGCCCAATATGACTAGATTTAGAGATGAAGGTTGATGTAACAAACACGAATGAAGCAAATTTGAGCTCTATTATTGACCTCGAGTCGCTTTCCTCGATGGATTCCAAGTACTTATTCACTAACGGAATAGTTCTTTCAAAATCCTGCAATTTTTCAATGCACGTTTCTTCGATTGCCTTGGAATTGAAAGAATTAATCAAGTCTCTTAGAGACTCACCAGAAAGATTTGTGGATAAATGAGAATGAAATAAATGTGGATATCGAATTTTGAACGATGTCCAATAGGGAATATCCGCCACCAATTTCATAGTAGTTAAACTGTTTGTAATCTTGTTGGAAGCAATTTCAGGATCTTGATAAAATAATTTGGAATAGTCGAACGACCCGCTTTCGTGGACATCAACTAGGAGGATGAGTATCCAAAGGTCGTTCAAGTTGTCAAGAAGGTGGTTAATCAAAAAACCCTGCAGATCTTTAGAAAAGTATTTCAGCGATACTGATTGAGCGAACGATTTAGAATCAGTAATAGACTCAGTCCTTGAGCCGTTGGTTTCTATTAACACAGGAAGTTCCTTGCTATCAGATATTAAGTAAGACATCAGTCTCATTGAATTTCGTGAGAGTGGCTGCTTCCCCTTGGATGGTAAGAACAAGTTGTTTCGAAAACATAGAATAAGGCAATTCCCCAAACTGACTGGGTCAGTCGGAATGTACTTCTTCTCTCCCTTTATACTTACTGGTTGAATGTTGTGGACTCCCAAGCAAAATTTTTGATCTTGTTCATTACAAGACGATGCCTCATTCAAACCAAAAAAGAATTCATTTTCTTGATGATGAGTATTGTCCTCGATGGCTGGAAATGTTTTTAAGGGAAATCTGTTGAAGATATATCGCAAAGGCTCAGGAACCTTCATTTTTTGGAGGTTTGAGCTAACTTAATGTCGCACTTCAAAAATGAAGGACTTTTCTAAAGTAGTACTTATTCTGAGGTGAATTGGTTAGGGCGTTAACTTCCGGTTCAATTACCTAATCTTACAATATCAGACAAAGAAGAAAAATTCGAATATTCTACGTCCCGTGAAATAAAACTCAGGTCTTTTCCGCTCAAAGGGGATAGGAAAATATATTTAGGCGTGTAATCGAGGGGAATTGAATGGACTAGTCATCATCTTGGGGTACCAAGTCAATCGTCAAGTCGTACCACGACTCACCTGCAAACTTACAGGCACTTTCACCATGATTGAAGAAGCCAATTTTCTCATAAAATGGAATTAACTCCTTGTGTGCGATAATAACTACCTTACTTCCCAAGTCTTGGTTAGACAATTTTTGAATATAGTCATGCATCAACAAGGTGCCCAAGTTTCTCTTATGCCATTGAGGATCGATAACAAGCCCATGAATACCAATGTATCTGGATTGCTCAATATGCCCAGAAGTTGGGTCATCAATAGAAGGAAGTTCCATGGATGCCTCAGTGATTCTCTCGGAATAAATCTTGGTGGCAATAATGTGCCCTATCAAAGTTTCCTTGATGACAGACAGCTTTACTGGTAATTGATCGTAGGTTAACTCATCTTGACCATTATCCCCGCTCCAGTTAGTATCAGAAGAATTTTCTTCGTTTATCTTCTTCTCTAACTTCTGAGCAACATCTGGCAAATTGATTGCATTAAATTTATAACCATACTCTCTGATGAACAATCCTGAGCAGAGTTCAGGGCAGGTTGTCAATCTGTACTGGAACTTCTCCTTAGTACACCTTTCCGCCTCCGAAAACCCCTTCGCTTCCAAGGCAACACATTGGTCAAGGTCTTCAAGGGTCAAGGGCCGAATTGATAGATTAGGTGGGAAATCAGACATTTCGCAACAGTTTGTGTATGCCCAACGTTAAGAAGGTGTTTTTTTTTGGTTTTCCTCCAGAATAATAAGTGTCGTGCGAGATTCGACGCGTGAACTTTTGCCATGATCGGGATAAAATCCCAAGACATATTTTAGTTGATTCATGTCAACTTTCTACTCAAGATCTGCATCTTCCATTAAAGTCAGTTCATCCAGAACAATTGATTTGCTGATTTCCCAAAGATGAACGATATTGTCATCAGCAACTGATGCAAGGGTCCACTCCATGAAAGGACACCAACTGATATCTGAAACAGCCCCAGTATGTCCAGCATGCATCATAAGTATTTCTGGACAGCCATCCTCTGCATCCTCCTGAACTTGTTCTTCGCCAATTTTTGAGAGGTCCCAAATAATTACCCTCCTGTCCTGAGATCCAGAGGCAATAATCCCATCTTTGTGAGGACAAAATTCTAGGGAGGTAATCGCATCACCATGACCCATCATTGTATGAAGTGGCCAGTAGCTAGTATTTGAAGAGGCCATCTTTCGAAGGTCTAGAAGGGTAATGTTAGAATTGGCATTTCCAACTGCAACCAAATTCTTGGAGAAAGGAGAAAACGCAATGGAGTTAACTCCCTTGGAACCTTCGCTGTAGAAAGTAGAGACCGGTACATTAGGAACTCTCAAGTCGTAAAGAAGAACCTTCAGATCGTCTGAGACAGAGCCAAAAAGATTGCTGTCAAAAGAGTGCCATTTCACATCATTAACAATATCTTCATGGAGTTCAGATTTGAAAATCAAACCATTGTCGTTGTCAAGTTTATTAATGTCCGTTAAAGCAATGGATTTGTCATCAGAGGAGGTGATCAAATAGCCTTCCTTCGATGAGTTCCATGACAAGCCATATCCATTCTCAGAATGCGGCTGAAAATGCCCCACAGTGTCGCCTTGAGACATATTAAACAAGTCAACTCCTCCATCACCATTGATGGTTGCCACAATATCAGGGTTCTGTGGCATATAGCGAGCTCTATTCACCTCACTGGAGGTCTGGAATTTCTTAGAAATTTTGATCTTGGAACTGGCTTTCTTTTTATTTCCATCTAAGTCGACATAACTCAGATTTGGAAGTTGTGTCGAAGCAAGTTTCAAGTAGTTCGTATCTTCACCAGAGGTATGTGTTCCCAAGAGTAATTTTGCGTCGATAACTTCATTGGTTTGATGTTCTGGGAGCCATTGCACAGTAAGTGAGGGCCAGGTCAAAGCAGTTTCGCTCACAAAATCATACATATAGCGACAGTTCTTTCTCCATAACTCATATTCCTCCTTGATGTTGACTTCTTGATTTCCTTCGCTCATGATATGGCTCTTCTTAAAGTTCTGACATCAACGCGACTAACTTTTTTTGTTGTTAATAGATACAGGATCTACCACGATTAAAGAAGAATATATGCATCTATACAGAGTTTGTTCGATCAAGGTAATGTTGTTCGTAAAAGTCAATCACCTTAAGAGCTCCTCTAATATGCTCAAAATATGGCGACGAAGAACTCTCGGTCATCCCAGAAAATGGGTCACTCGAACTTCCGATGGCACGGTTATTGTAACTGTTGTCCAACACATCATCAATGTTATTATTAAAATGTTCAGCATTTCCCATAAATCTGCTCCAACTGCTATGCGTCCTCATCTCGAAATATTTAATATCTCTCAAATCTGAACGCAATATGTCTGTTATGCCTGTATCTCTTAACCTGTTCCTTAACCGACGATTCTTGCTAACACGAATGAAAAATGTTCGAATATTTCTTCTTTGATAAGCCAATAAGGATTGCTTTAATATCTGCGCAGCAGAAGAGTCAATAGAAGTCATTCCCTCAAGATCAAAAATCATATACTTAGTCATGGATTCATCTCTGCTTCGCCTCAGTGCTGGGTGCGCCTTGGTCGAACCATACAATTCCACGCGCATCAATCTGGATCTAAGGTCACTAGCATTCGTGAATTTTAACGGCTCCGGAATTTTTATGATCAAGCAACCTTCGATTTCTTCTAAAGCCAGGAAATTAAGAAGCCGAAAGTTGTCAGTAAATAAGTTCAATTGTGAAGCTTTCTTCTCAAAACCACCGAGACCGGAGCATTGTCGCCTATAGGCATCATCTTCATCTGCCTGATCAAGGTTTGCAAGGTCAGCATCCAAGAACGTATTAGTTCCAGGCACCCTTCCCAAAATCTGAATGTTAGATTCAGCGGAATTTCTAATGACTCTGATCAACAGATACACCAATCCGACTGCAATGCCTGCTTCCATAGAAAAGAATAGAGTCGTAATAACCGTTATAACGAAGGTGATTAATTCATCGAGTCCGCCACTTCTCCAATGGAATATAATCTCTGATGGAGCTTCACTCATCAAAGATATACCAATCACAGCAGTGATCACACTTAGAATACACTTGGGAATGTAGTGCAAGTATTTCAAAATTGAACTCACTGTCGCTAGGGAAATTAGTCCCATAATTGCCCCTGATGTTGTAGTTCTTGCAGATATAGCATTAATCTTTGATCTGCCATAACCTCCAAACGCTGGAAGAGCCCCAAAAATACTTCCAATCACGTTGATAGTTCCGAGCGCTACAAGTTCTCTGTTGGATGAAATTGGCAAATCATATCGAGATCCCAAAGACTTCAGAGCTGTCGTAGATTCGAAAAAGCCCAACATTGCACACACAAATCCCGCCGAGCTTAGTTTCTTAATGAGGGATAAGCTTGTCAGCGAGAAAGGATTGTAAATCGGGATTGTACTGTCGACTTCATCAACAGAACCAACAATTGCAACTCCTAGGTGGTTCCATTTAAATTTTTGGCAGAGTATAGTAGAAGTCACCACGACCAACAAAATTTCAGGAAAATAAACAGCGTGCTGTGCTATTCTCGATTTCAGTTTCGTTGCGACAGCCTTGAGTCGCCGGATCAGCATAATAGTTGCAAAGGCGATCAAACTGATTTGCAAAGTGAGCACATGATATTCATGGAAATGAGCCATCAAAAATTTGAGCTTATCAAATGGAGAGTGAATATCCATATCTGTCAGGTCATCGATCACTCGCTCTAAAACAGATGTCAAACCAAGCATTTCAATAGAAGAATTGATCAACATGACAATTCCAACACCGAATATGAAACCTTTCAATAGGCACGCACACAAGACATTATCCAAAAAGCCAAACCGACCCAAACCAAACCCGAGGAGCGTTGCTCCACTGACGAATGTGATCACCACCACATACTCAACAGGGTCAAGAGATTCTTTAGCATGATGGAGTATCGGTTCTACTGTTTGTCCAACAATCAACGATATGGGTGCTTCAGGGCCAACAATCATTTGAGGAACTGAACCAAGGAGCATATATATCAAGGGAGAAATACCAAGTGAGTATAAACCGCAAGTAATAGGAACCTTGGCTAGCGATGTACAATATGAAATGGCTAGAGGAATCTGAAAGGTGGCCAACGAGATTCCACCAATCAAGTCTCCAATAAAAAACTCGTTACAGTATTGGCTTATCCAAGATAAGATTGGCAAATAATATGGAAGCAAAACCCACCAGTCTGGTGTGTCCTGGCCCGAAACAGGAACGTAGGTAGCCAGTATATTTGACGACAGTCCTCTTCGGTTTAAACTGTTCGAAGATACATGATTGATACTCTCTGTGGGTATCATCGGTGTCATGCGCAGAACGACAATCGACTCTTCAGAAAGATGATCTGATTCGATTCGCTGCTTGCCGCTCACAATTGGTGTGTTCGCAAAGGTGAGGTATTCACTTTCTTGGTTGTTCTTCAACGGTTCTCTTTCAAGATTCAACCGCCTTGTGGAGATATGCCTGGTGCTGGGCGTTGGAGACAGAGCTTTAGCCCGTTGATCATCAGTCGCCAGATTTCTGCCTCTACCGGTGTTCTTCATCACTTTGAGTGGAGAGGGGATTTTAGTCTAGATAGCCTTAATGGAACTCTTATCAAATCTTGTGAATAACCACAATTCAGTGCCAATAACCACGAATATGTCAACGTGCACGTGAGCGCATCAGTTTTTTAAGCGCCGATCTCATTGGGTATGATCCTGGGGCAATTCAACGAAACAAGATTGATAAAACTGAGAAATATAATTATGCAATTGGGGATGTGACTCAGTTGATTAAATAAAGTCAAGCTGTGAATATGTTTCAACCATGTGAAACAATCTCACAGTACTACCGACCAAACAATTCCTCTTGGCAACTTAATTCATTTGGTCAGGCAAGTGAGGTGGTAGTGGTTCTAACCAATGGATTGTGGAATGTTGGTGTTGCTATTCAATAAACCTTTCCACCAGCGTAGTAGTAGTAGTAGTAGTAGTAGTAGTAGTAGTAGTAGTAGTAGTAGTAGTTTTTGACTGGAAAGCACTTGTGCAAAGTGTTATGCGAACGAAAATCATGAAGTAGAAAGACTTACATATTCCCAATGATTGATCCTTCCATTCGCATTATTAGAGACATTCTCGCTCATGTACTTGGACTTTTTGGAAGTTGTATGGATTTTGGTCCGATTCCGGGCAGTTCTGCACAATATGATCTGAAAATTTTGACTTTAGGACCACTAAATACTTAGACAAGTAGTAACTACATCATGTTACGCTCATTAGCAAGCAAAAGATTGTTCTCTCAATCTGTTGCTTCTTTGAAAACTTTGGCGTTTGTTGAAGCTTCGAATGGAAAGATTTCTGCATCTTCCTTAAGCGCAATCACCGCTGCAAAAGAACTTGGAGAACCAGTCACCGCCATTTTGGCAGGTCCAGAGGGTGAACAATCTGCTACTAGTGCCTCCAAAATTGAAGGCATTTCAAATGTCTTATTGGCAAAAGGTGATAAATATAATCATTATCTCGCAGAGGAATTGGCACCATTGTTGAAGTATGTTGTGGAGAGTAAGGGATTTTCTCATGTAGTAACTCCTGCTAGTGCAGTGGGCAAGTCCTTTTTACCTCGACTTGGTGCTCTACTTGATGTTCAGCCAGTTTCCGACATCGTGAAAGTTAAATCTCCGGAAACATTCGTGAGACCGATTTATGCGGGTAACGCTTTAGCAACAGTCAAATCCAACGATAAGACTGTTATTCTCTCTGTTCGGGCATCTGCTTTCGCTCCCTCCGCACTGGGTGAGGTGGAGTGTGCCATAGAAGAAGTCTCGGATTCTACTGAGTCGGGAAACAGAACCGAGTTTGTATCTGAACAATTGATCACGTCTGAGAGACCAGAACTTGGTGCAGCGTCAAAAATTGTTTCTGGAGGGCGTGGACTCAAGAATGCGGAGACATTTAATGCATTGATCGAACCATTGGCTGAAAAGTTGAATGCTGCCGTGGGTGCTTCAAGAGCAGCCGTAGATGCTGGGTACTGTGACAACTCTTTACAAGTCGGTCAAACTGGAAAGATTGTTGCCCCAGAATTGTACATCGCCGTTGGAATTTCTGGTGCCATTCAGCATCTCGCAGGAATGAAGGACTCCAAGACTATTGTTGCAATCAACAAAGATCCAGAGGCACCCATATTCAACGTGGCCGATATCGGCTTGGTTGCAGATCTCAATGATGCTGTTCCAGAATTGACTAGTAAGTTGTAAATTACAATCTTATTCCATGATTATTCAAGTTAATTAGAAAGAAGTTAACGTAGTTTATATCCGAAGCGTATTCGAATATGAATTTTATCTCGTAATCAATGGAGTCAATCAAATTGAATTACTCAATTTACAAGAATCCAACGAAATCAATCAATTGGAACTGTTCGGTTTACAAGAATGTATTTTGCCATAGTTGAGTTGTACAGTGCCATATGACGTTGTGCTTCCAGGAGTTTTGCACAGGTCGGTGTTCGAGTCGCGGGAGAGAACAAAAAGTATCGAAAACAAAAAAAAGTCAATTTAAATCACCATTCTCACATTCCATTTCTGACAGAGGTTACTTAAGACGTAAGCAATATCGTGCTTTAAAAACTTTTAAAATGTCTGATTCCTCCAAGATTGACATCGATCGTGATCGTGTCACGGTACTTCTTTTAATTAACTCCCTGTTAATTAAGAAAGCATACAATATCTATGTCACCATACTCAGCAATCAGCAAACTATCAAGCGCATGCTGCATCAATCTCGCCAAAGTATCTTGGACCAGTATAACAACTTGAACCGTCGACTACAGTGCAATTTGAGTGTGTTGGCCTATATTAATGATCAGTATCACAACAAGGCAGCAGCGCAGCAGCCTAACAGACTTCAGTTCCCTGTGATTTTGACTGCTCCCGCAGAGATGCCAGAGTTGAAGCTGTTGTACAAGCGTCTTCACGATTTATATCCCGAGGCTATCCAGTACTTAAAACTGAAGATTATGCAAATTAAGCAACTGCAACTGCAACTGCAACAGCTGCCGCAACAATCAGAAGATTTTCAGAGAAGGCAGCATCAGCACTCTCAACAGCAGGCTAAACAGTTCCAGCTAAGCCAGCAGCAGACGTCTATGCAACTGCAACTACAACATCAGGGAACCCCACAGGTGCCTCAACAGCCTCAAAAACAACAACAACAACCATTTTCCCTGTACAGCATGACTCAAGGTCAACCAAATCAACAATTCAATTCGCCTCAAATGAATATGACACAACAGAGGGCTATTGGGGCAGCGCAATTGAATACGCAAGTTGCACACCAATCAAAGAGCTTGCCGAATGATGGCTTATCGAAGGATTCATCGGATGGTCTCTTCAACACCGACGAGGGAGGATTTTCTGGATTTCAAGATATGGGTTCAACTACCAAAGGAGGTGCACCGATGCTGATTTCGCCTCAGCAGATACTTCTGCAACAAGGAAGTGGAAATAACGAGTATAATCTTGGATTTTTCTGATTTGGTTGAAACATCTCGAGTGCTTTTTATCTTTGAAATGTTCAATCGAAGGTCACGCATTATTGAGTAGTTTATCAACTGTTTGTAACAATATATTTAATTAAATGGTAGAACAATATATCTGCTACTCTAATTCCGGTACCCTAGAATATATCCTCCAGAAATTCCAGGTTTATAATATCGCTATACGCACCAACAACATTACTCATCGAGTGTTGACCCGAAATATTCTGCCCACTTTGTGAATGATTCTTATTATGCGTGAACTCGGTGCCAAACAGAGTGGTGGAAAAGTCCGTTCGAGGAGGGTTACTTGCCGGAACTCCCGATTGTTGCAACCAAACTGCGTCATTTGTGATCTCATTCCATAATTGTTGCTCCTCATCAAGGTATGTCAAACCTTCAATACCAGCCAAATCTGAATTTGGAAAGAAACCGCCACTGACATTCTGCTCACTAATATGATTGTTAAACTGGAACGCATCCTCATTTGTCAAGTTGGCAGATGGAGGAATTGTTGGCGTATGTCTGTTCAAATTTGGTCTGGTTCTTGATGGAACTGGATCATTAAATTGAATAAAGTCCAAATCCGATCGAAGTGGCTCTGGTACAATCTGCTGGGATGACGAAGAAGGCTGTGAGGGCACAGGCTGTCTATACCCGGATGGGTTGGTTGCCTCACGAAATGGGGTGGCATCACCAAATGGATTAGATTGAATATCAACACCATAAGAGTCAGATGGGAATGACTTAAAGCCATCATCGTGCTTCTGCAATATGTCTTGCATTACACCATTAAAATCAAGTACTTTGATCAATTTCAACAACTGCGCTCTGCGTAACGCCGCAGGATAGTTGCCAAGTTTCTTCATCTTATTGAAGACGGTGAGTGCATGATCTAGGTGCACCCTTGTGGCGTCGTGAACCCCGATCGAAGCATTGAAAAGAATCAAGGTGGATGCAGAGGTGAACAAATATTCACGATCCATCCACCCGAATAGTGCAACCATGTTTTGGGGGAATAATGCCCAAATTGACTTGATGGTATTAATAGATGCCTGAAAAGATGCATTGAGTAAAGTTAGAACATTCTTCGAATATTTCGTTAAATCAACGTAACGATTGGTGTTGTTCTCCACCTGTAATTCTTTCAATTTCTTTGTAGCAAAATGAAAAAGCAATGGCCTCACTGCCAAATTCATACCCTGAAAGTATTCAGTCATCAAGTTGACGATTAATCTTGAAATTTTCACATCTTCTTGTGAAAAGTCAACTCTTAAAAATTCAGGTAAAGAGTTTTTCCATTTGAACAAACGATGAACAAGATCAGAAACAACAGGCAAAATATTGGCAGTGGGTTGCTTTGTATAAAGCGATGACAAGATAATGGCATTGATCTGGGTGATGGTCACGCAATTGTTGATATACTCCGCAGAGGGAAAAATATAGTAGCCTCTTACATCATTCTCATCGCGAGGAAAATCATCAAGTTTCATCTGAAAGTCAAAGGGCAATTCTGTTGAGACACTATCGTCAGCAAAACTTAAGGGTAATCCAGCCTTCGAAGACAACATTCTCTCATACATATAGACGGTCCACCAGATACGCCTTCGATGTTCTAACTCAAATCTGTTGACATTCTCCATGTCAGCATCCACATGCCACCCAAGAATAAGTGTTGATCTAAGTGCCAATCCAAAGTAAAAATATGATGCTATGGTACAATCCGCAACTTGGAGATAGAATGCGTAAAGTAGCATAACCTCTATACCACCATCCTTTGTAATGTTGTCGATGGCTCCCGAAGCAAACAAACCTGTGAATAGCTCGGATGCCTGATAGAAGAAGCCTGAGCCAGGTAAAGTGTTCCTTTTCCCTATAACTCTCTTCTTGGTTTTGTTTTTTCCGTAATTCATGATAGTTTCCTTCTTGGAATTATTCATATGCGTATCTGATTCTGTTCCGAGATACATTTCACCTATTGCGAAGATTAAAAGTATTTTGCAAAACCATATCGTCTCCAAGATTGTGTCATCATCGGTATCCTTCTTAATCGTGTTCTCATCATCAGCAGGGCCGACGTTTGGTATGATGTTCCGCTTAATGATCTTTTTGTTGTCAGCAGTGTTGCCAGCATAAAGATTCATTAAAAACTTCTTGACTAAGCCCTCATTGAAAAAGTAGAAACACCCATCATTGTAATTGATGAATGTATCTACCAATAAAATAGCATATGAATAAGACGGGAGTGTGAAATTAACAGAAAGACCGGGACGAGTATTTGTCTTTGCAAGGGTAATGTTGTAGGCATTTCCTTCTTTCTCCAAAATCTTTGTTTCTCGTTTAACATCAGAGAATCCGGTATCGGGGTCATTAGAGAGCGTGTTGAACTGTCTCTGCGGCGAATCAGTAGGAGTAGTAGATGATGAGTTGAGATGTAATAGATTTGAGGGCGGAAATGACGGGGCCATGTTTTGAATTTCAAGCCCGAACAAGGTCATCGATGACAGCCCCACATACAACTTCTCCCCAGTCCTGGATTGTATTAGCCGGCCATATTTGTCCAAAGAGGGGTGAATAATCTCATTCTGGATTTCATCTTCCGACGCCTGCCAACCTTCTGGTGTTTCTTCTTGTGATATTACTTGTGATTCGGATCGCGAGCCGCCAAATGACCCCATCCTTCTTTGCATATCGAGGGAATTGTTACCCTCAATCGGCGTACTTCCTGAAACCCTTTTGGCCTCTTCTTCTCGAAGACTGTTTCTCAAAGATGCATTTTCTTTTTTCAATTTCGCAATATCCTCCTGGAGCTTGTAGATATACTTTCGAGACACAACTAATCGCTTCTCAAATTCCACATATTCACATTTGGTTTTGGCCAACATGCATTTGGAACATGGTTGTCCCCCGGGACATCTTGTATGTCTAAAACGACATCGAATGCAAGCGCGGGATGTCCTTTTAGTCAGAGCTGATTGCCTTTCCGATTGTGATTCTCCGTCTTGTTTCTGGCCCTCCTCAAATTCCAAAACGATGTCCTCCTTTTTGATCATGGAATCGGGATCATACTGAATTTCTGAGTCCATATCTGAACAATTACCCGGTGAAGTTAAACCAGCACTTTGGTTCATGTGGCGATTTCGAGTCCAGAGGTGAAACTTCCAGTGAAGTCATAAATTTGAGTGTCTCATACCATACTGCATAAAGACGGGAACCCATGATGGGATTATGCAGAGACGTTAAAACAATCAAGAACTTCTTCGAAATAAATTTACTGTATTTCTCGGACAAATAATGGCAACACTATTCAACAACTTAAAATTCTACGGAAACTTTGGCTCCACTTCAAATTGGCTATCTTTGAACGATCCTGGTTGCAAGATCTTACAAATTTACAAAAAATTACATCGAATCATTTTATTTGTAACCAAACCAAGCAAATAACATAAAATCATCAACCTAACTAGAGAAAAGGTTCTGGAGACCTGCGCCAACAACATTGCCTGCTGGGTCGTAAGAACAGATGGTGTATCTGCCTTGGTCACACTCCTTGTATGCACATCCAAGCTTGGTAGTGCTCTTCCAGATGACGGCGGTAAAGTGGTCGAAGCTGGAAGCGGTAGAGTAATCGTAGTTGTCACCCTCCGAGTACCAAGCCTCGAAAGCAGTTTCAGCAGTGGAAAATCCGAGTGCCAAGTTTTCACCGTATTGACCACCACTGTGCTTCAAGGAACCGCCACAAGTAAACTTGTCAGCGTAAGCCTGCGCATAGGCGTACACGTCTGCGTCCCAAGTCAAAGCAGGCGCGGAGTGAAGAGCTCTCTTCTCATTGTGAAGATCTAAAATCTCCTTAGCCCAAGTTGGATCGTTAGCCGAAGAAATGTCACCAGAGTCATTCGATGAAGAAGAGGCGGGTGTAGAGGTAGAGGCAGGAGAGGAAGTAACAGACGTGTCAGCAACGGTTGTGCTAATGGAGCTGTAGGAGCCTGTGACAGTCTTTAAAGTAGTTGGAACGAAAGTGCTAAGCGAATCACCACTTGAAGTGACAACAAGAATTTTGTTGATTTCAGAACCGGATGGCTGAGGAGCAACGGAGACATCTGAACCAACAACGTTTCCGTCTGGGCCAACAGTAACGTAGTGATATCTTGTAACGTAATGAGTGGCAGCATTAGCCAAAGAGGCAAGCGAAGCGGCACAAGCGATGGTAGCGAATTTCATTTTGCTAATAGAGTTCAAAGGAGCGGACGAGAAGACGAAATGTTCTGAAGAACCAAATGAAAGACTGGCAAATGCGCAAAATTTATATGTTCGCGAACTCGTAAAATGAATGGACGAGGATGAAACGAAATGAACGTTAGAGAAAAAAATGTTAATCTCGACTCTTCAGCAGCTCGCGCTTTGTTTAAATGTTTCATAAATTGCTTGCATGGAATGAGCCCGATATGGTGGCCTCCCCTTACAGATTCGCGACACTAGTCAACACCAGATGTGCACACATGGCTCCAAGGAGTTGGGGCGCGCTTCAAATGAACCCTGGTACTGTTTGCCGAGCCTTACAAAATTCGCTCTCACTACGGGTACTACTATAATGGAAGAGAGGTTTCACTCGAGTCCTTCAATGAAGAAATGGAGCTGTGTTGACTAGTTGCATGTGTAATATAATTTCTCCAAGCAATTTTTTTTATTTTTTTTTGCTGTATGTCGTAGAAGTCTATGCCGGTGGCGGACTAATCGGCGATCCAGGCAAATCTTGGAGTTCTTCCAATGGAGAAAATTATTGCTGGTTCGAGCTGGCGCACTACATACAACACGAGGTGCACACTTCGTTTTGCCGAAGTGAGTCTGGACAAATTTTTCAGACAGATTTCGTAGGAGGAGGCTGAATCGGTGGTAAGTGATAATAAATATTATCATTCTCAAATGAATAATGGTAATCTCCAGAAGTATGCACAGCGTACATATTCCACCGATCGAAGGAGTGGCAGAATTCGATGATGTGACAGTTTGAAAAAGGAATTTACCACGATAAATCTCGCTTGCAATCTGTAAATTACCTACATATCCGCAAGTCGAAATGACATCATTTGTTCCAATATGATTTCGTGTACAAAAAGAAATCTTCTTAAATATCCGTGGTTGCATATAAGCTAATAGTCCCCCAAATCTGGATATATAACCTCAAATTTGGAATTTACGAATCTAGCCCAGTCTCTCAAGTAGGACAGTCCGCATGTCTCTAGAAGTTCCAAATCACCGACCACACATAATTGCCGTTTCGGTCTAGTCATTGCGACATTCAATCTCCTTGGCTCACTAAGAAAGCCGATCTCCCGAATTTCATTGGATCGCACCAATGACAAGATGATCACCTCCTTCTCGCGGCCCTGAAAGCCATCTACAGTTGAAATTTCAATAGCATCAAAGGTTCCGCTCAAGCTTTTTTTGAGCATTGAGACTTGTGCGCTATATGGAGAAATTATCCCCACCGCTTCTTGCTGAACACCTGCTTGAATGAGCTGCTGGACATGCTGAACAACGACAAGCACCTCCATTTCATTGAATTTTGAGCCTGCAGAAGAAGCGACTGTTATTCCAGGTTCATCTGCAGTTTGTTCGGGAAAATCACCTCCTTGTGTATCATACCACAAGCATTGTGGGACAGTTGCATCAGTGGATTCGATTCCATCCAAATCGGGAAGTGTAATATTCATAACTGATTCATCGGCTTTTAGCTTGCCTTCGTAAAGCTTATTGGATGGAAAGTCCATAATCTCGCTGTTCATTCTGTATTGAACATCTAGAAGTTTCCGGTAGTCGTTCCCATCGTGGTTCGCAATTAATCTGTCGAACAAAGTAAATTCTAGATCTCCAATGGACTCCCCCCTTTCAATCATAACACGTGCCTCATCCTTAGACTTAACCGTAGCAGGTAATTGCTTGTTGTCTCCAGCTATTACCAAACGCTTGCAACCCAAATGCGTTGAGAGGGGGATCCAACATTGGGGTTCTAGAGATTGTGATACTTCGTCGATGATGATGGTGTCAAAAAGGGGATTGCTTACCGAGAATTCATGTTCTTTGTATAGTGAAAATAACTCATTAGATCCTGCTCCATGTAGGGTGGCTAGAATTACTTGAGCATTTACAAGAAGATCATGGACGACCTTCCGCTCTCTCAGGTACAATTCCTTTTTGAGTTGCTTGAGCTCACTCCAAAGTGCCCTTCTCTCACCATATCTTTTGCACTTCCGTATTTGGCCCAAAGTGCTGCTAATGTCCTTCTCAATATCTCTTAGAATTTCTTGGCTCCCGTCACTGCCTCCAGCATAAGAAGATTTCGACAAAATATCAAGTGAATGTTGCAAGTTGGATGGCAAAAGGCGAGCTGGATGTCCTATTCTGATCAACTTTTCCGGATTTGTAGATGTAGTCGAAGATTTCTTTCTTCTGGTGCGCTTTTGGTTTTTATTGGAAGTTTCATCATCTTCACCATCATCACCACTAAAAGTCGGTGAAAGTCGTTCTAGAATATTGTCCACCGAAATATTGGAAGCTCCACAAACCAAAACTCTCTCCTTGCGGTTAAACGTGAGTTGCTTGATCAATTCGATCAAAGTATACGTCTTGCCCGTTCCTGGAGGACCATGTATTATCGTAATAGGAGATCCGTTCATGGCAAATTCAATAGCGATTTTCTGAGAGTCATTAAGAGTGGAATCGAAGAATTTTATTTTCTCTTTCTTTCTTCCACTTTTAGGAACGAATCGTGACTCACCTAGAAGAATCCGCAACACTTCGCCTTTGTCAGAATCTTTGAGTTCTTCAAGTTTCTTCATTGCTTGAAACATTCTTTTGTATGTGGCTGAGTTGGTAAGTTTGACTATCCACATTCTTATGTTGTCATTACCTGTGTTATTGTATAGCGCCATTAGGTTTTCGTCTGAAACATTTTCTTCCACAGCAACACATAGTAGTTTACCAGTGAGTTTTACAACTACACCTTCTAGTGAGTTAGATTCCCTCGGCTTCTCTGGCATTTTTAATGAGGAAGCTAACATTCTGTCAAGCTTCACGATGTCTCCAACTCGTAGATTTCCTGTGGGGATTTCGTCTTCCTGCTTTGAGAGAGCTGGATCAAGAGAAAGCTCTATCAATGTTTTTCCACCTAATCCAGTTCTTAAATTAGTCAAGACCAAATTTATTATGGCAACACCAAAGGATGCTAGTTTCTTCGGTGAATACTTCTCAAGATAGGAATTGGTGAGAAGAGTATCACATTTTTGTTCGAGTTCAATGGCAGTTCGAAACTGATCCGCTAATTCCTTTTGGTATGACATTCAAAAAGTCAGTACATTGTAAAAGTATAATGAAAGTGTTGGTTTTTCATGACCAAGATATGATTTTAGTCCTGGTCAATGCATCTCAACACCTGGTTATTGATATTTGATCTCACTGATAAGACAATACCAATTGAAAGTGCCAAGTCTTAATAAAAGATCAACGTACATTCATAAATTTCACTTCTGTGATGACGAACTCCTGGCTTCTCTGTTCTCACAAATCAAGTATTCTCTTGATTGAGTTCAAGCTTACATATTTTATATGCATTGCTCGATTTTACATTCGAATTGGAACTAACGTGCATTCAAAGTTTGAAAGAATTGCACAAGACCAAAAACTTGAATACAATTCCCAATAGTGACTCGTTTTTAGTTATATAATACAATGTTTTGTTGAAAATATGTTCTTATTACCACGCAATTGAAATAATTGAAGATTAAAAAGAAAACCATATTGAGGTAGAAAGTTGAGAAACGTAGAACATTTGCTTTTAACTAGATGATGAAATAATAAAATCGAATGAGATTTGAGAGCAACTGTCACAGACACGCAGGGTATTCAAGATCTGTTCTGTGATGAAATTGAAACAAGGCGCTTTCTTGGTAACTACAATTTTGAATCACGAAATTCGAAGGCTTGCATGTTGAAGTTTTGGTTTGCAATAATAACTCTATGAGTGCATTCTCATTCAATGAAATAGGTTCTCACAACTTGTCGATGTTGTGAGAAATAGCGGGCTCATGCCTAGCCATCTCTGGCAACAATGGGTGCAAGATCTTTTAATGGAATCGAAATTCTCCTCATATTTGCTGTTCTTTCAGATTGTAGGTTCAAGCAGGAGTGGAGGTTCGATCTAGGATATAATAGACAAAAAAGAAAGCCAATTGCTCCGCTGACACTGAAAGCCATCAGAGTTTCCTGGAGCCGAACGGCCAGACCCGTAACATGCCATCTACCTTTTTCCAACCCACTCCCTCATGCCATCTACCTTTTCCAGCCCACCCCCTCATGCCAGGCCAACTGCGGACGGCTCCTAAGACAAAATCACGCGAAAGGCTAGCGAGTTGACCTGGGTCGATCTTGTCCACTGTAAGGAATACAACCAAGAAAAAGAAAAAACAAAGGGCAATCTTAAAGATTTGCTTTCGCAGCAGTTAGATCGCGGCGTGCTGACCGTGTAGCTTACCTTCGAATATGTTTAATTATCACAATACAATTTACTGTTGGTGTACAGATGTCATAATGGAATATATTGCAGAAGTCCAGGATCTAGAATAGTTCCGAATGCCTCTATCTGCTTAAATCTCTAAATTCGATAATAGGCATTTATGAATTGCTTATCATTTCCACAAGATAATAGAAATTCAAAAGGTATTGACCTTTTATTTCCAATAAAGCCCACTATAAACCAAACATATGTTAAAGTTAAAGGGTAATTTCTTTGAACTTCGATCGTAGCCTGATTGCCCAAAGGCAAGTATTCCCGACTCAGTCCTGTTTAAATTCGCCGATGTCTCTTCCCGTTTGTTCCTTCACCACTTTACTTGCCTCCTTAGTCACGTAATCGAACACTAGATTTCTTTGCTTAAAGTAACCACTGGCTCTCAAAAGAGAAACTACTCTGTCATAACACACTTCTCCAAAAGCCAAGTATTTACCGAACCATCTTCTGAAGTCGATAGAGGAAAAGTTCGAGGTATCAAATACAAGACCTGTGTTACGGTGTATTCCAGCGAGTATTATTGAGATTAGGACCAAATCCATACCATAATGTGTAAGCTTGCCAAGCTAGAGTGTTAGTTTTACTGCAAAAAAAACAGACTGCAATACTATTGCCAAGTTTCAAATGGACTATGACATACTGACATGATGTAATCAGAAGGTAACAGTGAGTACTTCCAACTATCGCGTAATTAAGAATGCTATATGCACAACTGTTACTACAACATTACCTTTACCAGTACAAGACATAAAGTTTGGAAAGAGTAACCTTGATGCAATTATATATACAAAGTAGTCGAGGTTATTCTCGTTACTTAATTGTGGATTCTTTTCACTGCTTTTGAGACATCGTTCTCGGTCCAATCACGTACTCTCTTCTGACAACTTGCAACAATTCCGGTCTTCAAGGCAATCTGATCAAGATTCAATGCTTGATGTTGGTAAGAGAAGATTGTGCTGTCCAACGAACGCTTGAGCATTTCAAGCGATGAAAAGCCCGCAAATTTTGTCACCATTAAGTCTGTCCCTTCTGCTTCGAAGCTTTGAACTTCATTGATAAATTGTAAAATCTTCGATTTAAGCATGCCCGAAACATAAGATAGGTTGCTCAAGTTGAGTGCCCACTCAATAGTTTCTCTGTAACGCAAGATTCTCAAATCTTCTACCGAGGAAATACCGTTAGTTAACAGTTCAATCAACCATGTAACTTGTTTGTAGTAGTTTTGTTCTTCGAGGGAATCATCATTCACCAAGCCTGCACTGATGGTCTTGTAAAGTGGGATTTCGAACGGACGAATGAGTGGAGTTGACAAAACATACCGGATAACACGTTCATATAGGAAGTGACCTGGGTTTGTTATGATGTTCGCAAATTCTCCACTGAAATACCAAACAATCGGAGATTTGTGATCAGAAATTTGCAAAGTGTGTAAGATCGTGGAAACATAAATCTTGATGATATTCTTGTCCTTGAAATTCTCCTCAGACTGGTTAATAAATTTTAAGATACCATATAAGATTATCTTCGAGATATCGCGAATCTTGTCAATGGAAAGACAAGTCACGATGAATTGTAAAAGCCCAGATTCAATGATCTTAGGTAAATTGAACTTTAGGATTCCATCGATTTCTTCAACAAGTTCACGATTATTCAAAATAACAAGAATAAGGAATTCGGGGTCATATCTTGTGTCTTGGTATCCTCCGGAGAAGCATAGAGACGAAAACTCCAAGAACTCATGATATTTGTCACCTTTGGGAATCGATGGAATCGGCTGCATATGTTTGACAGTGTTGGTGACGAAACCCTTGTTGAGAACCACAATAAGACTAGATTTGTCTTTGAGAATGAGTCTATCCTCGCCAACCAATTCAATGTCTTTTTGAGAAAGCTCATCAATATAATCCCAATTGGTGACATTCGTCACCCAACTCTTGGTAGTTTTTGCTTCAATTCTAGCAAGAACATCTTTGAGCAACAAATCCTCGGCTCTTGTCGATCCAAGATAGAGCTCGAGAAGTTGGCTAGTTAATGTCAACGAAGAAGAAGGTGCCAAGTTGAATAAAGTATAAATGAGCAAAGCACTTTGAAAACGAAGCTCTCCGTCGAAGTTTGGTAGCATTCTCAAAGAATTGTTCTCGTTAGTGACAAAAATCTGAAGTAGCTTGTCAGCGGTAACTTTCTTGGACTTCATGGTATTCAAAACTTGGTTGGCATATGAAATATACCTGGTCTGGAGGATCCATTTTTGGTGTCTCAATAAAACTTCAAATTGTGTGTTAAGGACATCCAGTGAAACGCATTTTCTAAAATCCTTGCACTTCGTCAAGAAAACCTGAATCGAACAAAGGAAACTGTCAAAATTGGCTGAAAGTACCAGGGATTCCGCAAACTTTTTGGTTATGTAGATTATAGCTCTTTGTAGCCATAATTTGATAGCGTCATCCTCAGTAACATTGAATGCTTCAATATACAGTGTTAAGAACTCCGTGAACCCGGAAGTCATTGCAAGTTTCGGGGAATTCTCCACAAATTCAAAACTCAATTTAAAGATTTCTGAACTGTTAAACCACTTTGCAAAAGTTGAGAAAATTTTCAATGATTGCTGGAAATCAGCCATAGTAAGAGCTAAATAAATGACTCTTTCTTTATGCTTTTCAGCAACACTAACTGCTACTGGTGCGATTCGGTAGAGAACCTCGTCTGCAATTGATTCCAAGTTCAACACATACTCAGAAATACCTGCATTAGGTTCATCCAAGAGAAAATAGAAAGCAGGATTAGAAATGATAATGCTGACGTCCCTGACTGAATCTTTGAAATGTTCTAAAATTTCTTGCAAATCTGGCGACTGAACTTTCAAAAGCTTTTCGAAGTCCGGAACAAATTTAATATTCCTTTGACAAAGTGTCGTGATGACTTTGACAACAAGGTATTCGTTTTCGAAAGAAGAAGCCAACTCGACAATCTGTTCATCTGAAAAAATCCACAAATACTTGCTTAGAATATGCTGATTTTTTTTTGGCAACGTATCTTTGCATTGAATAAACAAAAATGAATTGAGGTCAGTACCGGAAAAGTCTTGATGAAAATTCTGGAAAAGTTCCGAGAATAAAGTTAATGCAAGGGCATCATTTGCAGACATGCATTCTAAAGCAATTCTTTTGAAGCACGAGAAAGTATCTGGGTTTGTGATACTGGCAAAGAGACGCTCGTCAGATGGCAAAGCTCCCAACAAGTAGTTTCCCATCTTACCAATAATCTCAAAAACACGATTTTCTCCTTGCTTGAGAAGAGACCGGTTGAGTGCGACAACCGCCTCTGCAAAATCAAATTTTGAAATAATATTCTCTTTAACGCTTATCGAGTCCAAATCGAATGCAAGTCGAAATCCCTTTTCATTAGCAAGACATTCAATTGCTTTCTGCGATTCTCCAATGACAATAAGTTTTGTCATGAAAACCTGCAACCAGTTGTTTATGGTGGTGGTATTCTTGATATCTGGAATGAACGAAAGTTGCTCAAAGAGAACGACAACAAAGATGCAGATATCATGATACTTAGTATGGGACATATCCAAGTATTTGTAAGGTGATTTCATGGATCTAGCGATAGATTCGTCTAGGCAGTTCCAAATCTTATCAAATGATTCAGATCCGATAAAATTAGCGGTGGAATCAATGAGCATTAGCAATGGGGACTCGATCAAGTTTTCACTGCCGAAAATAAACGAAGTTCTAGTTAGCTTTTCCAAAATTCGATATACCTTTGGCTTGAGGAAATCAATATTCGAGAGCTTGAGCAAAGATGTGAAAAATGAGTTTCCATTTGCTGGTTTATTCCACCATTTGAGTTCATTGTTAGACTGAATGGATAAGTAGCTGTCAAGCAAAATGAATTCAAAACTGTCGCATTCATCCACATTGATACTTGAGAGCTTCTCACTAATTATGGAAACAGTTCCGGAAGAGGAAGAGGACGGAACGAGACTTTCCATTCTCTTGATAATGACGGTTGCAGTCAATTTGACTAGTCTGTTCTTGTGGTCGAGAAGTGGAGCGAAACTAGCCTGTGTTGGAAGATTGCCCAACACTGATTCGATTAACAACTGAGAAGGTTCTCTGGCAACTTTGATAAGTTGAAATAAAATTAGTTGCAAGCCCAACTGTTTAACTAAATCATTGGGGAATGACAAGCATTCGGTCAAGGAATTTTTGGAAAGCGGGGCAAGGGAAATCAAATCTGCCTGAACTGGGAGAGCCAGTGATTTCAAAATAGATGAGTAAAGTAGTGTGTGACCTATCCAGTAAGATGTCAACGACGGATCATGGTAACCTCCTGAAGAAGTAACAATCCAGTTCATGTACGGGGCCACCAATTCCAGATTTGAAGTAAGAATTCTTAGGCAATACTGGAGCTGATCGGGTGAGTCCCAAGGCTTGAGTGAAGTTAAAAGTGTGAAGATAAGTTTGTTGTTGACCTTGAATGTCTTGTTGTTTACAACCAAAGGAGAACCAAATTCATTCATCGGATAAGTAATACCTTTAGATTGGTCCGACACCAAAACATTCATAAACTCGATGAAATTTGTCTTGAAAGACTCGTATTCCAATAAATCAGTATCAGCTTTTCTGGTATTCTCGGCATTGACGAGCGCAAATAAGTTTCTAAAACTGTACAAGAAATTCTCGTTGAGGATCTGACATTTAGTAGATCTCTTGAAGGAGGCTTCACAAAGAACGTATGTGTCAACAAATTTGATGATCCTTAACAATGTTTCGTACCGTTCCATATCAACATGCTTCCAAAAATTGTTCATGATTTTGAAGTTCGTCATCAAAGATTTCCTGAAAGCAGAATTGCTATTAGCACAGATGGCAATCCACAATTCCATTACAGCATATCTCATGGAGACTTCATTAATAATATTTTTCTCGAATTCATCTCTTGTTGGAACCAAGATTTTCGGAAGAGTCGAATGGTTGAAATCAAAGGTCTCATGGAACGTGGAAAGTACAGAATGGTTTTTATACTCAACCAATGCAAGTAGAAGACTAGTTAATGCTATCACTGCCAGGGGTTTTCTCAATCCATAAAATTTATAAATTGTCTTCAAGTGGTTGTTGCAAAGCTCGTGGTAGAACTCCACGATGCGGTCTCTCTCTTCCAAAAGTGACAACTTCACCGCCAAATTTTTCGAATCAGGATCTGGGAAATGGATGCAGTGATTTATATAGCCCAACAATTTTGCAAGGTGCTTTGCGTTCCTGGCTACTTGTCCGATATCATTAACTGATGCAAAGTAGGTGATGTTGGTGATGGCCTTGATCAAGTTGCTCTTCTTGACAAACAGTATAAGAGGAGTCAAGTCTCCATAAATACCAATTTCTGCAATTTCTGCTAATTCCTGGAGAACTTCAGTATTGATGTTACTCGCAGAGTAAACATTGCCTTTGGTTTTGCTGCCCATTGGTCAAGGTAAGAGTCTTTAACTAACCTAAGTCTATGAAATTTGCAAGAGATGCGATCACGTGTTTAAGTCACGTGAAAGTTCTTTTTAGCGATCAATGGAAGAGATGGATCAAATTGAGTGTGAAATGAGCACGAACTTCATGATATTGCTATCAGCTAGTTCTGAAGTGAGAACTCGGAAGTTGACTTTAATTGATCTCAAGTTTTGTGGGGTTTTCCAGTATTTACCAAAGTAGTTAATTCTTTGTACTATGAATCATCCTGCATGATTGGGCAATCTTCTTCAGCCAATTAGTCTTCCCCTCTGAATACACTATAGAATTAAAGTTATCCAAGAAATAGGATTCTGTTGGTCTACGGCCACGACATACAAACCCAGAACTGAGCCTGTGGATTGAGGTCCCTTTTTGTGCCCTACCACTTGTCGGCCAAATGACAAATCGGCCAAATGACAAATCGGCCAAATGACAAATCGGCCAAACTACACGTGGATTGCAAAATGACAGATGTTCTACATTCTATGCTCCTGAGAAGATGTTTCGAATTGGCATCTGTCAAGAACTAGAACGAAATGATGCGGTCTCATTTATACGAGAGTCGAGGTCGCGGGGTTAGCCGTTGTACATGACATCAACACTGTACCTTTTTGCTGAGCCTCGTCGAGTCGCTTAGGTGTGACGTCGTTCTGTAGCCAGTTCATTCCATTTAGGGACATGTCACCGATTGACTTTAATTGTCCTAGATACTAGACTTCAATGAAAAATGCCGTACGAAGACTGGAAATGTGTCATGATTTCTTTAACAGTGGCATGATCTTAAAATAGCACTTCAAGGTCATCATATTTACACCCACAGATCCGTGCATCTCTCAGAAGGAAAACAGGCCCTTGGTTTTAAGCCCGGGGTGACAGACAAACAAACTGTTACTGAACCATGAAGATGGTCGCGGAGTGTCTGTCACGTTCTGGTGATCTTTGCGTACCTGTAACAGCCTGGAACGTGCATCCCCACCATTCTTGAATGTGATCGAGAAGTAACGTAACGTGAGTATATCTTGCAAGTGTTTAGAGGGGGAAGTTAATATACTGTATATAACCATGGTACTAGGCAGGTGCCTGATCCCCTTACCTAAAGAGGTAGGTTAGAAAGGTTGCGTCACAGGAACATTTTGTTGTTGAGGGGAACCAACGATATGACGTAACAGGCCGACCAACTACAAATAGCCCTTGCAAACAAAACAAAAAAAAATATCATGCAGCCAAAAAGCCCATCGGAGCTTTTCATGCGGGACGGGTTTGTGTAGGCTTCATTCCCAAGATAAAACATGGTCAGATCCGTAATTTTGTGGGTGGTGTAGATTCGTTGTTTTGAGACAAAGCTTCAATCTTGTCCTGATTTGCCCTTGAGATACACTCTTCTCTGTTTGCTGTCTGTCGCCCGAGGTGTTTTCTCAATACTGCCCCGCTATTTTTATTTTACCCACTGTGGTTCCCCACCTTTCTGTTGCTATGACCGTCCTCAAAGTATGTCCCCATTCCTACATAGACCTATTATTTTAGGGCAGTGTGCATTCAAAATGTCCGTGAATCATATACTTCATCTTTTTTTCCCATCTTTTCCTCCTGGGTCCGATCTGAATCACTCTTGCAACTATTCTATTGGCAAGCTTTTCTTTCGACCTTCCTTTTTGAGTCTAACTTCGTTCCTCATCAAAGGTCCCACTGCTTACCCTTGCAGATCCTTGCTACTCTTCCTTGATAATTCAGACAATTTTCATCCAAACTGTCCCCACGTCACACTCGCCCCTCCTAGGATTTAACTAACGTTTAGAACTTCAAGTCTCTCTTCGAGCTGTATGCCTCAGCAAAACAGTCCCAGACTATGCCGAAAGAAACTTCTTCCAAAAGTCAAGACCCAATTTTCACATTGGACCAGTTTCCGGACTTGCCTTCAAAGTACAAGCTTCAGCAAGTACTAGGCGAAGGGGCGTTTTCTTCAGTCTATCAAGGCAAGAACTTGGAGACTGATGAGACCGTTGCCATCAAGATCATAAACAAGTTGAATTTAACCCAAAAACAGTTGGCCAATATCCATAATGAAATCCATGTTATGAACACGCTTGCTAACGCTGGATCCCACCAGAACACACTTAGGTTGATTGAATCTTTCGATACTCCCGATAACTGCTTCCTTATTATCGAGTATTGTGATGGTGGAGAAATCTTCAACAAGATTATCGAGTACACATACTTCTCGGAGCAGTTAGCCAAACATGTGTTCTTGCAGTTACTCGATGCCATCCATTTCTTGCATCAGCACAATGTGGTCCACAGAGATATCAAACCTGAGAACCTCTTGTTCAAGAAGATTCCATTCCATCCCCGTCCCGAAGCTGAGTACAAGAAGTCACTTCGGAAATCAGACGATGAACTGAAACAAGATGAAGGAGCTTTCGTTCCCGGAGTCGGTGGTGGATGTGTTGGTACTATCAAGCTCGCCGATTTTGGGTTGGCCAAGCTTCTCAGATTTGACCCTCTCGCCTCTAAAGGCAAAGCACAGAGCAATCTCAAAACTCCGTGTGGAACGGCAGGCTACACAGCCCCTGAAGTTATTCATTGTGGAGTGGAACGTAAGAGAAAGTTCCACAGCTCCACCTCCAGAAACAACTATTATTCCAAGTCCGTCGATATTTGGTCCTTGGGTTGCTTTTTGTATACCATCTTATGTGGGTTCCCACCATTTTATGATGACAACCATGACATATTAACTCAGAAAATTATTACTGCAAATTACGTGTTCCTTGAGCCATGGTGGGATGAGATCGGCAAGGATGCCAAAGACTTGATCTCTCGCATGTTGGTCATCAATCCAGAACAGCGTATCACTATTGAGGAAATATACCAGCATCCGTGGATGGCTGATGCTACTCCACTAAAAGCACTGGGATACTTCCCTGAAGTATCCCCAGCTCGTCGCTCCCTGTCTACAATGACTCTTTCCCTTGAGCCTCCTAAAAAGCCAGTTGTTTCGCCTGGCAATGCTCATATGACTGGAGGTCTTGTCTCTCCCGGTATTGCAATCAAGCAAGTTTTTAGCAACCCTGCTATGTCACATGTCAACTTAAAGCTGTTAGCACTGCTACAACAATCGGATAATGTTGATCCACATGAGTTGAAGTTCGACAAAGCAACCAAGTTCCAGAATAAAGGCAAATCAAGTTTGCCACGAACTCCAAATCCTATTCGCAATGTCAACTTCAAAGATGTATTTGACCCCAAGATCGGCGACGGAAGTGATAGCGAGGTGAATGATGAATTTGGTGACGAATTCGACGATGATTTTGATGATGAAGATGACGACGACTACAACCTGGAGTTGGAATTGAGGTTCCTGGAAAGTGTAGATGTCTCTGACATTGAAACCGAATCGCAGGATAAAGTTGGAGGATTAAAGTATCTTTCGATTTCATCCCGGTCTTCGACCGACTCTCTGAAGCTGCAGAATGATGAAGAATACGCCACGAGGTCGTCATCTGTTATCAGTGGCATGAACGGTGACTATAAGTTCACCTTGAACTTGAATGACCTGAATCTCTTGAGGAGACGGTCATCGACTAAGAGTGGCCACAACCAGGTGTAGTACTACTCTCACACTAACTGTGGTGGCATCTTATCACAGTTGGACAAGCTAGCATTATTTAATTCTTTTGATGTATTCCATATTCAGCATGTCGTTTTTCGTTGGGAAATCTGTGGCGTTTAGTCCCAAATGTTCCAGATTTCTGATAGCGAGCTGAAAGCGAAGAAAATTGTAGGCACCATTGTCACTTGAAACTCTCCTTGTAGTTATCCTAAGGGAAAATACAAATCTCACATTCATTTCTACTTACAAGTTAAGATCTTTTGACGGGCTTGACGTCAGCTGAGCTAGGAGCCTCTTCCTCCTCTGGCACCAAACAGTCGTTGGCCTCTAACAACTCGGCCAACTCTCCACTTTGAGCCATGGACATGACAATGTCACATCCACCCACAAAATCCTTGTTAACATAAAGCTGTGGAATAGTAGGCCACTGACTGTACTCCTTGATACCGTCTCTTAACTCTTGGTCTTCTAACACATTGTAGGCGGCGAACTTGTTAGGATCCACACCTTGTTGGCCCAAGATTTGGATGGTGGCTCTAGAGAAGCCACACTGTGGGAATTCAGGAGTACCCTTCATGAACAACACAACTGGAGAGCTTTGGACAGCCTTGTCGATGGCATCCTTGATCTCAGTGGAGATATAACGAGCCAAAAGCGGCAGTCTCACACTTGGAATCTAGACGTTAGTATAAGCCCGAAAGGATCTTTGAATAGTCGAGATACAAAGGATCTACCTAATTCGATTTGTAACAACATACTCTTCTGGTTTGCAAAAGTGATCTGAACATCTCCGGGGAAGAATGATGAATAATCAAGTTTTTTATTTGATAGTTGTGGTACTGCAGGCAATAGGGACAATCGGGAAAGGTGGGTCATTGGAAGAGTATTAATGGAGATTCCAGGGAAAGTCGAGCTTCCGTGGGTTTGGCCCGATTGCTTCTCTGGTGGTTTCAATATTAATTCCACCGTCCCAGAATCTTGCACTCCTGTCCACTTCTCTTAGTAAGACATTCACAGTGAATTCGGTATGGGGAACCAGGTGCAAACATCCTTTTCGCAGCCATTCCTTTTGTGGACATCCACATATAAAGAGGCCATCCGCTAATTGTTAAATAAAAATTATTTCTTCCATTCTTTTCTTATGTTGGTCACTACCTTTGTGCTTTTTTTCTTTACCCCGGGATTTCTTGCCCATGCATTCTACAACCCTGCCTCTGGTGACGATTGGACTCGTTATAAACCCAAGGCAACCAGTCTTAAAGGCTCTTTTGACTCCTTGTCGTTTAACTTCGGCATTGTAATCAACCCTTTCGAATTGGATGACTCTGGATCTTATAATACTCCAGAGTTAGAACCCATTGTCCCCAAAACCACTACCGTAGTGAAAACCCAGACTGTGGTGACTGTTGCCTTGCCCACTAAAACTGCTGATGTTTACCAGATTCAAGACGGTCAGGTGCAGAGAATTCCTGAAAGTAAAGATGATCAGGATGATGAGGATGATGATTGTCTGGAAGATCAGTCGTTCGCAAGGAGGGACGTGAACAGTGGGTCCGACGACGATGCTGATTTTGAGGATGATGACTGTGGGTCTGATGAGGAGCTCATTCATGCTGTGTCGTGCGTCGGTTCGACTACACTTCTGATGACTTTGGAAAATGGTGTTTTGAAGGACCTGCAAGACAGAATTGGGTCGATTGTTGGAAGTCGTCAGTTTCAATTTGATGGGCCTGTTCCACAATACGGCACAATCTACGCTGCTGGATGGCTGGTTACTCGCAGAGGTCAATTAAGTTTGGGCAACTCAACTTTATTCTACCAATGTTCTTCTGGTGATTTCTACAATTTGTATGACTCACCCATCGGTCCTCAGTGTTCGCCAGTATCGCTTACTGTAGTGAAGCTTATTAAGTGTTGAGGTGGAAGCGTTCCACCTTGTAATGGTGACTACGTAGTCTTCGTAGTCAATGCGATAAGCTAAATCTTCTAAAATATTGCTATAAATGTGGTGCCTGTAAGTCGAGTTGTCTTCCATCAGACAAACCATCTTGCTTTCATGTAGGCAAAGCCAATTCCCACGGCTCTGTAAATCACAAGACATGCTGTAAGTGCACCAAAAGCCGAGTTCAAGTTTGCCTTCAAATTGTACATCTCGAGTACATCGTCTCCTGTTGAAAACACACAAGTTCCCAGAGGACATGCAAATTCCTGATCTCTAAAGCCCATATTAACACAGATCTGAACAATATACTTCACTGGGTTGATATAGTTCCAAGCCTTGAAAAACATAGGCATCTGCAATGACATAGTTCCAGCCATGAAAATAGCTATCACGAACATGTTAACTAAAACATTTGTGATCAAACCCAAGTGTGATATGAAACTGTTGAAGATAATACCAAGAGATTCGCCAGTATTGAACGAAACGACTGCACTGAATAACATAGCAAAGAACATTCCTGGAGTGCGAGGCAAACCAATCCCGAAAACGACCAATGCGGAGAAAAAGATGGAGGGAAAAATTTCGTACGGCAATTCAACCAAAGTGTAAGCCAGAGTGAAGACTCCAACACCATAAGTTCCATCCTTATATTCTTGATGGAAAATATCTCTCTCGTGGGGATAGAGACCAATATTATTGATCAAACCGCAGAAGTACAAGTTGATAACGTTCTGCACGAGACCAAGACGGTTACTGATACCATCTTGTGAGTTTTTGATTGGGGCATAAAAGAGCGCATAGACAATGGCTAGGAAAATGGCTTGAAGAGTCCTCGTCACCATGACATCTGTAGCTCTGTATGATACTGTGAATTGTCTTCCAAATACAGCACGAAAGGCAGTCCAACTACTGACAGCTGCACCACCGTATTTGGTGAGATCAATTGGATTTCCTGAAATGAAAGCGCTCTCTTCAGTACTCTTCTTGCTTTCCCACGATTGGGTAAGGTAGTCAACCCGAGATTGGAACTGTTCACTTGTTTCTCCGATTTGCATGGAGACCAAATCGAGGACAAAGTCAGCCATGTTCACTCTTGGTGGACAGGAGTGACCCAAAACATTTAGATAGCTGGAAATTTTGGAGATATCTCCGTCATAAATGACTAGTCCACCACGAGCAAGCAAGGTCAAGGTGTCGAACTGTGAAAAGGTTTCCTGATTAGGTTGATGAATTGTGGAAATCACAGTAGTGCCGGTACGGGACAAATCTCTTAAAAGCAGCATAATAGAAGCAGAAGTAGCAATATCTAATCCTGAAGTAGGTTCATCTAAGAACAAGATCTTTGGGCGACTCAAAAGCTGAATTGCGATTGAAACCCTTCTCTTCTCTCCACCTGAAATTCCCTTGACAGTGGCAGATCCAACGGGTGTGTCAGCACAGTCAGTAAGACCCGTTTGTCTCATTAGGTGTGCGATGTAGCTTGGAATATCTGCATGCTCTCTTTCTGGTAGTCTCAAACGAGCCTGAAAGAAAAGCGTTTCGCGGACGGTCAAATAAGGTATCAATAAATTATCTTGCTGTGTGACGTAGGCAGAAATTTTGGAAATCTGTTTCGGAGAAACTTCTTGATCTCCATTCAAGAAAATATGGCCGTTTCTCGAAAACTTTGAAGTTCTTGGAAGTCTTGATGCTAAGAAGTTCAAGAAAGTTGTCTTTCCCCCACCTGAAGGGCCCATGATAACGTTGACGGAATCAGCTTTAAAGTTAGCGCTAATATCATCTAGCAATGTCCGAGAAACTTTGGAAGCGAAAAGACTTTGAGACTCCTTCACTTCCACAGATAGCGTGACATTTCTAACATTGATGTTAACAGGGTCTTTGCTTCCGGAGTCTTTCTCATCACTAAAAGAACCAGAAGACGACATAATTGTTCTTGGCGAGAGCTCTTCATCGCCACCAATTTTGTTCTTTTTCTTCTTAGCCACTGATATGTCAAAGTTTCTGCATCTCAATGCTGCCCAAATGAGTACGTTAAATCCTAAAACCCATACGCATAAGTAGCCGATTGGAGCACCAATCCAGTTTTGAGGGAAACCTAGAATCTCTAGCTGATAATTTCCGGTGTACTCAATACAACGAGCATCACCCTCCGGGAATGGGCATTTACCCTTCCAATCTGAGTATTGATTCGAGGTCAAGGCACCGAACGCGTACCAGAAATAAGCGATGTATTTCACCCACTTAACATACACTGGCATGGTCTTTGCATTGACGAAGTATCCGCACCCCGAATTCTGGATCTGGTAGAAAATATTGCCGATTAAAGTTGAGGTAGAAAAGTCGTTTCCCAAAGCAAAACTCATCATTGCAGTGGTGGTTGCAAGAACAGCGGTAAGCATTGTCACAACGAAATATATGCCGAAGTAGGAGCCGTCGCCTGTGTCCAGGTAAGTCTCCCCCAATCTTAAACCCCACATAAAATATGTGATTACCGAAAAGAGGATACTCATGGGCAATTCTTCAGTGACAAACTTGGCCAATCTTCTGGATATGATAAATCCAGTGATACTAACACATTGCTCCTGGTATTCCTTGAAAAAAAATACACCATCGTGAGACCATAATCTCTCAAGCTCCATAGCAAGGGGAGAGAAGCCGATCACCTCAAGCATGGTGTACAAACTTGAAGTAAGGGAACGAATTCCTGATAAATTCGGGGTTGGTTGGAAGAACATCCAACCCAAAATAAGAGCCATTAAAGCACTACCACCGTTAAGACCGAATAAGGAGGCACGATCTCTCAAAGAAAGGATGAATGTTCTTCTAGTCAATACCGCTATCTCACGATGTAATGGCAAAGGATTTTTCGGCTTGAACACTTTCAAGTTCGTTGCAAAGTGTGACTTTTGCTCCTCGGCAGTCAACTTGTTTTCTATGACATGGGAACTGCTCCATTCGTTTATCATGGAGTCTACAATTCTGCTGGTTTCTTCCTCTTTTTCAGCGGAGGCTGTGTTCTTAACAGACAAGGACATAATCTTGTTCAACATCTGATAGGAATCATCAGCATCTGAATGGGACACGATACCCTTCATCTCGAGCTCTTTGAAGTGATAGGATGAGTCTTCCAAAGAGCCAAAGAAAATTAAACGTCCACCACGGGCTAATACACACATTGTATCAAAAAGTGCAGCAATTTCACTTCTCGGCTGATGGATCAGGAGAATAATTGTAATACCGATCTCCGGAGAGGCCAATTTTCTTAGCACAGTCACTAACTTCAAGGCAGAACTGGTGTCGAGCCCAGTAGTTGGCTCGTCCAAGAATAAGAGTTGAGGTTTCGAAAGAAGTTGAATTGCCAACGAAGTTCTCCTCTGTTCACCACCAGACAAATTAATTCTTCCAGTGAAAGATTTGATTACTTCGTTGGAACGATGATCGAGTTCCAAAAGGAGCAAAAGCGACAGCACAAGCTGTTCTCTCTCGTATCTTGTAGATCTTGAGAGTCTCAATTGAGCCTGGAAGTCCAATGTCTCTCTCAATGTCAAGCCTGGTAAAAATACATCCAGTTGTTGCATGTATGCGGTAGTTATCCTTCCTGAATGGCTGGTGTTGGATACTTCGTAGTCAATGGATCCCGAAAATTTCATGGTAGTATGCTTGATGTTCAATCTTTGGGCTAAAACATTGAGCAATGTTGTCTTTCCCGCACCAGATCCACCCATAATAGCCATGATATTGCTAGCAGGTAGTCCAAATGACACATTCTGAAGAATATTGGCAGTTCCAGACTCGGAGTCCTTTGACTCAACCGTTACGCCTAAGTTGTTCACATCAACTGAAACCCTCTGATCTTCGGGGATGCAGAGAGCTGCAGAGCCTGCGAATGCTTCCGAATACATAGTATGGATGTCTTAATCAGATTCCCGTTATTTTCTGTATGGGACCCGTCCACATACTATGTTAAATAGCTTGGGATAATGGGATTCAAAATTCCGTAATCAAGTACGTACAGTCTAACAAAATTCCGTCGATGGGTGGACTCCACACATTTTACAAAATTCCGCTGAGACAAGTTCTCGGAATTTTCGAGTCTATGAATGTGATTGCAGGACACATGAAAAACGTCATATGACCTTAAACAAAAAAGCTCATATAAATCTTTCTCGTCGATGTTGATGGCCCTTTTTATTTAGTGGACGATATCTTTCGTAGCTTACAATGGTGTCATATCTTATGAAGAGGAGATTTGGAGAGCCAGTCACAAATAATGAACCTCAATTGATGACAAATGGTCTGTGTACCGACTTCCAAGAATTATTTCAAGAATTTTTGAGACTTTATCTCCGTATAGATCACCGTCCAATTTGCTAGTGGTTGACTCTTTGCAAGTTCACCGATGGCAAATGAGAGTATCTCCGAAATTCCGTAGGCAACACTTTGAGAGGTTCCTTCTAACTGGTTCCAATTAAGGAGGCGACGGAGAAATAGTCAAGAAATAATGAAGTTCCTTGGAAACTGAGGCTGTGGTAGGTGACTCAACTTACGGGCCAAATACTAGGCATACAAAGCAATCTCTCGTCCTTGAAGTCTCTTGAATCTATTTGGGTATGTGTCGTTTTGGGCATTCACGCTACTAGTCTTCAATAATAAGATTTTTAAGCATATACGATTTCAATAGGATTAAAGAGTTGATGTTGGGTTTGACGTCGTAAGCAGGGATATATCACTTGCTCGGAATTTACAGCGTAGAATAAACGAATAGCAAGAACTTACTTAGTGGGATGTCTAAAGAATGTGAGAAATGTGTTACTCATTAGGTTTCCCCGCTACGCATACTATTGTCATGAATCTTTTTCTGTTAAACGTTTCGTAGCAATGCCTATATTTGTGCTGAACGAACTTTGAGTTTTAGTGAGATCTTCTTAATCGGGATCTTTCTAATCGAAGTATTGTCCGAAAAGTCTTAGTGAATTCACGGAATATTTTATAAAAAGGACTAGTGAGCCCGGGAGTTGCTTTATTAGTTCAAAAGTACTTTCAGTGTCTTATCTCAACTTTGTACTATGACTTCATTTTCTTATTCATAGCTCACCAGATTGATCATTATTTCCATCGGTTTATTTTGCTCTCGGATGACAAATCTTGATTCTTGGAACACCCTTGTTTAATCACCTTTCCCTGACACTTGTCACTTATGGCTTGTTGCTTGAAGAACTAACTGAAGTGTAGAGAGAATCCACCTGTAGTCAAAATGTAATACCCGTCATAAAATTCGATTTCCCGATCCTTTTAAATTTTAATCATGCTAAGGTATATCACTGACGACGTAGCCATAAATGAAATCGGTATTTCTTAGGTAAGTTTTGTTATATTCTCTCAAATTCAAGATCTTCATTGATTATTCAAATTGTGATAAAGGGAGACAAAAGTATCATTGGTACATTTTCAATTGCACTGTATCTTTTATTTCAAACGGCTGACGTTTTGCTTATCATCATCTCTGCTTCTCCATATGTACTTTTGTTTCAACTTATAAAGGGTCCTGACCATCTGAATTTAGCTGAGGACATGCACTGAAACGAAACCCGAAAGTGTGGTTTAATACAATCAAGCCGGAGCCACGTTTATACCATTTTCGAATTGTGTTTGTGAAAGCGATTAAGATTTCCTCCTGCGCTTGTAAGACCAATCATATGTGCCAACTTAGATTTGCTCATTTAGTGAATTGATCCATTCTAGCATTTTTGCTGGTTTGATGGCTCTTGAACTTCTTCCAGCCCACACTTCATCCAACCAGTGTGGACAAATCAGAAATCTTGACTATGAGTGTTCCATTGAAAAGCTCTGTGTGGAAATTAGGAAAACTTTTTGCTCGCTATTCTTGAATTGATTTCGGAAGCAACCCATCCAGTAGCTAGGTAAAGTTGAAAAATAATCGTCATTAGGATGTCATCAAAACTAAGGATATCTGTCGTGGACACACTCTGTCTCTTTATTCGTTGATTGAAGGAAATGTAATGTGTAATGCTGTACACGAAGCGAAAGAATTGCTTTAAGAGGATTAATTTCAGACCTTCTACGTAGGAAGAGAAAGCATAAAGCTGGCTGAGCCTTGGACCCCATTCCGTTTCTTCGGTCCAATTTCCTCTTCAGATACGAACTATAATCTTCACCGCAAATAGCCGTTAGTGAATAGGTGCATGGAAACTACGATCAGTATTTTTTGTTCAATATTTTTTGATTTGTGAGATTGGAATACATTAAAGAACATTCTGTTACCCGATTCCATCACTGAAATTGGTGCCCTTGACAGACGATTTAACGTATGATTTCCGCCAGAGCGCACGTTAGGGTGCAGATTAAGTTCTACCAATAACCCCATCTGCATTAGAAGTGTGGTTTCTGCGAGAACCTTCCAACAACTCCGAAAAAAAAAGAAAAAAGAAAAGAAACATCGCTAGAGAGGGAAAACTCACTGGAATTCCTTTCGAATAGCTTCCAAATCGTGGGCTGTCAAGTCCCCATGAAACTCTGCATGTTGAAAAGCATCCGCAAGCCCTGCACGTCCTTACCGTTTTAAATGTTCCACTGATATTGATTCCTTAACTTTCCATGCTTTCTAGGAATATCGATCAGAATCTCGCCAAACGTAATTTAAATGTTCTCATTATTCGAAATCTTTGAAGAAAAAAACACCCTAATGGCTATGTTGAAGGCTAAACATTTTTCAATTTTTCCTCGCTACATGACCCATCATCTAGGCGCCATACAGATGAAAACTGTTCTTTCAAAGCCTCGAATTCATTGGGGAAAATGCATCTCGCAGCATGCACTGTCCTGCAAGAACTGGGAGGTTGAATGAAGGGGACCATCAACGACGTGAAAACAAAGTCTGTATGAAAATTCTCTTGTAGGTCAACGGATTCTTCTCAAAAAAATATCTGTAGGGAAGTCTGGAAAAATTCATCCGTGCATGGATGGAATTGCCATGTGGGCTTGCGACAATACAGAAAATTAGGTAATTGTGAATGAACAGTGGGGAGGCTAGTTCTAGTGCCTTCGTCTACAACGAGGATTCATCAATAATTTTTGCCTTATGAGTTTACTTCTACGTCAAACTCACAACATTTCAAAGGTGCTTTATGTGTGGTTTTCTTGAAAATCTCAAGATGAACATGCATGGTTAATCCTATCAGATTGTAAATAGAGGAGAAAGGAAAGCTCGGGTATGAATCTGCGAAGGTAGAATACGATTGGCCAACAACCAATTAGGAGAAGAGTTCAGCGATCTTGCGTTTTCACGTTGTAAGAAAAAAAAAATCAGACTTTGATCTGCATGCAACCCTTCATGGACAGAAATGGACCCGGCCGTTTTGTGACTTTTCCATTATCGCGTTATTTTATTTTTTCGAGACTCTCCTTGGAAGACAATAAATTGCTTTTTTCTTGTCGGAATCCATCATTTAGTGCGAGATGTTAAAGGCTTGTCAACTGAAATTTTGTGACATTCTCATGACATATTGATTGGATTTCCACGAAGTTTTTAATGACGATTTCGTAAAACGTTAATGAATTCTCTAGGGTCAAAATGCTCAGTATTCGACTATCACTTCCCCAAAGAATTGGTTTGTGTTGCTGGGAGACACGCTAGAATAGCCCCTAATTTGTCTTATCGTTTAGAGAGGCAGATTTGCCAAATGCCTCTTTTGGATTGGCGGGTGCATGCGCCGAAAATCTCAAGAAGGACTGTGGATTGCTTCCATGTATAATAACGCACATACCTACAAAATCCTCCGTGCACCTCTCATACTGTCTGGAGAGCTTAATGCGCCGTGTTAGCGCTTACGAAACATTTGGGTATTGAGCAAGGAAGTTAAACACCTTAACTCTTGAAACAGCGAAGTGCAGCTACGAGTCAGTAGAGAAGCTTTCTTGGCCTGCAAAGCAGACTATTAGGAGAATACGACACATAAATTGTAATTTGGACCAACAACTTGAGATTCAAATCATTCTCTCTCTAAGTATTCCCTGAAAGTACCCAAGAAAGTGGAATCAGAATGTAAATAGACTAATACCAAAGAGGGAGCACGGAATTGCAGGCATTACGGTTAGGTTTTTCGCCAAACAAGCTCTTGAACACAATTCTTTAACTGATTACTATGGCCATTGCACCCATCAACCAAAAAAAAGCGCTCTAGAATGGAGGGGTTTCGCAAAATCTTCGTAATAAAAGAAAAGCCCTGCTGGGGCAACCACATGATCTCCATCAGACATGCATGAAAAACTCGCAGGTGCAATCATTTCCAATCACCGTGCCCACCATTGAGCAGTAAGGCACTGTCGCCACTTCGGAAGAATTTCCACATTGATTACTAGCAAGATTAATCTTAGGAGTTATACAGCCTCGTTTTGAATTTCAGAGATCACGGGGTTGTGACAACCGAATCTCGTTCCGAACTTATGCGCAACGGCCAACTAGCATGATGTGACAGTTAGGACAAACGTAGTTTACCAGCAGCCAGCAAGAGATTTGAAGACTGGACAATTTACTTATTAAAATGAGACCTCGTTGTTTAACTGTGGTATTGGGATGACTAAGGTGAAGTGGTTATGATGAGGACTTGAGAGAACAATAGTAGAAATCTGCAGGGAACAACGAGGCTCTGTTTTGATGTAGGAGACGAAAAGTCAAAACTCTGCGACGTGCGGTTTTGCGATGTGCGGTCCTGCGAAGTGCGGAGCACAAATGTGCACAATAGAAAGGTAAAGCACACTATCCACGCTTTGTCTGATCGTCGTCCTGGACACCGCTCGGACAACTGTCGACTCTTCCAGGAGACTACACAAAAGGGCCATCCCCTCCATCGCCTCTTCAAATAGGAATTCATATATCTATTTTCTATAACCAGGCCGTCATTAATCGTAATCCTACTTTGTGAATGTGCCGTCTATCATCTTCTAGACAGTAACAACTTTGCATGTGTGCACTCACGTCTTCACTAGCGTCTCCATACTGGAGCTTCTCACTCTAATCAGTAGTCGCTTATCATTTACCACTCTAATCTTTCCTATCTTCTTAATCGATTGCGCTTTCCTTTTCCATTCATGTGAGTCTTATAATGTTGCATGCAATTGTCCTGACGGGCAAACCGAGCTTCACATTGTGGCCATGGACACATGTGTTTTCTTTCACCAGTATGAGTACGGTTATGACGAGCCAAGTGGCCCAGAGTCGTGAAAAGACGTCCGCAAGTCTTACAGGCATGCTTTCTCTTGGGAACGCCATACATTGGCGACGAAGAGGCATCACCCACTGGGCTCTTTGAATCACATCGACTATGTTGCGACAACTCCACCGAGGCAGGTGGAGTGGGCAAATCGTATGCAAGTGGAGGCAGCATTCTCTCTTTTTGACCAAGAGGAGAAGCGGCGGGCTCGATCGAGGTCAGTTGTGGAGTATACCGCATAGCCTGTGGTTGCAACGTCATGGTGGGACGTGCAGTGTACACGAGCTGATGCTGTTTGACGACTTCTGCAGGGAGGAATGTGAGGTCATTGGCCATTGGTTGTGGGAGTGGCGACTGGTGCACAATGGACAGCATCAACTCACTGAATGAGGGTAGTTGAGGGGCGGGACTAGCTCTTGTGACAAACATTTGGTAACTCTGATGTGAAGAAATCAATGAGTATGTGCAATATGTCGGGAGTGTACGAAAATGTGAGCAAAAGAATATCTTATAGAAGCTTGAATCCTTATGTTATGTGATGGTGACTATGAGAAACGATGAAAAGAATGAATAGAGAATATGGAGCACAAGAGGAAGTCAGCACATTTATAAACGTAGCAAACAGCTTTACCGTCCGTCCCTGTGCTTCATGCATGGCGCACTGCAGAGAGTGCATCCTTTTACATGCCCCGATTAGGGGCATCAATTGCAGCATGAATAAAGCTTATGCATAGCATGTACATGTCCTGTATTTTGTGCGTCCCCGTAGTGCTGCAGGAAGGTGCATATGTGCGATAGTCTGCGAGTTGAGCAACCTGACAGCAGAGTGGGATCCGTCCTGTACCAACAACGACCCCATTGGTGACAAAGGTTTCAAGTGTCGGTGGGACAAACTTCAATACAGTTCTCGGATTTCCTAATATGTCTTTCCGGGTATAAGTCAATTCAAACAACGTTGGTATGGATATCGACTGACTGGAGGCAACATTGAAAAGTGTGGAACATGTATAATTTCTCGTCGATGCATGACGCGTTCAAGTGGGGATGACAAGGGTCTTCCTCGGTAGTATTCATTTCGATCAGAGAACATTCAGATAAATATTTTACCCTTGAATTCTACTTGGCCGGTTCAACCAGATCTAAAAAAAAATGTTTCCGTGGAATAGATTTGGGGCTCTGCAAATGAAGACGTCGCTCCGTAGACAAACATTTGAAAATGAAACAAGAGGACAATTTTTAAGCACATTGATGCGATTCGGTAGCGAATGTAGGGAAACACCTTCCACTATTTCCACCACCATTCATTACATAGCCTTGGCAACGAGTCTAATCGCCGTGCGAAAGTCTTGCATCACTTCGCTTTCAGGAAAAAATCATTTTACTCCGTTCCTCGTTTCCAGAAAGAGAATTGATGAAAATCCTCTACAGATTTGGAAATCTGGCAGGGCGGGTGTACCATTCAAATATGAAATAATCTACTGCTGATCTTTCTGTTGTTGCAGAGATAAACACGGATCACTATCCAAAAGTCGTATTCCGTATCTTTTTTAGAATCTTAGATGCAGTCCTTGCAGTGATGTGCCGCCCGTTGATGCACTACTGGATGCGCAATGATGTGCAACACATTTTGGCGCGCTAACTTATACGCGACCATGGCGATTGCTTCAATTAGGGTATGGGGTGGGGCTTCTATTCAATTTTGAATCATGGGGAAACATACCAGTGACATGAGTGGTCGCTATATATAAACGTTAAACAACCTGCACATTGGAAATATTGGAACATTCTCATGACCCGGCTAGAGTTACAGAGATCAGCAAGATATGTCGGTAAGATAGTTGCCCTTCTCAAATGCACCATTTAGAGGTGCCCGCAATCAGAGGCACGCAACAATAAACTAGTAGAAAGAAAGAAAGAAAAAAGAAATGTTACCAAGATCGCATGATAAACGTCACGTGCGCTTGTGTCACGTGCAAGCACCCAAGTTGAAATCAACCAAAAGTTTAACACTGAACATTTCAATATAAACCCTATGTTTAGGAAATCAGCATCGAAAGCAGCTGCTGCTCTGGTAGCTAAGCGGACCCTTCAGATCACTCCCAACTTTAAGCCTCCGTTTATTCCACTCACGGCCAACGGATTCTCGGAGGCTATTGGAAATACTCCGCTTCTTCGTCTTCCAAAGGTGTCTGATGCTGTAGGAAGAAATATTTGGGCTAAATTGGAGTATATGAACCCTGGAGGTTCCATTAAGGACCGTGCTGCCAAGTTTATCTTGGATGATGCCGAGAAAAAGGGCCTCATTAAGCCTGGAGGAACTGTTGTTGAAGGTACAGCAGGAAATACCGGAATTGGGTTGGCCCATGTGTGTCGTCTGCGTGGCTATAAATGTGTCATTTACATGCCTAACACCCAGTCGCAAGCTAAGATCGAAACATTGAAGCTTTTGGGTGCAGAGGTGCATCCTGTTCCAGCCGTGGCGTATGACAATCCCGAGAACTACAACCACCAGGCCAAGAGACACGCAGAGCTGCTCGAGAATGCAGTGTGGACCAATCAGTTCGACAACATCGCCAATCGTCAGGCGCACATTGACACCACGGGTCCTGAGATTTGGGCCCAATTGGATGGAAAAGTGGATGCATGGACATGTTCCACTGGCACAGGAGGAACATTTGCTGGTGTGACGCGGTACTTGAAGACGATGGATCCAAACGTCAAGTGTGTGTTGGCAGATCCACCAGGATCAGTTTTGTACTCGTACATTATTAGTGGAGGCAATGAAATAGTGCGTGGAGGATCGTCATTCACAGAAGGAATTGGTCAAGGCAGAGTTACAGAAAACTTGCGTCCAGACATCGAATTGGTTGACGAAGCACTCAAAATCCCCGACGAGGAGTCTATTGCCATGGTTTACAGATTGTTGGACGAGGAAGGATTGTATGTTGGGGGAACCAGTGCGTTGAACGTGGTTGCTGCCACAAAGGTTGCCCAGTCATTGCCCGAGGGCTCCAACGTGGTGACTGTCCTTGCTGACTCGTCGCACAAGTACAGCGCCCGTGTGTTCTCTAAGCAATGGCTCCAGGAAAAGAACTTGTGGGATGCCATTCCTGACGGATTGAAGAAGTATGCTGTTTTGGACTGAATGAACCTCTTATACATAGACATATATCAACAGAATTATTCAATCTTGTGATGGTTGTACAGATTGACAACAATTCCGACGAGTAATGGCTAATCCATATTGGATGGCATGAATAGTCGACTTAACCCCACGATTGCCGGCATCTTGGTTAACGCATCTATGATGGATAAGATGCTGCAGGCAGAGGTAGATCCGAAGGTACGAATTGAATGATACCACACGCATGGCACGGCGCTCTCTCTAAACACACACTAGTGCCATTTGGGGTGCGGCACTCACTTAGACCAACTACTGATGTATGCCGCATACCCCTTTCTCTTTTACAAGCGTGACTTTGAGAAGATTGGCCACACATATAGCGCATAAGATTGGGGCTGTACCACAGCAGAAAAAGTTGGTAGCAATTGTATGTCATGCAGTTCGGTACTAACTTCCTCCATTTTTCATATCGACCTCGTTTGGACTCAGATTATAGTAGCCCGCAATGACATACACAAGGTAAGCAGATCCTGGACCGCCAATGCGAGCACAATCAAGACGACCTGTATAATATTGCGGCCAACTGTCAAATTTGTACAGGATGCATAAGCTGCCCCTTATGCATATGCGCAGGGTTTGCAGTTCAATCTCGATTAGGACTGCATGCCTTATGACTGTCATGCTGAGCGATTTCTGAATATAATGATCCCCTTTCGTTGTCTTCACGAGGCCACAGTAAAAAAGAATTCATGTTCGACAGGGGAGTTGTCTTATAATCCATAATTTGCTGTTTGTGAAGCAATGTTTGTGCTTCGGTTAGCATTTGGCACATTGCATATTCTGTATGCATACAGCATGGCATGACAGGTAGGATAGTAAACACTACTTTCAGCATGAGGCTCCTTCACATTGCCCGTGCGGCACTCCGCGAACCCTTATATTTTAAGGTGCTCCCACGTGCAGGTGTTGGGTCACTTTCGTTAACCTTCACCTCATGGGTCTGCAGTGGTTATATGGGAATCAGGCTCGAAACAATAATTGGAGAAGTTAAATAGATGCAGAATATTGATCATTGAGACAATTGCCCACATTGTCTTGACGCCAAGTCGATCCGGCAGGGGCGCATCAGTGATGTGTCCTTTCTATATGCCAGAGGCTTAATTCAGATTTTGCGAGATGCGCAGCAGACCCTTAGCCGGTTGCATGAATAAGGCTGACTAAGACCACATAATAGCCTTGTGGACCCACAATGCCCCAATTTGATATTTGCCTTCTCGCCGTAGTCAGATAGTTTCAGTCAGTTTCACCAATGAAAGAAATTACATTTTTGCTCTTTTGAGACCTTACCTAGGTCATCATCTCAATGTTTTAAAATGGGGGCTTTTTTAGGCTGCTGTGCATCATCTAGAGAATTTGATTCGTACACATTATGAACCATCTATTAAGTCCGTGGTTAATTCCGCGGCTGCGAACTTCGAAAACAATTCTCCTTCCAATGAACTTTTACGATTGGTTGGATTCTTCTTCGTTATCTTCTACTTTATTTTCTTTGCCTACTGCACCCTTCTTTATGTATTATTTCTCCTTCATTTTCTTGCTCATGTGAACCCTTTAACTCTGGAATGGGATAGCTTGATTTCGAGAACCTTTCCAATGGTAAATTCTTGCCACCTGTATCCTGAGTAGTTTTTTGTTATTGCCGAACCGGTTGCGAACCTAGGCCTCGGGAGCGCGGACAATAGCCGAGAAGAATGGTGGAGGCCAGTTCTTGTGATTTGGTGAAATTGCCTGAAATGACAATTTCCAGAAAGTGCCAACGATCGACGTGACACATCAGTTGCCTTCCAGAAGCGAAGAAGCATATTGGCACTTTTTCAAAGTACCAGTTTGGTGTATTTTGGCCATTCTCATCATGGCAGGGGCATGGTCACCAACAGACAACAACAGATAAATTTACGAGCACCGCCCACCAATGACCCAGGAAAGAGGAACCATTTGCGAGCAATGCACCAGGTGGGGAAGAATGTGAAAACAGAAGAAGGACGTTCACGATATATGACATTTAATAAGTATATAATGGAAGGCAGGGATCGAGAAACAAAAGAAAAAATAAAATCATACTGAGTATATCAAAGAGGCGCAAGGGACCCTCTACAGTGAGAGAAGGTCTAATAGCAGTACCAAAAAAAAAAAATACATCTGAAATGATCTAAAAAATAGTGAGTGCAAGAAATGAGGAGAAGCCAAGCAAACTATTATTCCGAAGCACCGGAAATCATGAGGATGCGAATATAAGGTGCTGCCTGACTAAGTACATGAATGAAGAGAGTACCATGCGACCATAGGGAAAATCAGAAGAGACACTTTGGCCTAAAAGCGACTGAATCTTTTTTAGGGGGGTGCGAGGAAAGTTGTGAGCGATTGTGTTGGCGATCTTCGAAGGGTTATTTTTACAAAATGTCGTGGTTGGTATTACTGTTTTCGTGTTTAGGTGTAATCATAATATTGTGTTGTGGTGTTTTGGTAAACTGGTCTTACCCTTGGTGATTCCGAAGGAGGTTATGATTAGAGTATTTTGCTAGTGTCCAGTCGTAACTTCAGAGCGGTCATGGTGAAATTCCTTAATGCATGTGTACTTATGTGGTAGTAACCTCAGTCTTCATTAACAATAGACTGATGGAACTCATATGGTATTGTCTTTGTCTCATTTAAAGTATACGAAAGAATATTTGATGACAAATTTGTAGTAATATCAGGGTTCATTTATGCGGAGTGATTTTGTACAGTAGATGGATTGGCCCGATTCTTACAATCCCTGCAGCTACCCTTTGAGATTCCATTTTATGCGACCACTTTGTTATGCATACCTGATCACTCCAGCGTCCATATGAACTACAGTTTCGACAAATGACTAAGGCTGTTCGGGTTCCAAACTCTCGACTATTGTTCAAAATTTCTTGGGTCACTTTGCCTTCAGGGTGTCCGCCACATGCATGTCTTCTAATATTGGCATTCCGGAGATGTGCACAATTAGCCACCTATTAAGTTTAAATATTATTATCTAGTCCAATACCCACACCCTGCTTGTACCTACACCTATTCCAAAATGCCCTGTCAGGCAAGTGTACGCAGATCCTTGAATTTTTTTCACCGATTTTCACATTTCCCTCTGATCTTTGACATCATTCGATGTTGGACAGTCTATCTGATCACTTCATTTGATTTTTATCCCTTGTCACGTTCTCCCCCACCCTTTTTACGTCACGCTTGTATTCATGGCCTATCTCAATTCTGACACACTTCTATGCGTACCTTCAATACCTCTGTGATATGCCTCCAAGTCTTGTGTGTCAAAAGAATCTTACTATTTCAACGTCCATCATTCCATTTTCTGCAATCTTACTTATCCTCAGTGACATGCAAGAATCCCTGCCTTTGCATGATGGGACGTTCCATCATTAACGATCTCATTTCTTACAACCCCATGCCTTCGGAACGGGTGCCCAGACTTTCCGATCCAAATCCTTTCTTCCCCAGGGTTCAAAGTTTTCGGTGATAAGGTAGAAGCACTATTGTTCGTCCTGCACACAAGAACATTTTTCATTGTTCATGCTGCCTATTGTTCATGCTCCTTCTTATTCCTTTGCAGAAATTCATCCATAATAACGCTTCAACTCCATGTTGTGCCCTGTCGCATTCAATCTTACTGGAAAATAATATCTATATCCTCCAGAAATACACAAGTCCGAGTTGTCGAGGTACTGAGATGTGCGATGCATGTAAGTCTATGAATCTCACAGAGCCAAACCAATTTCAAACTAAGCTGTATGGAACTATAACCTTGCGCAATGACAGTTTGTTGTGTATTCCGCACATGGTCCCTAGTTTCGTTGACCCTTCTATAGGTCCCTAGTCTGCATGTGCATGAATCTAGATTCCCTTTTAATTGTTCTTTTATCAAATGTTCGCTTGTGAATGTTGGCATCATAAGTTCGTGGAAGTTTGAGGAAGATTGGTTACGCCTGAAGGATTTCAAGCATCTAGCGGATTTCAGGTCTAGATAATCTCTGATCTCTTTGATTTTCAACCGTGGTTAAACGTCCATATGGCAATTCCGGTCTATATTTTCGATTGGTACTGACTACATAATTTTTATTTTTTGTTCTTATGATTAACATTTTTTTGTTTTCCTAGCCGTGTTTCAGCTCTCCTTCCACAATTATATTCTCCTTCCATTATTCTCTTTCCATTATTATCTTTCTGTTTTTCTCTTCTTTTGCCTATGTATTTTCCCATTTCCCTCGTTGTAATGAAACATGGGCGACCGAGACTTAAAATTAGTCCCAGATAAATAATAATACTTCCAACTCTGCTTCTACCTAAACGAGATTTACTTTGTTTTTTTCACTCGAATACATTTTCTATTTCGATATTTAATTTATTCTCCGATACCTATCTCTCCGTTATGGATATACGTATTTTTTGTTCTAGGTGTTTCAACTAAGTTTGATTGATCTGCAACGCCAAGCTGCAGGGACTTGCAACATCAGACGATAATCAGATCTGCGATTCCTCCCTAATCAGAAGAAAAGCAACGTAGTATGGCGGGAGACCCTCTGAATCGGGGGACCGTTCGGCAATTGTAATGAAGGGTTTTTGAACATCGGTGCGCCGCTTTGGATTTTCTGAGCACCTTACATAAATTCGCACTAGCAACTTGATTTGCCCTATTACTTTATGAAGAATATGCTTAGTACGAGAATTGCAGAGAGGGAAAGGCGTTCAAACAGGCATGTAATTAAACATACAAGCAATTACCGGCAATTGAGAGTATACACCTTCAAATAATATGAGACCTTTGGGGGGGAGGTTGAGGGGAGGAGTATTGTCTAATATGCAGTTGCTGTATATCACGTGTTTGTTGGTCAGGTGAATATTCGCGTGAGTTTTGGTCTTGTGAGTTTTGTCACGTGATCTGACGATGTATTAGAATTTCCTGAAATTTATACTAAACCAACACATACCTTCGTCAGTTGCCCCAATTCTTCACATATTGCGTCAATCTCTCCCAATCAACAGACCTTTAAACCCCATCGCGAAATCTCAAACAGATTCGATGTTTGGTCACGTGACACATCTCTGCGCACTACCCACAAAGTCTTAAATTTTTCCGCCTCAGGTATTTTCCACACGAGCATTCAAATCATCTAGCATTCCAAACTTCCTGGATCCAGTCACCGTTCGTAGCCGAACTCTGGAAATCAAAAAAGCAAAATTATAGAAAAAAAAACCTGAACATCTCGTGCATCGTCCTCCGCAGACCTCCACCATTCACCTTCATCCACCACTCCGTCGTCCTAAGATTCTCCTAATCCCTTCAAACCACTCGTAGATGGATCAACAAATCCAGCAGGCGGTGGAGATTGCCTTGAGTGGCACAGCAGACCCGGCGTTAAAGAACCAGGCATTTCAATTTATTAATGAGATCAAGTCCACAGAGCAAGGCTACAAGACATGCGTCGATTTACTTTTAGACTCGGCGGCAAAGGGCACGAAGTTGAACGAAGGCCTCAAGTTTTTCATTTTCCAAGTTATAGACGAAAATACAGACAAGTTGTCGCAGGAGCAGTTGTTCACCTTGAACACTAATTTATTCAAGTATTTGAATGATGTCATCTCTTCAGATCAGGATGATCAGGTCTATATGAAGAATAAGTTTAGTGACATTTTTGCAAAACTATTCTGCTACGTATACTCGCAGCTTGATGCGGATTTTTTGAAGAAGCTTTTGCTGATGATCCTGTCGCATCATGTTCTTAGCGTCGATTACTACTTGCGCATCATGATCTCCATTCATTCTGAAGTGGGAGACAAACTTATTTCGAGATCCAAGGACGCTCAAAATCGTAATAATATCCTCAAGGACTTGATTCGTGAGCGTGATATGGCTCTGCTCGTTGCAAGCTGGAAGTCAATCTTGACAAGTGCAAAAGATCCTGTTTTATTGGATAATGCCCTCAAGATTGTGGGCTACTACATCGACTGGATGGAAATCAGTCTTTTCATTCTGGATGGTTTTTTAAGTGTGATCTTTAACTACTTGAAGCTGTCCGAGTTACGGAACCAGGCTTGTCTTACTCTCATTGAAATTATCTCCAAGAAGATGAAGCCCACTAACAAGCTCCAGCTTCTCGATTTACTTGACTTGACCTCGATCATCAGTTCTTTAAAGGATGACGACTTGGACTTCATTGAAAACTTGGCCAGACTTGCTAACCAGATTGGTCTCGAATTGACCCTTGTATTGGAGAACGATAACTCGCTTCTTCCAGAAATCTCGGTACAACTTCTCAAGTTATGGCCCATAATCTTGGAATTCTTGGGTCATGAGTACGACGATGTCTCCCAACAGGTATACCCCTTCATTCAACAGAATCTCTTGCTTTCAAAGAAGATTCCTGCATTGGCTTCTGACGAATTGCTTTCTACATTACTTAGAAAGGTCATCGGCAAGATGAAATATGACGAGGATGACGATGGATTTGAGGACGACGAGCAGTTTTTTGAGGTTCGTCTGAAACTCAAAACTTTCCAAGACACAATCGCTGTATTAAGGCCCGCAATCTACTTAGAGATCGTTCCTTCCGTAATTGAGAGCTCACTTTTTGGCACCCCCTCGAGCTGGATTACTGTCGATTTGGCACTTTATGAGTTGAGCAACTTTGCTGATTCGTTGAAGAACAACCTCATCAACCTTCCCAAGAATGAGATCTCTTCGTCAAAGCCTTATCAAGTTGTCCAGAACTTCTTGGTAAAAATTATCAATAATTTTAACTTGATTAATCACCCAAAGAACCAATTGGGATTTTTTGAATTAATCATCCGTCATTTCACAACAAAAAATTTTACCAACACAACTAATACCAGCATGGATGAGTTAATCACGAAGATCCTTGAGCTTTTTTCAGACTACGGTTTGTTCAACGGCGTGGAAAGTGTACGTTTAAGAACTTGGTACCTATTCTTCCGATTCGTCAACGCCACTAAGCCCAAGATCAACGAATTCATGTTGGAAAATTTACTCATGAAGTTCCAGCCATTGCTTGTTATTACCGCTGAGTTGCCTACACGCGATGATGATGATGACTTGATTGAGAATGGAAACTTCAATAACCAGCTTTACTTGTTTGAAGCACTTGGCATGTTGGTTGCCTTGACTGACAAGGCTGAGGTGGCTGCGAAATCTGTCGACATTTTATTCCAGCCTCTTTTCAGTACCTTGGAGGCTTGCATTTCTCGTGATGATAAGTCCGTAAATCCATTGATCCCCTTGCAGGCCCACCACTCATTGATGGCCATATCTACTATAGTGAAAGGTCTTGACACCCAAGCACCAGGCAAAGCTGATCCACTCAAGAACAACGCAGCATTGGTAGGAAAGATTGGCAATGCTGCACAGGTTGCCTTAATCACTTTGGAAAACTTCAATAAGTCTGAAAGTGTGAGAGAAGCGGCCCGTTTTGCATTTGCTAGATTGATGCCAATTTTAGACCTTGATGGTAGCGCACACCTTAGCAAGTTGATCTCGTTGATTTTGGCTACACCTAACTTAAAAATTCAGGAGCTCGCTGACTTCTCTGGATTTGTGGGTCAGATAGTACATCAATTCAGAAACAATGACAATATATTTCAGTTGTTGAATGATTTGATGACACCAATGATCCTCAAGTTCTACGAGACACTTCAGATTGAAGATGAGGACTATCCTAATTTGGTCAGAGAAAAGTATGCGCTCAAGAGAGCACTCCTCTATTTCATTAGCATCATAGTCTTGAACAATCAGTTCTCCTTGTTCTTGACTGAAACTAACAAACCATTGTTCCCACGGTTGTTAGCATCCATTGTTGAGTACTCCTGCGACATCGAGGAAACCACTACCACCAAAGCTGCCATCACTCAGTTTGGTAATGTGATCAGTGTCATTGGTTGTAATAATGGCAAGTTGCTCGATGAGAAAGACAAGTACGCGTCCACGCTCGCACCTATCGAAGGCATTGACGACTATCTCATGGAGAACACAGTCAAGTTGTGTTTCGAGTTGCCATTCCAGCAGGAGCGATTTGACTTGAAGGATGCACAGTTCCGCAACATTGCTGGCGAACTTTCGCTCTTATTGACAATCTATAGAGAGCGTCTGAAGCAGCAGGAGTTCGTGAGCTTTTTGGCAAACTACTTGACCAATATGGGATTGGCGCAACAGATGGCCAACGACTTTTGTTCCAAGCTAGTCGAGTTGAATGCGAAGGACTTCAAGAAATACTACGTGAACTTCTTGAGCGAGTTCAAGAAGTGATATACATAGACGACAGATAATGAAAAAGGCATTTCGAAAAGTAAACTGTAGTCGGTGAGGCAATTCAAGGATTAGTATAAGCATATAATAACAGATTATTAAATCAATGCTCCATTTTTTTGGATCCATCCAATGTTCTTCATTTCACTAGCTAGGTACATCAACCGAGAGTTGTGCTATATGCACAACACAAATGCCCATCGCATCTCACCAAAAAATCAGAAAGTCAAACTAGTGAGATCAGAACCCAAAATCTTTAATGACTGCTGAAAATTCCATTGTTCCTCCTAAGGACGAAGAGGAGTTGGCTCTAGAAAAACTCGTTTTTGGAGACGTGGCCGGGTTTGAGGCCAACTTGCGAAAAATCGAGAATCTCTATGAATATTCCGATGAAGATGATGGAATGCATTCTGACTTTGAAAACGGGTCGTCTGTCACTGGAAGCGATGTTGAAAATGAAGACGAGGATCTCTTTTTTATCGATGATGGTGGAGATGCCTCTGTGGCACATGTCCCTTCTACTACAGACGATATGGACATTGACAATGAAACTGAGGAAGAAGAGGCTGCATGGATCGACAGTGACGACGACAAGAACACCGTATCGATTCTCTCCAATAAGTTGAAACAGTATCGTCAAGCTCCTGAAGAACAGACGGTTTCTGGCGCTGCGTATGTGACTAGATTGCGAAGCCAGTTTGAGAAAATCTACCCCAGACCAGAATGGGTTGTCACTTTTGGAGAAGAGAAGAAGGGTAACGAGAAAGAAGTGGAAGACTATACCGAGGAGGCCGAAGAAGACTCTTCAGTGGGTATTAATACGACAGAGTTGACGTCGATCTTAAATTCCACGAATAACTATATTAAGACCACTACCAAACTACTTCCTCCTACCAAATTGGATATTATGAGACTCAAAGACGCCAACATCGTCCGTCGCTCCCGAGGAGCAGTTCATGGCTTGTGTTTCCACCCTCTGCATCCACTCTTGATCTCCGGAGGTACGGATAGAACCCTCAGAGTGTACCACATCGATGGCCGCATAAACAAGTTTGTTTCGCTGGTTCATTTCCGTGATCTGCCTATCCGCACCGTTCAGTTTGCTCCTGGCTCTAACTTGGTGTATGCTGCTGGCCATAGAAAGTACATGAACAGATGGAACATTTTCAGTGGAGAAATCGACAAGATCCTGAGAATGTATGGACAAGAGAAGTTCCAGAAGTCATACGAGTACTTCAAGATAAGCCCTAATGGTACATACGTTGCATTGCTAGGAAGTTCTGGCTGGGTCAACTTAGTGAATGGTCAAACTGGCCAGTTCGTCAGAGGATATAGAGTAGATGGTGATGCCGTGGACTTTGAGTTCACTAAGGACGAGAAGATGCTTATGGTGGCCAATCGTGCCGGAGACATGTGGGAATTTCAAGTAGATTCCTCTTCCACAAAGATCCTTCGTCGTTGGGCAGATTTGGATGCAGTTGCTGTTACTGCCATCAGATTTGGTGGACCAGGAGACCGCTGGTTGGCTGTGGGCACTGAAAGTGGTGTTGTTCATCTTTATGACCGTTCAACTTTTGCCACGGTTGCTGCTGGTGCAAACCCAAAGCCTTTCAGGGAGGTTGGCAATTTGGTGACACCTATCTCACATTTGGCATTCTCGCCAGACGGACAAATTTTGTGCATTTCTTCCAAACATAAAAAGGATGCATTAAAGATGGTGCATTTGCCTCTGGGTACTGTTTTCGCCAACTGGCCTACTAGTGGAACGCCACTTGGAAGAGTGACGGTGACTGAATTTTCCCCTAATGGTCAGATGGTTGCCATTGGTAACGATGTGGGAAAGATCACGTTGTGGAGGTTGAACCATTACTAGCATAACTGTATTGTATAAAGGGTATACTGAATAATAGTAGGAGTAGCAGAGAAATATGAATTAATGAGAGTTGTTCGCTACGAAATTCCGATTCAAGGAAGAGTTGATACTCCTATAATGGCCAATAACATGTTAAAACCAGGATACTTATTTGAAACTCAATTGCCTAATCGTAAATTATACAAACTTTGCTGGTATATATTTTTTATTACCTGTCTTCAATTCCTACTTTCCTTTGGGTCCGACCAATTTTTTCCATCTGATACATTTCTACGCTTCTATCGCGAACTTCCAAAATCACTCTCGACATGTTTAAAAATTCAATTTTCCATTCTACAGATGGATAAAAGAATACAGTCTCAGATTCACATAAGAAAACTCATTTACAACCTTTTGAGTTCTAAAAACACAGCTAAACCCATCATTTCTCCTACTTTACCAGTTTCACACCCACCACTAGCCACCACACGACCTATCCATAACCTCATAATCAACTCACTCACTCTTCACCATTTAGCAACTACTTCATCATGGCAGTTATTGGCGCCCCGTATGTCGAAATATTTCATTTGAAACAAGCATCTACTAACCTCTCAGAAAGGGCCACAACCGATACAGAGACCCCAAAACCTACCAAATGACTCCTGCCTTGTACAGAGTCAGAAAGCCATTCTTCTGGAGAAACTTTGTGGGATTTTTCCTTGTTAGTGCCATCCCGTTGGGCGTCTACATGTACACGTGGAATGTTCTCAGTAAGGATGAGTTTGCTGACATTCCTATTCCTCCAATTAGCGACGAGGAGTTGGCCAAATTGAAGAAAGAATATGAACTGAAAAAGTAGAAACCGGTGGGTTCCATGTACATAGTGAAAATGATTTAATATAATGTGAAATAAAAATAGTTAATCATTTAGTAGCGTTTTTGTTATATAATGTGTGATGAAGTGAGACTTTCTCAGAAGAACTGTAGCTGAAACCATTCTACATCCTACGCCAATCTACACTCTACATTAGTTACCCAATATGCTCTTTGTTCTATTTCCCACTGGTAGCACTAATACATGCTCCAGAATGCGCTTAATCTTCTCTGCGGTCGAAGTATTTAGATACTCCCCTAACTGGATATGGAGCAGCAGAGTGGTCACTGAACGGACTATCCGATCTGTCGTCTCCCAATAATGGACTCTCAGGTGGAGGTTGAAAATAATCCTGCCCATCCATTATTTCAAGTTCTTCCTGTGCTACACTAGAAGTTGATACCGCCACTTGCTGCTTTTCATCAAGCATGCCGTCGTGACTGTGCAAAGAGTCAGTCTCCTCCAATAAAGGTTCAGGCTTCTTCCTGTTCGAATACGAATTCGATTTTGAATTAAAGAGCAGACTCAGCTCCAATGGGTTGGGTCTCTCGGAAGGAGAATAGCCTTGATAGCTCAAGTCTCCACTAGCATTGAACCCTCTGGCGTCGGAAAATGTATTGAATGTCAGTTCGGTCATCAAGGTATCAGAGGTAGTTTTTCTCGTGATTTTTGAAGGCTCACCAAATGGAAGTCTGGTTGATTCAGAACCAAATGAGTGATTCCTTAAGCTGCTTGCCGTATGCGCTCTTGGAGGACGTGAATAGTCGGCATCGTCATCAGCATTTGCATGATTGGCAGCAGCCCTATCGAACGACGACAACCTCATGAAGGCAGGATGAGTGAAATCACCTCCTCTTCCTGGCAAGTCGAGATCAGAGCTTGAGTGCAATAAGGGGTTGGCGTTGATCTCCTGTATATCCAAGATACCGTCCAGGAGAAGTTGTGCCTTGGACTTGTGGTGACGACTGACAAGTGCACGAACTCTTTCGTTAACGTGGAAATAGCAGAAAGCCTTGATCGACTTGAAGCCCTTCTTTGATGTACTGACCTTGACAGGGATATAGCATAGCATAGCAAAACAGAACTTGAAAAAGAAGAACAAGGAGATAACAACCGAGCAGAGCATAATACTTAAAATGATGGCAAGCTTCATGTTGTTGACGGCGATGTCTCTGATGTTCTCAAGGATGTTACTATTGCTATTTCCCACAGCATAGTTCTTCAATGTCATCACATTGATAACCGTACGTGGAGTATCAGCCACAAGAACCTCCAAAGCATCGTCAAGTTGGTCGTAAACGAAAAACGATGCCCATGGTAAGTTGTCTTTCCCACTCTCAATCTCGTGGAAGACACATTGGTATCTATAACGGACCCCGTACATCAAACGGGCGTAGAAGTTCAAATATGCTAAGGCAATATTTCTTCTTCTGTAGACGTAGATGGCCCACGACAATTGCCATAAGAGCAAAGCGAATCTGAAACTTATGCATCCAGTGAAAATCCACTTGGCCACTTTGAACTCGTAGACTTGGTAGTCCTCAGTACTCCATCGCTTGTATACCAAAATATTGATACACGTATAGGTATCAGAGGCCAAGATGGCCACCTTCAAAAGAATCAAGAACCACACACCAAGATATGAAATGAGCGCTCCACACCGATAGGTGCGGAACTCGCCCAATCTGACAATGTCAAACGTGGACTTGTCGAGATCCTTTGATTGTTTCTCGGAATCGAACACCATGGTGGATTTTTTGCAGAGGAAATAAATGCAAAAGGAGGAGAAACCAGTAGTGAAACCGACGCTGAAACAAAATTGGAGGATGGACCTGGCTCGCGCACACTATTTATGGTTGACGACAATGTTCCTGAATATTGGTTAGGATCGAAGGAGAGCGTGATTGACCAGTGAAGATTTGGCCGACAAGAGCCACCTTTGCATATTGCTAATATTGGCAACAGAATACCCATGTAGTGTCTTGTGGAATACAGGTCAAAAATCCAATTTTCACAATTTTGTCATGTGTTCATTGTTCAACATTAATCAATCCGTCAATCTGGGAACCAGATGCTCTGCCACCGCGACACTGCTATTTTTAACGCATTTCTCAATCAAACAACATACTGGAGTGCAGGTGGACAAGAGCTCAAACGGCCAACTAAGGCAATCATTAATCACTTGCCCTAATTGAGGCTCGCCATGCCGATCTCCTCAAAAGTCTTGCCCACGAAATTAGCGAAAAACAGAGGAGTAATTGATAGTCTAAGAAACTTGGAATTATTGCAAAGATTTAATTATTTCTTTCCCAATTTTCCAAATCCCATTTCTCCCTAAGTTTTCGAACTGGGAACTTCGTACTTGTTAAGTAGCTTCTCCGCTTCTACTTTAAGATCGGCCTGGTCGCCGTCACTCAACTCCCGTAAAACAGCAATGCAAGCTTCCTTGGCAGGCGGTCTGTACATGATCAAGAATTGCAACGACAAGAAGCCAAGTTTGGAACGGGCTGGGTCAGCACAGAGTGACTTGATGCCCCCGACCATGGCACTGTTGAGTGTGGGCAAGTCACTCAAAAGACGAAGAAAGATTTTACGGTCGGTGGGTTCCAAAAATGGAATCAAGGCCTCCAATACTTTCTGTGCCCATTCAAAATAACGGGGAGTTGGAATTTCGGCTGCCTCCATTTCTTTGGCAATTTCATCTTCAACATTTTCAATGCCCGATACATCCTTTTCGTATTTTGCATACCATTTTTCTTCCACTTGTTCACGTAACTTCTGTTCATTGACAACCTTCTCACTGTACCATTCTTCATTGAGCCACTCAATGACAAGGTCCACACGCTCTTTGATGTTTTCCAAAAAGTAATCAAAGAGTGCCTTGCGGATCACATCACTTAGCTGCTGCTCGCTAGCGGCATCGGGCGAATTATTAGCCTTCTCACCCAGCTCAGAACCTTCGTTTGGCAAGGAATCAACAACTTGCATTCCCCTCGTCGCCAACCTGGTAAGCAAAAGTAACCACGAGTCCTGTTTCCATGTACGCATGGCAACACGGGTCAATTCTGTAGTCACTGTTCCGTCCACAGGTGGAGGAACTTCTTCTTCTCCCTTGAATCCCTTGTTGGCCAACTCAAAGAAATTCTTCACGATGAGATTAACGTGTTCTTTTTTATCCTGGAACGAAAGTGCTTTGGGTGGAGGGAGCGAGTATGTTGTTTCTGCATCGTAGTTGTCTCCATTAGCGTCATCCTCATCTTCTCCGTCAGCCTCGTTCTTGACATTGATCGGTGAAATATCCTTCACGGCATCAACGTATCGAGCACTAACAATCTCCAACGCCTTCGACAATTTCCTGACGTCTGCACGGCTTAATGCCGTAAGGGCCATCGAAATCAAGATGTTCTGAGGGAGAGTAGATAAGTCAAAGCTATTCAATTCGCTGTTAATATCAGTCAAGCTGTACAAATTTTTGTAGTCGAGTGTCTTGATCTTCTTGGAAGCATTTTGGAACCCTTCGAATTTGCGTTTCTTGATGGTTGAATCGTCGGATGCTGGCAACAAAATGTTCTTCTTCCGAATCTCATCTCCTCGGCTAGTGAGCAAGGAAAGCTTGCGGCTGATGGCCCCCTGGAATTTGGGAGGTACTAATTGACACTTTGTGATGTATGTAAGCAAAACACGCAACGTTCTGTCGGCGTATTTTCTGGACAATTTAAAAGTTTCGAGTGCTTCGTAGTTAGATTGAACCTTGGTCGTGGAGTCAAACTGCTCCAAAATGGGAAGAATCCGATCGGCCAATTGCCTTTTACGCCTCAAGAGAACCAGAAGATGATTGAATGTGGCAGTTACTATGGGAGTGACCAAAATGTCATTTTGAAGTGTTTTCAACACTACATCCAATAATGCATTGGCCTCACTCTCCATCAATGCAGACTTGATGAGCGTGTGATTGGGGTTGACCCGCGAGATCGAGTAGAATTTGCTTGTCAGCGACCGCAGTTGGTAATCAATGACTGTGATTACGAACTTCAACAACTCCAACTTCGCGTCAATGTTACGGAAAGCGTCATGCTCGCGGTCAAAAGTCAGTTCAAAGGGGAATTGCGTATCATACTTGGCCACTAAATCATTTTTTAATTCATTAATGCCATCCCAGACGTTCTTACTACCGTCGTTTTCCGCTACATACCGAAATGTCAATTTGAACACAATAATACTCACATCTATCACTGCCTTGAACACTTGCAAGTCTCGTACCGCAGCCAAAGTGCGTAACACAGGCAAAGCGTCTATGGCCAAATCGATTTTCACGGCTGCGGTAACATGTTCCTCACTAGTGGTGAAGGCTTCTCTTAAGAAGTTGCTACACCAAGATTGGATAGTCAAGTCAGGATTCAACGCTACGTTGAGAATGTGCCTCACGATTTCGGGAAATGCTCCCTTGTCAGAAAATGCCAAATCACGTGCTTGGTTCAATGGCCCAAGCACCGTGGATGTTGAGTCTGTCATGATCTTTTGGGAGTGGATGTATTTCTGAATACTTTAGGGCTTTCAAAACGAATCTTTTGATGGTGGTATACTCACGTGAATATTATCACGTGAGCAATATATCTCGTACACTACCATTGAGATGACGAGTGATGAGCGAGTGGAAAAACTTACTAACTTGGGATAGTTCGCTTTAAAACATCCGTACACACTTGAAATTTCCCTTCGAAATTTCACCGATCTGGGGTGACCATCACGTGTGGACATTCTCCAACTTATAAAAAGACTACACCACGCTAGATAAAATCAAGAGAGTTACAATCGAAAAAAAAAGGAGAGATTCTCGAAAATTCAATACTTTGCAATCTCCTAGCAACAATCGTCCACCCCCTCCTTTCTTCATCCAGCCGTTTATTCAATCACGGTCCTGCTTCTCCCGCACGTGACCATAACCTCTTATCATTCACTCCTCCTGTCCCACAATCTTATCTTATCTCCCACTTTTCAGAATTTTTGCTTTGTTCAGCAGTACGTGCAGTCACAGACCCTCCTCTTCTCCATAGGGTGTGTCACTCGACTTCTTTTACTATTAGCTAGGAACTATTCTCAACTCGTGGGTCTTAATCTTGTGTGTCTAAGTCGACAAAACGAGAACCTTCAACACAAGAGAACAACGCCACAGCCATAAATTTCGCTAAATTGGCGCCGTTCGAAGCCGCTGTCATCATATAGTGAGGAAGATTGTGATTCGGAGTTGTTTTGACAGTGAAAAACGAAATTGAACCACTAGTGGACTCAAATTATATCTGAGTAACTTCCTAAGGCGTGTTATCATCTCTCGAAAATGACTCTGACGGAACAAACCGCCGTTTCCGTACCGCCCAGTCCCGCAAGTCCCCCTGCGGGCGGCTCTCTTCATTCTGAAAGTAACCTTATCCCGAGAATTGTGTCATTTAGTGATGATTCTCTTCTCCAGGTTCCACTGGATACTTCTATCGTGGACCGGCTCCTGGCGACGGGACCACTGGGCCCACAAACGGACTTTTCATCAATTGCCAATATGTTGCCCTCCAAGCACTCCATCATAGTCACCTGCCAGGACGAAAATGGCGAAGGAGACCTGGACGAGAACCTGAGCGAAGACCTGGACGACGATAACGAAGAAAGTTTGGATCAGCCGCTTGAAATCCTCACCAGCAAGTCCAAAAGATCGTCTTCAACATCTAATGATATGATCTATGAGCGAGACCGCTTTCGGGCCAGATTCGAGAGCTTCAACTCTCCAAAAAACGGTACAGTCATCTCTGAAGAACACTCAGAGAATGCAGAGGAAGAGTGTGAGGTGTGCTGCCAAATCCTGACAAAGACAAAGAAAGTGGATGTAGCCATGCGTCCAGACCTGCTGATGTCATCGTCGACATCTTCGACCGACTCGGTGTTGGAACTGCTCTTCAATTATTCCATCAAGGAAACTGTATCTCCGCTTTCCACAAGCTCGCAGTTCTTCAAGAACCATCTTAATCCGCTTATGGCCACCTCTCCCGCAGAGGTTTTGTTTAACCTCCGCTCTATCACCCCACCCCAGCTTACGCTGGTATTCCAGTGGTACTTCAACAAGCCACTACCGTCCACTACCAGAATGTTCCCTTGGCTCCACGGCCTCCACAAGGATAACTTTACCCAGCGGTCGTTCTTCATTTCACAACAAATCAGCCAGGGTGCGAGCATGCCAGGAACACCTGTCAACTTTGATGTCGAAGAAGAGAGACCAGCCAATGCTCGGTTTGTGATGTGTGTAGAGAGCAGCGAAATTGGAGGTTTTGGATCAATTGATTCGGAAAGCGACGAGTCTTGTGTCTCGTCTCTGAAATTGCTCCGAAACACTGTCTCCATGGATGAGATTCTTCAGAGAATTCAGTACTCAAGAGCGGAAGTTATTTCTAAGGTAAGGGCCCTTATCTTTGCTGCTTTTCCTCCAGAGAAGTATTCTGCTCGAAACATCCTGGATTTGACTGATTTGATCGTTCGTGACTGCTTTGAGACTGGCCACATGCCAGTTCTTCTCAACCTTGACCCAGATAGAGGCGTTTCGCTTCGAAACTTTCATATTCAGGTTGCTAAACTGGCTAAATGCTCTGACTTTGTGGTTTATTGCTTTGAGAAGGAACATCACTTGAACAGATGTAAATGCCACTCTGTCTCCCGTCTCCTCAAGCTTGCACAAATGAGCGATAAAGTCGGTCTCTCTCAGTTCAACGTTTTTCTCTTCAATGCAAACGGAAACGGTCTTGAGAAGAAATACCCAGAGCTCTTCACCATGAGGGACAACTCCCCAATCTTAAATGGACTGGAGGCCTCCAAAAAGACCCAACTTACTTTGAACAGCATGGTCACTCTCAAATCTGACACATTCACTGTGTGGGAATCTGACTACCAAGTGAAAGAGAAGGTTGAAACCACCAGGATGTCAGCTGCTACTCGGCTACTTAAGAATGTATGGTTAGGAAACATCTGGGACCACCAAATCATGATGCATTATTGGCTCTCACAGGAAGGGGAAAACGAGGTTCCGTTCGATATCAACATTTCTACCCCCGAGAAAAATGGGAACATCTACTGCGATCCTGAAAACTCATGTTTGACCAGGGACTCATTCGGCCCCACCGAAAACCTTATTTCATTCCTTCCACCACCCAGGGCACATTGGAAGTTATTTATTCACTGCCATAATGATGCACGGTTTCCAGATGCAGAGACCCTTGGCGATCTTTTGTTCAAGTACACCATCAGTTCGCGTAAAGCCAATGATGTGGACGAAATCATTCACTTGGAATTTCCTTCCTCGGGCTCAATTGGGTTCGGTGATTGCAAACAGGATAATTTAATGAGTATAGTCAACACTTGCAAACTCCTCTACTTATACTCATCCTCGATGGCCGAGGGCAGTTTGGCTGCTTTGATATATTCCTCGGACGGATACACAGAGCTGTCTCTCCTCACATTCTGTTATCTTATGTATGCAGAAGATCTCTCTTTAGAGGAAGCCATGCTTCGCCTCCATAAGGATTACGGAAGACCATTCTATATTTTCAACAGTGATGTGCTCGTCCTTCAGAAGTTGCAAATATTATTGAGAAGATTCAGCCCTGTTGCTTTAAAGAACCGCATAGACTGGGGAAGCCAAGAAGCGATTTCATGTCAAGAAATCAACGAAATCTTGCTTGGCAGAACCAATTCTGTGCCCAGCAAAGGCATTCCAAACCGACTTAAATTGGGATACATCGCCAATGACTCAGACGAGGACAGCTCAGACTCTGATGGTGGATCAGAAGATGATATCAATGACACCTCTTCTTTTCTCGACAGGAGCTGGGTCGAGGAGGTGGAAGGTTCATTCCCGTCCAGGATATTGCCTTACCTTTATCTAGGATCCCTAAAACATGCCAACAGTTTATCTCTCTTAAGCAAGCTTGGTATCAAGAAGGTGATTTCTGTTGGAGAGGAGCTTGACTGGCTAAATGGATACAAGTTCCAGCATAATAACGATATAATTGTCGACGAGGTGGACAACGGAAACATCGAGTTGTTCAATATCACACCCAAGAATACTAGCTACAACAGATACAATAGCAAGTGTTCTGTTGAAGGTGTGGTCAAGATCAACAACCTCCAGGATGACGGAATTGACGAGCTCACGAAATCTTTGCCACAGATTTTGGAGCAAATTGATCTTGAGTACCGAAAGACAAAGGGTAATACCAAGATCTTGGTACACTGCAGAGTTGGAGTCTCCAGATCTGCCACCGTGGTAATTGCAGAGGTGATGAGAAGACTCGGGTTGAATCTTCCTCAAGCATACTTGTATGTTAGAGTACGCCGATTGAACATTGTTATTCAGCCAAACTTGAGGTTCATGTACGAACTCTTCAAATGGGAGGAACAAGAGCGTGCCATTAAACAGAGAACAGACAAAAATCTTAATTTGAGAGAGATTGATTGGTTTGTCATGTGTCGGGAGATTAAGAAATTGAATCTTCCATTCCTACAGAACTGATGAGATTTATTCAGGGATTGTATTATTATAATTTTAGTAAACGAATTTACGAGAATCTTTTATACTGTAAATTACTTCAACTACTTCATAAGTTTTCCTAGAGCTCTTTCTGACTTTATAAGTTTAAAATTTGAGATCAACACATGTTTCGAACAATGAAACTGGCCATAGAGCCTCAGACATAAAAGCACAAAAAAAAAAGTTAAAACCGATTAAGTCGGTCCAATATGATTCTTGGACAAATATAACATTTTTTTATTATCTTCTAGAAATTTTCATGCCCAATCATTTCCCATTCGTTTCCACAAACCTGACGAACAGAAAATTGAACTACACACGACCATATTCCAACGTTTAGTGATCCTTCTTGGTTGGAAACACCTATTCACCGACCGAACCAGAGCACTCTGCACATATTCAAGGCGAGTAAGCCCTCATAAAGCATTTATATTTTCCGCTTTAATTAATTCTGTTCGGTTTTTCCACTTCGAATTACCAATTTTCTCCATTTGGTTGTCAATTAAGTTGTCCAATACCAAGATTGGCTCCTTTGACCTCTAACCGCTGAAACTTACCTCCCCAATTTTCACTATCGCCACAAAATGTTGCCGCAGCCGCTTCTGGATCCAGCAATTATCGATTCGTCGATCATCTCCATCTCTGGCGGCATGAATGCCGTTGCTGGCTCAACGCCATCTACATCCACCGAACCTTCTTCCCATACGGGATTGGAGCCTGGAAATGCCTTATCTCGCTTACTAGAGCTGGCCATGGCTAACGCTGCAAAAGAGCTGACCCCTGAAATGGAGCTGAAGGACAGCGATGCTGCTACCCTGTCCTCTCCTACCTCTTCGGCAAACAGGCTGTCATTTCTGTCTTACATTCCACCTGCAAAGGCCCATATGTCACGAGTTTACACGATTGACCACCTACTTTCGCTCAGGGGAAATCCGGAAGTTGCTAACTTCGATATTTCTCGCCTCCCAGACCAGAACTTCTGGGCTTTCAAAGCCCAGCCAAAACCTGCGAAACATCAACAGAACAGAGAGCCACGCAACAACAACCAGAACCGCAAAAACAGACTGGGCAACCAAAACAAGCAGAATCAAAATAATCAAGCCAACCAGCTCTCATGGGAGCGTAAACCGGCTGGATTCTTGAAGTCCTCCGATATCGACTCGATGTCTACTGAGAAAATCTCACAACTTTTAGGCGAAACCGCCGACGAGGGAATTCCCGAGTGGGACTCTCTGGATATTTCTCAGGATCTCAAGATCGACATGGGTCTGACTGTCGAGGACTTTGAGCGTTGGAAACAACTCATGAGGGAAGAAGAAAGACGCAAGAACGACGAAGAATACGATGATGCACTGAGCCAGCACAAGGCAAACGAAGTTGATAGCTTTTTTTCATTTGTGAAGCCTAAACAGCTGTTGCCAGAGCCTTCCTCTTCGCCTGCTAATGCTAAAGGAATACCCGAGGCAAAAAGCTCCAGATTCTCGTCCTTTTTCGGTGGAAATGTAGCTTCCCCCGTTGAAGAATCAAGGCCAACCTTAAACTCTGGTCAGAATAGCTCCACAAGTGTCTCTACTACGGGCGAGCATAACCTGAGATTCTTCAACACGCAAGACCAACAACTGAGAGCTTCTCCAAGAGGGCCAACCCCAGGTCAGGGCCCACAAACCCCAATCCAAGGACAAGGTCAAAATCAATTGCAGGGTCAAACTTCTATGCAAGGCCAGAACCAGGGCCCATTACCAGTCCAATCTAGCCAGATACAACAGAGCCAAATACATCCCCACGGAACTCAGCACTCGCGGCCACAAGGACCCCAGCTTTCGGGATCACATGGGCCACAGGGGGCACCACACCTTCAAGACCCTAAGTCCAGGGGCCAAATGCTGGCAATGGGACATCAACCACCTCCTATGGGAAATCCTGGACCAGGACCAATGCAGGGCCCAGTGCCAATGATGCCAGGAATGGGAATGATGCAAGGTTCTAACGACTCTTTCTTCATGTCTTTAATGAACAAGAGAGAAATTCCAGCAGACGGTGCCAAGAAGCCAGAGTCTCCACAGGCCAAGTCACAACAAGGCCAAATTCCTCCTCAAGAGATGAAGTTTGCAGGTCATCAGGGCATGCCTAATCAATTTTATCCATATGGTCCACCTCCAGGAATATTTCAAGGAGGTATGCCACCAGGAATGCATCCAGGAATGCAACAAAGAGGACAACCAGGACAACCAGGACAGCCGGGACAACCAGGACAACCAGGACATCCAGGAAATGCTCAACAGGGCCAACCTATTGGCCAACGTGGCCAACAAGGTCAATTTGGGCAGCCAGGTCAAGGTCAGGGCCAACCTGGCCAACCAGGTCAATATCAGCTCAGTGGCCAAGGTCAACAACCGAACCAAAAGGGTAATGTTCCTCCAGGTTTAGGTCAGTTGCAGAAAGGTCCTCCGGGTATGGGTGCCCAGTTTCCTCCTCATCCCTACTTCATGTACCAAATGGGAACACCACAAGGGATGCAAGGAATGCAACAAGGTATGGGTCCTCCACAAGGGGTGCCCCCACACATGCGGACACAGCAACCTCCGCAGCAACGCAAACAAGGTTGAGATGAAGCAGATAGCTAAAATTTGCGATGTTAATGTCGTTTCCGTAAGGTGAGTAAGTGACATGGAGCCGAAAAGGCCTAATACAACCATGAGCACCGTACAATGTAGTTACGTGAGTATTCGTGTAATTAATTCTAGGCTAGAGCATTCGAAAGCTGAAAACTCAAGTTTAAAAGCTGGATATGCTCGTCCGTTCCGTTGTTAAGTTTGCGGTCAGTTTCGAAGAAAAGCTGAGCCATGGCATTCTTCTCAGGGGAAGTCAAACTATCGTCAAGAATGAAGATATCGTGCAATTGGTCCGAAACCTGCTGGGCACTCCATCCTTGGAGTACTACCTCGTGAACTTTTTTGGCGATTTTCTCGGTGTTTTTCGTCCGAATCGTGGTTACAATCGAATCCATAAGCTCTTTATCCACTACTCCGGCGATTTCTCGAATAGTGGTCACAGTGATACCACCGTCTTCTAGAACGGAATTCAAACGTGTAGCAGATTGCAAGTAAGTGATGGCTTTACGCAAATCACCACCAGAAACCTTAAGAATCTCATGCAAAACCTTCTCCAGATCCAAGTTGACTTTTTCCTGTTCAACAACATATTGTAACCGCGATAAAGCGTTCTCATTGTCAAGCGGACGGAAACGGAATTTCGAGCATCTCAGTGCCAACGGATCAATGATACGCGTGATGTAGTTACAGATCAAGCAGAATCTTGTAACTCCGGAGTAGTTCTCCATAGTTCTTCTCAACGCAGACTGTGCATCATTCGTCATGGAATCAGCCTCATCTAACACAATGATTTTGTAAGGAGGACATGGATAATCTCTCAAGTCCTCGGGCGTTGGATTGGATACCGTGAGTCTGGCAAAGTTCTTGATTTTCTGTCTCACAATGGAAATACCTCTTTCGTCCGAGGCATTGAGCTCCAACACTCTCAGCTTATACAATCGAGGTCCATACAATTGTTTGGCAAGAGCCAAGACCGTGGAGGTTTTTCCTGTTCCTGGTGGACCATAGAAAAGCATATGTGGTAAATTGGCCAGCTCCAAAGTCTTTTTGAGCACCTTGACGGCGTGTTCTTGAGAAGACACATCGTCCAATTTCTTGGGCCGGTACTTTTCCACCCAGGGAGTGTGATCGAGCTTCTCCTGGTCGTACTGTGTCAGCATGGGGAGAGTTGAAATTGAAGAATGGAGATATGTAGATTTAAGTAAGTTACGCGTAGTGCTGGGTGTAGGACGAGATGGTGTTGGTGGGACAGTGAAGGATAAGAGTATTTTCGGAAATAGGAAATGGATAGTATGAACGGATGGAAATTCGTTAAGATCTATTGGCGTGATGGCTCCTTCTGATTTCTTTTCTTCTTTCTGATTAGTTGCTCATTGTCGTGGTTTTTGATATACTTATGAGATTAAGTCTAAAGCTTCAAACAGGATGGTTTCTGGTCCTGGGTCGTCCTACCAATTGCACTCGTTACCGACGCTTCTGAAAGCAAATCTCTCGCAAAATCTCCTCCAGAGTCTCCCTTGTTCTATATCCTACAATTTTGGCTATATAAGCTCTTGAAGATGAAGGCTTCACCGTCCTATGGCCCCATGTGTTCCTACTTCTCTATTGTTGAGTAAAATTTCTTTTTCTTGTCTAAGTCTATCTTCAGTCTGGATTCATATAGCAACTCCTTTACAATGTATGGGAAATGTTCTGTTTCAAATTCATCCGTCTTAAAGGTTCAAGGCTCATGCATTTCGCAGCCATTCCAGAAACAAGAAGAAGGGAAATATATCATACGTCGCAGATTTTTAAGATTTGGAATCTCCAAATCTCCTTGTAGTATTCGAAATTCAAGGGAATATTTATGTTGAACCTTTCAAGATCGATCTCGGAAGATTCTTCTATTAGATGTGGCTTGACTGATCCTACAATCCTCTGAAGGGCAAAAGGGTCCAAAGGGAAATCACAACATACCCAAATAATCAAGCTTCAGCATTGTCAATCAATTATTTACTTCATATATTAATATTTATTATTTTGCTAAAGCACACACCAGGTAACCCACCAGGTAAGGTAATAATGTGGCATACCAGTTTATATCAACCTACCAGAAATAGAATTTAGATAAAAAACACGGCTGTGCCCCACTTTATTCAAATCTTTTAGTTTTTCATTTGCCTCAATGACCTTGTCTCTTAGTGACTTCCCACTAGAAATTCTTCGTCAGGTGTTCTCCAATTTCTCTCCAAGTGAAAAGAGGCACTTTTGTATGAAACTACCAACTAATTGCAAAGAGCAAGATCTTGTTAGAGCGATGCTTTACGAGAAAGTCAAAATTGGAATCCCTGCAACACCAAATGATGATCACCATCTACTTGTTAAAAAAGAGATTCGTAACTTAGCGAATGGAAATATCAGAGCCTCCGTCAGCCTGCTCAGAATGAACGTTAGGTACTTCCCCACCGATTTGGCACCACCTTTACTTGAATCAATATCTGATTACTTTGACAAAATTCCAAAGGTGGAGATTGAAGGTTCCAATGAGGACGTCGATATCTATGCAAAGCGTATGTCCGTCTGTAGTGTTGTGAAATTGAATTTAACTGGCGGTAATTGCTTTGTTGGAGGTGACTACTCTAGCTTGAAACACCTCAAATTCTGCTTTGAAGGATCCAAGCCTCAAACCCACTTTCCACTCATGCTTTGTTCCAAGTCGTTATCGACAATCGAGATTCAAGGTAAGCGTAAACTGAAGCTATTTGAACTACCTACATTCCGATACGACTGGAAGTTCCTTCCTGCCAAAATTACGAAGTTGAAATTTGAGAATTGTAGAGTTGTTCTTTGCACAAATTTACCAAAACTGCTCACACACTTGGTTCTTGTCAATTGCACCTTGAGTGATCCTGAACTTTTACTTTCCAATTTGAGCCCTCAACTCAAGCATGTGGAGTTGGATATTGGCTCCAAACAATCACTAGCAGACATTCAATTTCCTCCATCCCTAGAGTTTTTCAAGGTGTCCAATTCTGAAATCAGTGATTTCCACTGTGTTCATCTTCCTATTTTGCTCAGATAACTTTATTTCACGAACAATGACATAATTGATATTGAGTTCTTATCAAACTTGAAAGTGTTCGATATGTCTCAAACTAAAATAAAGTCAATTACAAATGTCAAGCTCCCGATGAATTTGAGTAGTTGATTGCATCTGGAAATTTACTCAACGATTGGCGCAAAGTGTTCCTTCCAGAAAGTGTGGAACTTCTCAAAATCTATACCTCGGAGAATCCGCAAGCCTTTATCTTTCCACCGAGATTAAAAGTACTTGAAATTGCATTTCTGTGTCCAGAGGAGCAAGCTCCAGTTTTGAGTGACCTCAAAATTCCAGTAACTTTGTAAGACTTAACTATTGTTGCGGGAATTTCAACTGGAAAGAATTGGATGCTTCCCATGTTGAAAACCTTATCCATTTTTTGATTTTCAGGAAGATTGAATGTACCTGGACAGTGTGAGAGCTTAATGTTCGTTCAGAGGATATCTCTGTCTTCGAAACTCTTAGCCTATGGTATTGACACCTTACAAACCTCACATCCGCTGAAACCATACCCCAAGGGTATTGCAGATGTATGAATCATAAATCCTGAGAGCCAGAGTATCATCCTTTCCTCCAAACTTGAAGAGACTCAGTATCTGTCCCATTCGCTCTCTAAGACATAGCAATCACCATCCTATTTGACAAGTGGGGATTTTTGATACTATTGAGCGAGGTTATAACTGGCCAAGGATATTGGCAACCATCCATCACAGGAATCAACTTCATTCTAGAAGACTTAAGACAATAAAGCCTGGGATAGGTTCAAATTTGAAAAACAACTTCAAAATCGAAAGTCATGACATTATTTTCTACTTGGAAATTCCCTAACGACTGTCTCTGAAAAAACCATTAGTTAATCATTTATCAATTAATTTGAATCACAGTTGTGTTCCTAACTACCATGCTACTGAAAAGTTAACAGATAAGAATAAAATAAAAATTTAAGAAGATTAGACCATCCTCAGAGGAGCTCTTGACAAATTTCCTTCACCCTAGGCGAGAGAACACTCGCATACGTGTTCTTCAATCATCCCCGTTGAAGGATATTGTTTGGTCAGAGTTTCTCTGAGAAATCTTTCCTCCATGGACCCAAACTTAACCATCCATTAACCAGCAAGTTAAGACTCAATAGTTTAACTTCAATTCCCTACTAATGCACTCAGACATCTCTATGAGTACTGCTTCCAATGAAGCATCTAAGGTCTCCAACACATGAATTCCTCTTACAATGTCTTCAATGTTGTGAGTCAAGAGAGAATCAGCATCACTAAGATGGTGCTCAATGAACAGACCATACTTTT
>Ga0160505_100046_pt1 | contig 104098 bp, 58 predicted proteins | sample DIDeMG_FD_108225 | JGI IMG/M metagenome (GOLD analysis project Ga0160505, IMG submission 108225) | Enriched chicken feces microbial communities from UW Madison campus, WI, USA - DID2874_E49_Stillage MG | ecosystem: Host-associated > Birds > Digestive system > Large intestine > Fecal ... | reverse complement strand
TTTTCTCTCGAGTGGACAAGTACAGACTGAATTCGCTCCATCCTATGAGCTGGAAGATCACAGCAAAAAGATCCGAGAGGTAAGTGGATACCTGGGTGGACACCTTGGCAAGAAGCATCACTACCACGTATAAATCACTGGTGAGAACTGCCTCACTGAAGTCATGTAAAAGTGATCTGATCAAATTGGCAAAAAGTGGAGTATCCATGATCAGCAGGATTCCCGAAGCTCTAGTGGAGCTCAACTGAGAAAGAATTACCAATGTCTTGTGTCTTTCTGCTGCCACAACGAAATGCTTATTGAGCACGGTGAAGACTTCCAATGGTTGCTTGATTCCAGATTCTTTCAAGAGGTAGCCAGCGTTTCGCTCCACAAATCGAAGTCTTTCGATATGTTCATGCGTTGTGGAAATCTGCTCATCCATGCTAATCCCAATCATAGCATACACTTCCTTGTCTCTGCCAATATAAGCTCGAAGAATGTAATCGATGACCAACAGGGCGGTTGCGTTTCTTTGCTTTACTAGGTCGGCATCTTCTGAATTCATGATGTTTGCAGAGAGTGAAAGGATAAATCCGCGTGATTTCTCCACGAATTGCAAGTCCACGTCGGCGCTGTTGAGCGCAGGTCGTAGATATGTGTGTAGCCATACTTTAGCATCTTCAGTGGTGAGAAGTTGCAGAAGTCTGGTGAGAATCTCTACGAAAAAGATCTCTTTGGATAAATCATCGGAAGCTTTGACATGAGTGTTGTAGCAGGTACGCAATGAGTCACTGAGACTTGAACTCAGAGTGGCTATAGAGTTGTGCTTCTCATTGTATGCATCGATAACATTGAAAAGTGTAGTGACAGTCTGCGGGGGATCAGTTTTCCAGTCACAGGACTTATCCCACAGTCCAAAAACGGTGTCAAATGCCCGTAGTAGGGATTTGGACGAACCTAGCATGTAGAGAAGAGTAGTAGGTTGGTGATGATATCTGGGGTTGTGGTATACAGGTCGATGTATGAAGGAAGATCATCTGATGGATGAAATCTTTTAACTGTGAAAAGCTGACAACCAAAGATCCCCAAGTTTCAAAAGCCAAGATTAAAGGGTTGGAAATGAGAATTCTGCAATTTTTCTTGTTTGTGAAGAGTTTTTTGACATGTAAATGTGTCTTTTTTTTCTTTCTAGGTGGAAGAAAATTGGCTGCGAAAAAGAATGAAGGTGACAGATTCAAATGACATATTCTTCAGTGTTTAAACGTTCGAGACCCACTCATGTGCCATAATACTATGGTCATCACCTTTTATAAAGATGCTTACCTTTTAAGTTATAGCAGCATTTTCATTTTCTGTTTTTGAGATGATGTAGTTATAACGTTACTACTAGAAGATGAAGGGTTGATGCGGAAAGCACATGAAGTAAACCGAAATCGAAGTCTTTCAGAGAGTTTCAAAACTCCAAAACTCATGAAAGCTCCAATGGAAGGTCCATCGGTTCATGAATCATGCTGCTTGGGTATGTTTCGAAGTATGAATCATTCATTTATAAATTTTCATAACATGGGTATAGTTTCTACCATTAAAGTTTTCCAGAAGGCTACAAACTTTAACCGAGACTCCGATATACAATTTGCACCACTCAGATGAATGTTGTTAGTGTACTTATATGTGTAGTTACAACTTTTAATCTTCACACTCGCAACCTTTCCTCTGCATTTCATTGTAGATATCATATTGCCCGGGCCATTAGATCCAGAACTCTATAGCTCGAATTCTTCCCAAATTGGAGAATAGGGAATAATTTTGTCTAATGTGAATTTCAACAAAGATAAGAAACACAAATTAATAAGAAAACTATTTTCGATTTCCTTACGCTTCTCACCAATTCATCTTAGACTGCATTGTCCAAATCTGATCTATGCAAAGAAAAGAATATGAATCTCCACTAATCCAACAAATCATATTCATCAAAAACGTCATTTCTCACGATTTATCCTCTGTTCTTACATCTTATCGGAATTCTTGGGCCGATATTGTATTTCTTCATTGAACATCCTATACAATTCTCCATTTAACATTCTATACACCTTCTCCAGGAAATTCTGAACATGTACGGGTGTGGACTCTCAAGATAACTACTAGTCTCGAGAGACAATCACCAATAACAATAAGACTAAGAAGTCCCGTCTGAGCCATTGAAAACTTGTTGCGAAGAGTAAAATTTCTTCCAGATCATACCTAGTTGCCCCTCCTTGTCTCTTTCATCTATCTTCATGACTCTGATAACCACTCCAGATGCAGAGGCAGACGTCACTCTTCTATTAACCGCCCTTGAGAAGTATCTCAGCGATCATTTCCTGCTGTTTGGGTCCATTTCATCAAAAGCAAGGTATCTAGAAGCAGCTAACCACCTCCCGGATCACATTTGCGAGGTTTTGGTCATGCTCCTAAAGTTGGATGTGAACTCCCACCAATATGCCTGGCTCCAAAGCACATTGGCCTTAGTCGAAGTCTCGGTAAGTATTTGTGATGCTCATAGTCAGTTCGGGACTCTGGCCGACCCTCAGGTGGCTCGTGCAACCAATGCTCTCAGAGCTCGCCTAGTGGATGTCTTTGGAGCTACAAATAAGTTCTTGACTTCGTGGAACTTATCAATATTATCGGCAAATTCTACCGTGGCGAAACAATCATCGCTGGCATACCTCAATTTAATAAGCAAAATGAGTGACGTGCTTGTTTCTAGCCAATATCATTTGGGTGGTCAACGAGACGTCAATATTTTATCTGAGACATTGATGAGGCTGTCCAAGTTCATTGATAATGACTTATCCATGTTCACGACACTTGTATGCATTGGTAAGGCTGCCTTTTTCGCAGGACAACCTGAGGCTGTAATACCATTAGCCTTTTCCGAAGAAGCTATTGTCACTGAAGCTACAGCCACAGATATCTTGGATCAGGATCCAAATTTAGCTGATGTGATGGACTTCTACCGCTACTATGGCTACTGCTTTGTCACTCTCTCGGTATTGGGTGACAAAATCATGCAGACGTACACAGATCTAGCCGATGTGTTCTTGAGGGTTCTTCTTAATCTTCCGAACGTCGAAATGGCATTCCTGAGACACGTCGTACTGGCATTTACAACTGAGGATCGTGAGGAGCTTTCGTTTTTCTTTCTTTTGAATACGCAGCTCCGCTTAACATCGTTGGAACAATACTTGCGACCTGACAGCAAGGTAAGGGAGGAATTGATGTATTTCACCTCGGCACTCAACGCACGTATCTCCAAAGATTTGGCACACCAGGCGTCACCATCTCAGTCTTATTCCAGCAGTGCTATTTCTATTCCCAACCTCGAACACCGGATAGGCAATCAGGCAACAACTCACAATGCCAGAACGCTTAGCTGTATTCTTTCAGATGGAACATACAAAGAGAAAGTTAATTTGGTAGTGCAATTCTTCAAAAGTAGTGGAGTCCCCCAGCTTCAGCTGCTAAATGGAGTCAAACATGCCGGGTGCTTGATTGACTTCTTAAAGTTGTTCAATCTTAAGGGAGCACCACTATTTTCAGAAATCGCTTTGAAAGTAAACAATGAAGCTCTCTTACATTACATCAGCAATATTGACGGCGAGAAATATCCTGGAAAGTTGCTCTATGTTGAGGCAGTGGACAAGATTGTTAAATTATTGATGTTACTTTCTGTATTGCACTTGAGTGATACGACAGGATTGTCCAGTGATCCAGATGCTCTAATTGCGAAGCTTGTCAATACGGGCCATACTTTTCAGGAGTTAGCTGAAGTAAAGGAGTTGGTCTTTGTGGATGGTAACAAGTTTGGACGTAAACATTTTTCGATGCTGGAAGATGAGAGAATTGCAAAGCAATTTGCAATTCTACAACGCACTAATGAACTCGAAATCTGCGTTCAAAAGTTGATGTGAATATGACGGTAGATAAATTGACTGATGCCAATATGCCGATTAGCATTCTTCACAAGCGCATAATGAAAACCTTCTCCTTGAGACATCAATCCCTCTAAGAAAACCTTACACGAGGTCACAAACATATTGGGACTCAATGGTGAAAATTGACTTTCCAGTCATGTCGTTGGTATGAAGTAACCCTCTACTGTTCTTGGAGTTGGCCCGTACTAGAAGAAGCAAAGAACTCGCTAATTATGATGAAGATGATAAACGGAAATTCCAGACTCTGCTTGGGCACTGTACTCCTCTACAATTCATCGTCCCATTCCAAATTGTGCTAGTTTTTTTTCCTTTTTTTCTCCTTTTACTTGCTCAGAGCCCCTCTCAGATGCATTTCGCAACTTGCTGCTGTGACTTCCTTTTCGCCTCTTCATGACTGTCGTTATACCCCATCAATTTCATCATCGATACGGCTGACATATTTGAGCGATTTCCTGCACATATATCCAATCGGTTGTATTATTGGTCTTTTACGCCGATAGCGACTAAATGTCTCAACATGGTGTGCATATGGACGCTTTAAATCTGCATCTTAAATGGCTCAAAAGTTGGGGCCGACCGGCGAGGCGGGACTAAATGTCAACTGACGGCCCGTTTTAGGCACTCACCACCAAAATTAGGTCATTAGGTAATTCGGCGATCACGGAGAATTTAGCCGGTTTCCATAGCCTTCCACAAGAAAAACCATGCTAACTTTCAGTCAAGTTTTAACATCTTTCACTGGAAGTGCCTCGCAATGGTTGAAACCGTATGATGAGTCGTTGTTGACAAAGATAATGTCTTAAGATATACTACGAAATGGGTGCGAAATCTGCACCAGTGACTTTCTTCGCGCACATTCTTTCCATATCGGTTCCAGCCGTTCGTGCAGGCTTAACCGTGCTCCGTTTCGTTATCCATGGATAACGAATATATAAGACATCCGTCTGCCCTCTGGATTTTGTTTCATTCCCCAATATTTACAATCGCATCACAATGAGCTCGATTTCAAGCACATTACTGGACAACGACCAGGAAGCAAAACAATACACTGGAGACAATGCTCATGATGACCAGGATGCAGCTAACAGCATCCATCGTATTTTGACAAGCAACAGAGGTGTTCAGCTGATTGTCAGCAAGTTAGAGGAAGACGTTGGTGCTCTTGGTCCTTTGGAACAGGGTTATGATGTGGAAAAAATATTAACCAGACCAGATCCACATTCCACATTCCATCCAGAAGATGAATGGCAGTATCCAGTGGACAAAGAAACTGGGTTGAGACTCGTGGAGTTCATTCCCAACGATAAGCAGAATCCCAAGAACATCAGCACGGCCAAAAAATGGTTGTATACGGTAATTTTGGGAATGATTTGTTTTTCCGTGGCTCTTGGCTCTGCCATTGTCACGGGAGACATCGAGGGACCCATGAAGACTTTTGGTGTTTCCGAGACGGTGATGATTCTTGCATCTGTGACCATGTTTGTCCTTGGCTTTGGAGTTGGTCCTTTGGTTTTTGCGCCCTTGTCTGAGGAGCTCGGCCGTCAAATCATTTACGCAAGTACTCTTGGTTTGGCACTTATTTTCATTATTCCCTGTGGTTTGGCCCAGAACATCGCCACTATGATTGTGTGTCGTTTAATTGATGGCATTCTTTTCAGCGCACCTATGACATTGATCGGTGGCTCTTTGGCTGATATCTGGGAAGCCAGCGAGCGTGGTAAGGCCATGGCCGTGTTTTCTGCTGCTCCATTCTTGGGTCCTGTCATGGGTCCCATTTTTGGAGGCTTGTTGGGTGACTTTGCTCCAACTTGGAGATGGATTTACTGGGCTTTCCTCATTATTGCCGGATTCTTTTACATCTTGTTGATGGTGTTTGTCCCTGAGACCCACCATACCACCATTTTGAAGAGAAGAGCCAAAAAACTCAGAAAAATTACTGGTGACGAGACTTATAGATCGATCGCGGAGTTGAAGGAGCGTACTCTTGGCCAGATTGCTAAGGACTCATTCTTGCGCCCATTCTTGCTCTTGTCGGAACTCATCATTTTCCTCATCACCATCTACATGTCAGTCGTCTACGGTTTGTTGTACATGTTCTTTTTTGCATACCCTGTCATTTACATGGAAGGAAGAGGATGGTCTGCCTCAAAAACAGGTATTATGTTCATTCCTATTGGTGTTGGTGTGCTTGTTTCCTCAGTTTGCGCTCCATGGATTAATAAGGACTATAATAAGAGAGCACAGGCATACAGAGACAGAGGAGAGCTTCCTCCACCAGAGTTGCGTTTGTTGCCTATGATGGTTGGTTGTTGGTTTGTTCCTGCTGGCTTGTTCGCTTACGCTTGGTCATCCTTCACCCATTTATCGTGGGCTGGCCCATGTTTCAGTGGATTTGCATGCGGGTTCGGCTTCCTTTCACTCTACAACCCAGCCAACAACTATATTGTTGACTCCTACCAGCATTATGCCGCCAGTGGATTGGCTGCGAAAACTTTTGTCAGGTCGGTCTGGGGTGCTGCTGTTCCATTATTCACCATCCAGATGTACCACCGTTTGGGTGACCAGTGGGCTACCTCTTTGATGGCATTTATTTCATTGGCTTGCTGCTTAATTCCATATTTATTCTACTTCTACGGTGCTAGAATTAGAGCCTTCTCCAAGTACGCATACTCTCCAGAGAAGCACCACTAACGGTTACAGTCGATCGTTGAATCCATACATTAATTTACAATTGTCAATACGATATCTTTTGGGAGTGAAATAAGTTTCTAGTAGTAGCGGATTAACAGATGCAGTATAAAGATACAATGACAATAGTTTTCTTTCGACAGTCACTTCCCAGACCGACAAATGATAAGAAAATTACTGAAAATATTCTTTATCGATTTTGATGGATTAAAGTTATTCATATATCATATCAGGAATAATGTTTCACGTCATTGCCATTTTCCTGTCCGTACAATATCCTTAAGTTACTATAGCACACTAGAGTCTTCATACAAGCTCTCACGGTTACTTTAAGCACTTTTATTCCCTTAGATGGTGATTGGCAAGTTCAAATGGCTTAGCGGACCAAAATTTCGACATTTTCAACAAATAAGTTGATGTTATTCAATTATTGAATTATTCCACCATCAAGTAGCTTCGCTAGCTCAGTTGGCAGAGCGTCAGTCTCATAACAATTGGTTGTGTCATCTGAAGGTCGACAGTTCGAACCTGCCGCGGAGCACTTGTATTTTTTTTACTGATCCCACGAAAGTATTATAACTATCATTTATTGCATTCTATCTTCTATTCTACGTTTTTCTGATTGGACCTCATATCATGTCAATTCATTATTTTCTCCTATTTACCTGATCGAGTTCTTCTCTTAGATATAGAAGGCTCTGATACAGACTTTCGCTTTTTGCCAGCTGACACACTCACTGGAGCATCTTCAGCATTTTGGGTGGTATCCACAGCATCAGCGTAGATTGTTATGTCACCTTCTTCACCTTCACTAATAATCTCAACCTCAACACGAACTGAGTTTGTTGGTGTCAGTTCTGAGTTGCTCGAAGCAGAAGTATCAGTATTTGAGGGTTTCTTTGTTTCCGACCCTTCTACTTCTGGTTGAGCCTTCGATCCGACTTGCGCAGAATCAATCACACCTGAGGCGTCTTTATCATTTTTATCGACATCAATCGATTCGAAGCTTGCCTCAGCTTGGTTAGTTCCAAAATTAGAATCGGATTCTACATCAATGTAGTCATTGATATTGATGTCAGATTCATTCCCATCTGTGAGTCCCTCGGTACTACCCTCAAAGTCACCCTCAATGGAAGTGTCCTTTAAACCAAGATTGGAGGCCGCTTTGTCAACTTGCTGATTGTTTTTATTCGCCTTAGAGTCGGAGCCAACTTTGTTCACTGATTCACTGGTTTCTGCCGGTGACGATATAATTATAGTCTCCGATGAAGGTTGGAAGGGTGTGTCATGTAGTAGAACGCTCTGATTGATGGAGCCATTTTCATTAGAACTTTCCGGAGTTTCATGTGTTGGTAGCTCTGGAATTTTGGGTTCCAATGTTCCCTTTAGTTTTTCAGTTCCATTTATTCTCTTTGTAGATGGCTCAGTAGTGGCCAGGGCTGCATCTTCAAGCTGTTCCGATAATTGGGGGGCCACTGGCTGCACCACCACTTCAGGGACACCCGATACAGTAAGTGAAGCAAGTGTATCGTCAACGATTTTTGACGGCGGAAGTGGAGAAGTGGTAAGAGGGGAGACATTAGCCACTTGTTCAACATTAGTTCCACCGATGCTATTTTTGTCATGTAAGTTTTCAACCTCCTCGTCTTTCAGAGCATTTGTTTGGTTCCTCTGTTGAGTTCCCGTCTGCTCTGTAGGAATGAGCTGCAAAATCCTATTGTCAATCGCAGGTTGTGAATTAGATGGTTCAGTATCCATTGAAATAGACAACGACAGAAGTTCTGGTTGTCCATTGGTGGTCTCGTTGCTCACTCTCGACGCATCATTATTGTTTAAAGATTGAGCATTCTCAGCGGGAGCTGGATTGAATAATTGCATGCTGAGATTTCGCTTGTGTTCGATGTACTTTGCAACATACGAGTTGAATAACTCAGGGTCGTCCTTCAATAGCGTGTCAACGTCTCTCTTGCATCTTGTGACAAGCTCATTCGCAAAAGGAAACAAATCTCTTTTGGCAAGTTTTTTGAAACGTACAGTCAAGTCGATTGTCTCTTGCACTTTTTCCGGCTTGGAGGTTCCATTGAAGATCTTGACGAAAATTGCGCAGATTGTATCGTCAATTAAGGAAGTCGGTCCGAATCCGTTGTTCAATTTTCTCATCTCGTTCACTACTTGAAGATAACAGAAAAGAGGCTTCTGTTCGTCGGGTATTCCGCACTCTTTTACCTTTTCAACGACGCTCTTGGCGTCTGTCAAGAAGGAAGAATGAGAATGTTTCAACAAGAACATCTCAACGAAGTTGTCTTCCACTTGGGCAATCACTCTAATCAATTTGCAAATGGACGAAGTGATATTCTCCCATGCGAAATAAAGCAGCACCATTGTTGAATTTGCTTTCCTCAACTTTGGAAGGATCTGAATTAAGGACGACAAATCAAGTTCTCTTCTCAACATCTTGATGTAGAATTGTGTGTACTGGAACATGTACACAAAATGCTTGCCTGGCCGTTCATTTTCTGGCTTCCACATTTGAAGAAACGTTTTGTTGGAAGCCTTTAAGGAGAAGAATTTGTTCATGATTTCCCTTGCCTTCTTGTAGTCATCAAACTCGTCATATTCAATTAACGCCATTCTATAGCATGGCTTGTGGTACCAGGCCTTTTTATCCAAGCTGATCAATTTCTGTAGAGTTGAGATGATCGCCTTGTAGAACAGGAGCTTGTCAGGAAATTCACCTTCTAATTGCATATTCAGGAGAGGTTCCTGCTTCAAGTAGCTTATTGCGGCTTCAACGCTTAGCTTGTTCTCCTTGACGTACTTGTACAATAAAGTCACCACCTTGTACGAAGCCTCCAAAAGAGGGTCTGCGGTAGTACCTTGGGCTTGACACAATTTGCATGACGACAAGAGGCACTCAATCACTTCCTCTGGCTTTTTATTTAGCTTGGACATCACTTTACCCAAATAATAGTATGAGGACCATTCATTTGGATTTGATTTGATCGCAATTTGCAAACATCGCAACAGAAGCTTGAAACAGAACTTAATCGGAACGGTTGGCTTATCTGAGACCGTTTGGAACATAGTTTGGTTTCTTTTGCGGACGAACTTGTAAGTATCTCGGACTTTGAAAGCGATCATTTCCATTGGCGTCTGAACAGCACCATACAATTCTTTCACGAAAGAATTCATCAAAATTCCTATTACCGAATTGGTGCTTTCGTTATCCGTGGGTCCTTGTTGAGTTAAGGTATTAATGGCCATGATATAACAGACGAGTGATTTCCTTTGAAGGTTAGCTGTGACAACCTTTCTGTCGATTATGTTCAACTTATCAGACGTCCATATCAAATCATCTTCCACAATATAACCGTATGCCTGACCGAGTAAGAGCCAACTTTCCATTCTGTTACTACAGTACATTAAGTCGTCTTTCAATAGGCGAATTATCCTCTCCAACTCAACGGTTCTGCTTTGTGCTGACTTTTTCCGGATCTTATAAGAATTGAACATAGTGACTGCTTGCAAGAAATAGAGCCCGTCTATTGCAGCACTGGAGTCATTTTCAGGTTTTATAAAATCAATGGAAGTAAGACCGTAGAAGCATTCCTTAATAAACCTTGCAGTTAGTGTGCTTGTATCAATGAACTTCTCAAGTGTTGCGTTGTTGTGCACCAATGAACTGTTTCCTTCAATATCCGGGTCTCCGATGACTTCCATTAGATCATCAAGGACCTGCTTCATGTCGTTCCTAGGCACCTTGAGGATTGGATTCTCTCTGAAGCAAAGAGGAAGAACAAAAGCTGCCAATTCTATTGCACTGGACTTATCCAAAGTTGACACTTTCGTTGTGTAATGATCCACGGGATACATGTCGGAAGCCTTTACCTTGAAATGGAAACGACAGGAAAGGAGTTGAGCCAATTCTACGTTCGGCTTATTTTGAAGTCCAACAAGGGTGAATTCCGAAAATCGGAGGAACGTGCCATTCGAGGAATCACATAGACGTCTAAGTCCCAACTGCTGATGCACGAGTCTGAGAATCTTGGTAATCAAGCTGTCAGCATCGTCCAGCTTATTCCTTCTTATATCAGTGACACAATAAACCAACATAATGGTCATGCTTTCAATGCAAAAGTCCTTGAATGTTGTAAATGCAGCTTCAGATCGGTATCCTAAAGATATTTTATTCCCTGTGATCAAAGCTGCCTCCTCGTGAAGACTGAAAACATAGCAAATTTCAAAGATTCTTGCGAAGTTCAGAATTACATCGGTTTGATCGTTGGAAACGCGATAGGGAAGCTCCCATTTATGTTCCGCGAGGTATCGTAGAAAAACTCTGAGATAACTTCTGAAGAAATTGAGCGACACCAAAAAAGACAATATCCGATTATTCTTATTATCCCTGTACCTGAAACTAGCCCAATATTCGAGAGCAAAATCCAAATATTGTTCCAATCCTTTCTGGAAATTCTCGAAGCTGCTGTTATCCTCGTAGTACAGAAAGAGTATATTCCAAAGGCTCAATTTGAGATCAATTGGACACTCGTCCAAAAAGTCTTGAACACTTCTCAAAGAATTCTTATCTAAGGTTGCTTTTCCATTAATCACTGATTCAACCAACGTATTGACATCCAATTGTGAATTGTCCATTGATATGTCACTTTCATCATTCTTTATCAATATGCTTTCAAGAAGTTCGATTGTATCTTCGCTTCCATCCATCTGGTGGTCATCGTTGTAGAGAATCTTAGAAAAGATAGAGAGGATGGAGGAAGTAGAAAGTCTTCGATGTAGAGTTTCTTTAGAGAAGTCACCCAAGTTGGCAAAGTTGGGTAATGAGATCTTTATAGTATCATAGCGAGAAATCTTGAGAAAATCAGCCAACTCCAGCAAGTCTTGAACAACAAGTTTCTTCTCCTTCCACGAAAAACTCCTTGCAGCTAGTCTATAATTAGAAGCCCAGTAATAACGAATAATGCATGCGAGGTGATGCTGTGCCAATTCTTTAACGGGGAAAACATTGAGAACCTTATAGGTGATCAAGTTCTGCCACTTCGTTATTCTTTCGTTGAGTCGAATAAGCTCCAAAGAACTTGCGTTCAAACCTGCTTTCGATTTTCCCCTTGGCAAAGACTCAAAAAACTTGTCAATCTCACTTTTGGTTTCAATGTATAGATCAACAAGAATCTCGTAAATGCTAATAATAAATTGTATGTTTCGGTCAACGTCATCTGGAGTCTCAATCTTGAGCTCGAACAGATTCATTATCTCTGCTTCGAGTTGGAGGACCCATTCCCTCACAGCACAAAACAAAGGAGTACTCCACTGGTACTCGAGGAGGATATTTCTTTCTGAATCACCAATTAAATGGAAAAGCAATGTAATTTTCAACTCATTGACATGTTTTCCAGAAGTTTGAGCTAAAATTGTCGTGATTTCCAGCGCTTCCAAATCATCCAAGCTCTCTGTGATGACGTCAGTTTCAGAGACAAACAGGTTGCCAAATTGTGTGAGCACATCCATCAATTTGAGCTTTTCCCCATCAGTTTTCGAAGAAGCATTATTAGACAGAGTAGCCTTATCGGTTAACATGATGGGCGTGTAAACTTTTCTGTCCCAATCATTGAGTGCCATAACAAAATCTTGTATGTATTGCGGGGTGGTTTCGTCTGGATCGTCAACGATGTACGCGACAACATCTTTCAAAGCAGGAGGTTCATGAGTGAATATTTCGGTTAAGAACTTGTTGATTTGGCCAAAAAAGCCCTCCGTCTCAACATAGTAGTGCCTTGTGAGCTGAATATCATCGGGTTCATATGGTGCTGCATCTTCTGGCTTGAGTCTTCTGGAAGATCGATGAATAACTTTCTCGGCAAGTGTGGTAGGTACCGTGACCACCAGTGGTGAAATTACTGGCGTATCTGTTGTTGTATCTTCAACTGATTTTGTTTCTTGAATTTCAACTTCCTCTTCTCCTTTAATTGATTCTTGCTCCTCCTCTTGAACCTCTTCAATTACATCAACCTCCATCTGGTTAGTTTCATCATTCTCCACATTAGCTAAAACAAATTTCACGCGGTCTATGCTTGACTCAGTAAGTGAGTATGGATTCACATGTCTCAAGCCACATTTGATAGTCTCGGCCACCTTCTCCTTGTCCAGACCAGCTCTCAACGCAAGATTGAGTGATTGAATGACGTCTAGCCAATTTGGAGACTCCTTGACCGCGACCTCTAGAGTATTCTTCTCTAGCTTATTAAATATCAGTCGTTGTAGGTCGTCTTTGATTGGCTTAAGAAACAGAAACCTCTCTGCAAGTCTAGGTGAAATGGATTCCTCTGTAAGTCCGGTTTTTTCAAACTTTATCCATAGGTCATCTGCCCAATCATTCAATGGTAATAAACTCATGATATCGTCGCTTTCTGCATTCACAGATTGGGCATATTCAAGCGTATATCGGGCCAACTTCTTTACATCCATGTACACATATAAATCGTAGAGAAGCCGAAGTAGCTGCTCATCGGCCTCCTGGTATGAAACACTGTTGGCAAGATCATCCATCATGGAGTAGAATAGCTCTCTAGAGAAGTCTGCTTCAGTAGTGGGCGACGTCTGGGGCCCGCTAATGGACGCATCTGCTTCAAAAACCGATTTCTTCGTTTCCGGGTCTGATCTCAAGATATTAAAGTACAAAAACCCCCGGTTCCTAAAGTAGAGGAACCTAATAGATTTAACTTTCTGCGAGATAAAACTCAATTCATCCGGTTGGGTATTTAGCCCCCCATTTTGTAGGCCCTTCATGAAGGCCGTTTCCTCATAATAATGATTCAAAATCACGTCTTTGTGAGATAAATCTTTAAACTTCACGTATGCGTCGGCAAGCTGATTGGACTCAAGAAGAGTTATAGCCTCCTGAAACGTCTTAAAGGCATTTTCAATCTCGATTTCTCTAGTATGGTCCTCCTCCAGTTCCTTCTTGGATGATGCGTCCTCCACCAAATTTAGCGGAGAAAAGGCAGACTGTAATGTTAGTAATGGGAAATTGTGATCCGAGAAGCAAATATCGGTTAACTTACCATTTTGGACGCCAAAGTTGGAGCTACAATGAAAGTTTAGGCAAATGCTCAATGTGTGTGCAGGTAGTAGGTGGAGGACGAGAGGCTAAGACAAGTCGAAGGCTGCGATGTAAGGGATAAATAGAGTCTGGAAAGAGTACTATTAGATTATAGTATACATCAAGTTCTCAATGGTATTAATTGCGTGGCCAATTCATCTGGTCAGCGTGTTCCGTCTATTAATCATAAATACCCAATAAATACTATGACAGGTTCGAGATCTCTGATGTGTTCTCTCGCGTAAGCTCCTTTGAAAGCTCTTCCTTCCTGTCAAAATTTTCATCTAGCTTCTCCTGCCTTATGATTTCTCTTCCACCAGTAATGTACCAAATGATCTGGCTAAGGAAAATGCCGATTTCCATAGCAAGAACAATGGCATAGAGAATCAAACTCATGATGTCCATGGTGCCCACTACAACACTCAAAAGCGAGAACAAGGCTCCGCCAGAGTCCAAGGAGAGAAAAACAAAGTTGATGCCCACCACACGGCCCTTTCTCTTCGCAAGTTCAAAGTAGGGTGGAACCAAGCCAAGAGCAAGAAGAATAGATGCTATGATTCCAATCACAAGCATTGGCCATGTTTTACCGTCTCTGTAAAGTGGACGAAGCCATAAAATGAAGCCAATCTCCATGCCGATGGCCAACAAGCAGAAGCTACCAACCGCGAGGCAGAGGCGAAGTCTAGAGATCTGGACGGGCGGATAATATAAGGTCTGAGCCCACGAAATGGTGCAAAACAACGTGAAGAGCTGTGGCTGGACTCTTAAGGGAATGGAGCCATCAGTACCAAAGAAGTAAATGGAAAATGGAATACCACTGAGGGCCCAGAGAAACATCATCATTGGCGGCAAGCCGGTGCAGTCTTTCGTTCTGTAATTCCTTATGATCTGAGGAATCAATTGGATACACCAGAGAACGGTACCGATGGTGCCGAGAACGTTTTCGGCCACGGCGTTATACATGATGAGAAGGGTGGATCAAGTGAATCGGAAAATGTGCAAGTGTGTAAGCACAAGAAATGCAAAATGTGAAGCAGCGGCAAAACTAACAAACTAACAAACTAACAAGGACAAACCAACTGCTTGTCAAGACAATTTGAAGATCGTATGTAAAAACGGTTGATCTTCATTGGAGATTAGGAGGAAACCCCAACTTTAAATACAGACAGGAATTCCGAATGCGCAATAAAGATGAAAAAAATCTGAGGAGCGCAAAAAAATTCCGCCAGCTAAATGACAGGATCAGGGCCCAGTTTCCTGAAAGAGGTCAAAAGAGCGATGAGGTTACATCGAACAAGTGAAGGCTGAGAACATCGAAAGACTGGAAAAATTCTGAGAAAGCAGAAGTACAAAAGGATGGTGAAGATTTTGGTGATGGGCGCTCTTGAAAAAGTCGTTTTTTTTTTTTTAGTTTTGGTAACGGAATTTGCAAAGAATCGAACAATTGGTAATGATTGATTCGCGCCAATGACTAATTCTTTGACATGAGAATTTCGCAGCATATCGTTTATATTTTTTATCTTTTTAGTGTAAACGGCTTTCAGTTGCTACTCACCTTTGTTTGGTAAGTTCGAAATTCACCATCCTCATTGTTTTCTTTACTCCGAGTCGCTGTAGACAAGCCCCAATTCCTCCTCCTCTTTCTCAATGTCGCTCATATCTGAGATCTCGATTACGCTCTCTTCACTGGAGATATTGTAAACTTCTCTGTGCGTCTCCGCACCTTTAGTGATTGGCTCATCCGAGTCAATTTCCTCAACCAATTGTGGTTGCACCGTTTTTTCCACGGAAGTCCCCAGGTGCTTGTGGCACCCTGGAGATTCTCGGGTTTCTAATGCTCCTGCAGCCGTGCCATCAGATTCGGCATGTGGATCCGCACAGGAATACATTGTTGCAAAATTGTCAAAACCACTTGGCATTGACGGGGAAAGATTATCCTGATAGAGAACACTCTTTGATGATTTGTCAGAATCAAGTGTTGGTGATTTGTCAGAATCAAGTGTTGGTGATATGTCAGCATCAGGAGACGGCGATTGTGAATTCGCCCTGTCCAGAATCTGGGTTTCACACTCTGAGGAGCTCCCTTCCACCGAATGAGCCAATGAGACAGGTTTAGAAGTGAAAGAGCTTTCAGTGTCAGAGCCAAATTTTAGCGAATCTTTGGATGTCAATTTGTTTGAGGCGATATCATGTAGGGTGTCAGTGTCATCTGCCAAATTTTTCCGATTATCTTGTGAAAATGCATCCGAAGGTTCTTGTGAAAATGTATCTGAAGTTTCTCCTAGAAATGTTTTTGAGACTTCCGAAAAGAATCCACCTTCTGCATCTTCTTCAAAATATCCTCCTTCTTCTTTGAAGTCTCCAACTTTCTCCTCCTCCATTAATCCTACATCTTGTACGAAACCTCCTTCTGAATCGTCGTAGAGCTGGTCTACTTCTTGTGCTTCATGTAAGAATCCACCATCCTCATTATCCTGTTCATCTTTTACTTCAAAAGTTTCTTCGGAGAGCTCTTCTTTATTTGGCATCTCAAATCCTCCATCTCCCAACATAAACCCACCTTCTTCAAATTCATCCTCCTCAACAAATCTCCGCCTTCTTCTAGGCACATAATTTTCCTCTGTCGAACTTTCACCATCACTTGCAACGCTGAAATATCCATCCTCCTCGTCTCTTGACATTTCCTCCTCTCTCTCCTCCTTCAAGTTTTCTTTGTTTTCCTCTTCCTCTTCGTCGAGCTTTCCGTGCTGCCTATCGAGTCTGTTCATAATCTCCAATTTCTTCATGAAAAACTTCCAGCTGCGTAAAGCATTAAGCTCTACTTGTCTTCTCTTCTCCTCCTCTGCCATATCCAAAAGATGCTCCACCACTAACTCCATTGCCTCTTGAAATTGTTTGTCGATAACAATTCCTCCTTCTCTGGCAGTGGGAGTTCGGTTCTTCTTGCTGCCTCCAAAATCAAACGCAACAATTGCTTTGGCGTAATCAATCCGTAAAATGTCTCGTGCAGCCTTCTCCAACATCTTCATAGTGATGGTATCTGTCATTTTCACCAAGTATCCATTCTCGGGCATCATGGTCGGAGTGTAGATTTCTAAGTTTCCATAGGCATTCTTGGTTATCTTTCCATCCACAATTGGAGGTGCCTTGTACATCTCGGTCTGGAACTCAGCATATAACCGTTCAATCCCATCATCGTCTCCGTCGTCATCAAAGGAAATACGGTTCACGGTCTTAGTTTTCAAAGGCTGAACTCCAACCTTCAACACTCGGCCTCTCATGTGCCAGGCCTTTGGTGTCCTCAATCTAAATACATGTGACCGTTTGAAAACTGTCATGGTGGTATTCTTGTTCATGGGTTTAAAGGTTCCACACTTGCTGGTTTCATCGTTAGGGTAGATGACTTCATCCTGCCGTAACTGTGACTCCAACGCATAAACTGGATGGTTCTTGAAGTCTGTCATATTATTGGGTATACCTTCACAGATATCTCGATCGTAAAATTCCTTTGTCTCTAAGATTTCAGCCTCGGTAGGGATGGTTCGTTCTGGTCGGGCCGAACGGAGTAGTTGGAGATACCAATGTTCGTCCTCGTCCGAAGCAAACTCGATGCGCTTTTTCACGGTTTTGGCATTGTAGTACTGGGTGTAACGCCGAGTGACATCTTTGACATTTCGCTTGTTATCGTAAGCAATCACATACCAAGTTTGGTTAGTGGATTCTGTGGCTGGTGGCTCAAATTTACACCTTCGACGCATCGGCATTATTTCTACGACATTAAGCACGATTGGATCAACGGTGATCCATTTCTTCGAGAATTTGTTCCACACCTCTGTCCAGAAAATAGGATACTGTGATGTGGGAAAAGTAGCCTTTCTCCTATTCTCTTTCTGTTCTTTAGAACTGCGTGCGCTCCTAAGGAAATCTCTTTTCAGATTGGGAATGAACACAGGGTCGAATTCGGACTTTTTCGTTTTGGCCCTCGTGTCTTCCTCTTTCTCCTGTTTCTCATCCTCCTTGCTTGCACCCACAGGCACGATTGAGCGGTAGTCAGGTGGTTGGAGAGAGAATACTAATCGAGCAGTTACACCCATCGATCTGAGAAGAGCAACAAACCCTTGGGCAGCAATGTCTCTCGAACCCCGGAAATTCTTAACGAGACGACGAAATCGATTCAATGTAACTACTCCATCTGTTCCTTCTTGTTTCTGCAGCATTTTTTCCCAGTCCTTTCTTACCAAACCCTGCGAGGAGACTCTAAATTTGCGATGGTAGAAGGCCGCAGCTTTTCGGATGGCTTCGATGAACCGTCGAGCCTTGACGTAATCTAGAACATCCAGGTTAGTCAGACGAAGAAATTCAAAAACGTCAGGCGGGATTTTCTGCCGTAGCTCGCTCTGAAGTTCCTTGTCATTGCACCATTGGTTTCTCACCACTCCGTGAGCCATCATGGTTTCTAAATAGAGCTGGTGGACAAGTTTACGACGATGACGTTCGGCTTTAGGCACCGGAACGAAACGCTTTGTCTTTTTCTTTTCTGGCTGGTCTTCCTTTTGGTTGATGTTGATCGTTAGTGTCTCTGACTCCGGGGGAGGTTTGTTGAAGATCACGTCCAAATCCACGTCTTCAAGATCATCAAAATCGTCGTCTTCGTCGCTTTCTTCGTCCAAATCATCATCATCGTCATTTTCGTCTTCTTTCTCCTTCTTATATGCCTCCTTCCCTTGATTGGTCCCATTAACGTTCACGTCATGCTGTTTCCTGAACCTTTCAATGCTAGATGCGTCAGTCGCAGCCAAATCCGCGTCACCTCCCCCAATATCAACGTCTTCTAGATCATCAGAGCTATCGGACGAGTCATCATCAACAGCGATGCTCTCCAGAATCTCTGGAACTTTTCTGCCGCGTTTTTTTCGCGGTTGGTCTTTATTGTTCTGCCGTAGCTGTCTCTTAAGTAAGAGAGAATGGTGTTGGTTCATAAGGCGTGAGGTGGAGCCAGCAGTTGAAAATTAATAGATAATTTTAAAAACTTCGGAGCAAACTTTTTGAATTGAAGCTTACTATATTATCCAGTTCCGTGCAAATAGACCTTTTGCCTCTAGTTTTGCCTCTCGTAGGTATATTCTACTTTCACTAACTAACTTGCGCACCACACAGTACTATCACCAAACTGAAAACATATACTCCATTATTAGACACTCAGCATGTTTACCAAGTCAGCCACGCCAGCCACACCTGTTACGAGGCCCAAGTCACACATCAACGAGTCGGTGAGATGGGTTAAGGAGTGGTATAGTCCGTTGGAGTACTCAACTGGAGCAGCACCAAATTTGAAGTTGAAAGGATGGGTGAAAAAGACTGGCGGAGACCAGGACGATGCCATAGCAATTAGTAGCGACGTGTTGAACTTGGAGAAGGCAAAATATTTGAAGGAGCCGGTGGTTTCTGAGGAGGTTGTGGAGGAGAAGCCAGTGGATGAGAATGCTAACTCGGATTTGAAGCTGGCGTTGTCCATGGACAAGAAAGAGGACCAGATTTCATCGTTGTCTGGATTGGGAATGTGAGAAAATAGATTTTGACGATAACAGAGGTGAAGATACTAAACAGAGTATGAAGATGAAGATAGAAAGTGGAGATTCGAAGAGTTCTAGAAGTTGACCTGAATCATAAAGTTCGAGAGAGAATGGAGAAGTCAATTGATTAAAGTGAAGGGAAGAAGTTGATTAACAGTAAAAAAATATATGAAGAGGAACTCAAAGACGAGTTATGTATAATACTTCAATATACATTTGGTATGTCAGACTGTTCGCATATAGCTATTTCTAGAAGTAGTGAGAGCTGAGGATGATGATAATGTGTTCTGCCCTAGAACTTGTCTGTTACACTTTTACAGTTGTGTGATACTTTGTGTTGGCTCATGGCTCTACGAATGTAGGTCAGAATGGCCAATTTCGTGATGGTATGTCAGTATAACTATGAGAGGAGTATAATACGGACAGTCTGACAGTATAAGTATTACGATTGACACTCGCATTATGTTTCGATGAGAGAGACACTATGATTTGATGGAAGACTCGATCACAGGTAAAATGGCAATCACTGTTAAGTCGCTAGAAACTCAGAAAAACCTGTAGAAACAATCTTTACACTACTTATTGCACTGATGAGTGAACAATGTCATGTGAAGCTTTGGACCGAAACAATGGGTTTCCCGGAGTTACCAAACTTGAATCAGAAAACTCAATTGGTTACAAACTGAGTATGTACATGACAGAAAAAAAGACATGAGATTTGACAATTGAATATATTCATGAATGTATGGTACCATAAAAACCAGTAAAAAAAAAAATTATTAGAAAAAAGAATATTCACTGTCAAAATACAAGTAATAATTAACATCACTCAGCACATTGCAACCAATTTCACGATCTACATCCGTCCAATTCACAATACTTCCTCTACAAGACACACTACGGAATCTCAATGAGACCTGCCCACTCAATTCCTTTCTAACATTTCCAATTGCATCCTGACAATTCCATCCTGACAATTCCATCCAATCGAAAGAATCCAACTTAACATATAGCCCTGCCAATCTCAGCCTTTTCATGCGGGGAATCACTTCTCGATGGCAAATGGTTATCTCTCGTATAGAAAAGTAGAGAATGTTAGCTATCTACTATTTCATAACCATGGTGTCACCTGCATGCAGTTAGCCGTCCCAGGCCACCGGAGTTTTTCCAACTAAAACTCCACCAAAAAAATGGGGATTTTGCACTTCTTATATATTATAGCATCCCCGAATCCTCCCAGACATGCCAAAACACATCCCAAATAAGCCAATGCCTTCAAATTGGAGAGTTTTAACTATCCATCTGAGGGGTACATTTGTCAGCTCCATGCAACTGGTCTGACTCACCTTCCTATTCAGGCAGGCATTCTCACAAATACCTAGCGAGGTATATGGCTGTCTGCAGGGCGCCGTTAGCGGCCCGACCCAAAAATTTTTTCGCAAAAATTTTACCAATATAAATATAGTCGATCCGCACCTCTCGCTCAAATTCCTTTTTTTTTTTTTCTCTTCACACAAACTTTTTATCTTTCACATTGTCATTTCCCATATAATTTCCATATTAAGATTTCCACAATGTGCGCTTAAATTTATTTAAGATTAAAGATTTTCCATTTTTCTCCTACAAAGAAAAAGTTATAAGTTATATCTGGTTTACCATTGATAACTTCAGTTTCCTCCCCCAAAGTTTGTCCAATATGCTACTATGAGTTTTGATTCCACTATGGTGTCCTACCTATTCCGGTATTTCCTTGCTGATTACGTTTGATAAATTGCTGCTCCCTTAAAGTTGAAAACTATTATTACAACTACTACAACAATTACTACAATCGATTTAAACATTTTTACCCCCGCTACTATTTACCCAGATACTACTATTAAGATGTCTGCTCAAGTTCCCGCTATTTACAACGACTCGATGTTCGAGGCCGAATTTACCCCCGTCTCTCCACAAGTGAAGTTGGAGAGCATTGACCAGTTGTCGTGCCACTTACCAACTGAAGGTGCTGCCTCCAGATCCATGGTAATGCGCGATGACACTTCCCCTATGCTCGTGCACTCAGAGGTTTTGGAGTCCGTCTTCTCAACCACTCTTGAGGGCCACGAGGATATGCTTGGAAACACTCCTATGTTTGACGAATTAGATTTCATCATGGACGGAAGCAAGGTGAACTCGAAGGAGGACTGGGTTTCCCTTTTCAAGGAGGAGCCTGCCTCTACCGAGTCCGCAATTGTGACTGAGAAGGATGAAGACTTGGAGGACTTGTTTGCTGACGATATGAGGGAAACCTTTGACTTCGTTCCAGCAGCAAAGCCTGCCAAGCAACTTGAGACTCCAGCCACCCCTTCGCTCCAGACTCCTGTGATGGCTTCCGTGCTTCCAGCTGATTCAAAGCACAGAGTCTCCAAGAAGACCAAGGTTGACCACTTGGGTTGCGTTTCCTACTCAAAGAAGCAGAGAAGCCAGCCTTTGAAGCCAATCCTGATGCCTTCTGAGGATCCTGCTGCTATGAAGCGTGCTAGAAACACCGAAGCTGCCAGAAGATCGAGAGCTAGGAAGATGGAGAGAATGTCCCAATTGGAGGCTAAGGTTGAAGACTTGTTGGAGTCCAAAAACGCTTTGGCTGATGAGGTTGCGCGTTTGAAGGAGTTGTTGGCCGCCAACAACATTGCCTACTAAGCTTTCCGTCCTTGATTTTTATGAGTGTATTTATTTCAATTCTTTGTAAAGCAAAAATAAAAAAAGTCATTACAAGTATTTGAATTGTAGCGAATTCGACTATTTCTTGGCATATGTTAGAAGTACTTCTGCCCCAATGCTTGTTGGATCTATCGTCTCCAAGGATTTGGTCGCTTTTGCTTCCAGATCGAAGTCAATGAATGCCAATTTACGGAATTTGATCAACCGGACCCTCTCGAACCCGTCCTGACCACCAAAAATGCCCTCCAAGTACTCCATGACAAGTTGCTCCTCCTGTAAATTCTGTAAAAGTAAAACATTGTGCGGAGGAAGTGATTTCCATTGCTTGATCTGGTTTTTTGTCAAAACACCTGGTGTTGCTGGAGTCGATGCCTTTTCGGCGACCATCTTTGTCTTTTCTTCTTCACGTAGCTTTTTGGCCACTTTTCGTTTTTCAATCGCTTCCATCTTCCCTGAAAGTTTGTGAAATTCATCTGATTCAGTTTGGGCGTAGCTTATCTTGATAGGTTTCTTGAAAACAGGGCGTCCCTGCAATTTTCGAAGGGCCCTTTCTGTACTTGATGCATCCTTGTAAGTAACAAAAGCTTGTCCTTTCATTTTCATATTCTTATGTGCTGTAATCTGGACGACATTGCCATATCTACTGAATAGTAGGTTGAGCACTGGTTTGAGTTTGTTAAGGGACACCTTTTCATTCAAATTATTGATATAGAGAGTATTATGCGCTATTTCTTTGACCTGAGCATCTTTAAAGGTGTCATGCAGCGTTGTAGCGGGCTCTTCCAAGTCCAGCATTGAAAAGAGTAGTAGTTGAAGATGGAGTAGGTACTACATAGAAAATTTATTGGTATAGACCAAAAGTTCACAGAATAACAGATATTAGCATGGGATGTTTATTATGTCAATGGAATTTTTATTGATGATATGGTCTTTTATTTATTCCGGTTTTACCCTTTATGTGATTTTGGGTGAGTTTTTTCTTTCATAACAGTTCGGTATTTTGAACAAATTTGGCGGAAATACCTCGAATAGAACTATGAGGATTCTGTCAAAGTCAGAATATCAAATTTTAAAAATCAACAAAAAATAATATCGTTGAATACTAACAATTCAATACCTTGGTATTCGTTGGATATCTCACTCTGGCATTCAAGTTCCATGTTTCCCAGTATAATTTGTCACACCAACTTTGTCTTGGCAGCTCTACATGATTTCATCATCTCGATATGTTGGGTCCAATTTTTCCTTTCATAATCTACACTTAAGGTCTCTATGCTAATTTCATTTCATATTTAAACTTGCTCAACGTTAGGCTTGGCTTGGGCAGCAAAACCAGTAGTTTGAGCCATATTGTTGACGGATGGTGGGGTCCAGTCAGAAGTCTTCCATGGAACAACGTCAGATGCATACAACTCATCAACCTCTTCCAAAGAAAGACCCTTTGTCTCTCGGAGGCAGAAGTAGACAAAGAAAAAGGAGAAGATCAAACATCCGGTAAAAACGAAACCGTAGTAGAAGTGAATGGCCGAAGTGATGAAAGGAGTGAAGAACGAAATCAAAAATCCCCACATCCAGTTGGCAGAAGTGGCCACTGCCATACCCTTGGAACGGATTCTCAATGGGTAAGTCTCAGACACAATGGTGTAGACACCTCCGGCCCAAGTGGATGCAAAGAAAAAGATAAACAAGCAAGTGATGAAAATCATGGCGTTACCAGTTGGCTTTCTGGTGTTTTCAGTAGTGTTGGCGTAACCATCGATGTATAAATTGACCGAACCCAAAATGGAGTAGATCAAAAAGCACACACTCATGCAAGCAGAACCAACCAAAAGACACAAACGTCTACCCATTCTCTCGATGGCGTAGATACCAACGAAAGTTGATGCAAAGTTGACAATACCCAAAACAATGGAGGTTTGGAAAGAGTCAGACATACCAACAGCCTTAAAAATGGTGGTACCGTAGTAGAAAAAGTAGTTGTTACCGGTCAATTGCTGAATAGACTGAAGGACGATACCAATAATCACACGCTGGAAGATCTTGGGCTTACCAGTAATAAGTTCCTTCCAACCAGCGTTACCAGCCAACGCTTCTCTGTCAATACCAGCCTGAATGAGTTGGATTTCGGTGTAGACTGCTGGATCTTCGGGAGAGACCTTGTTAGATCTCGCAATAGAGTGCTTGGCATCATCCAAACGGGACTTTTCGATCAAGAATCTTGGAGACTCAGGCATGTTGAGCATTCCGAAGATCAAGAGAAGGGCCCAAGCGAAACACAAACCTAAAGGAATTCTCCATTGTCTAGAGTCTGAATAGTTTTTGGTACCAAACGTAGTACAGTAACCCAAGAAGATACCCATGGTAACACACAACTGATAGCAACAAACCAAGGTACCTCTCAAGTGTTTAGGAGAGGACTCACCAATAAAAAGAGGAGAAATAACAGAGACAGTTCCGACTCCCAAACCTGTGATGAGTCTTCCAATGAAGTACTGGTACCATTTGGTAGACGAGGAGATCTGAATAATAATTCCGACGATGTAAATGACCATAGAAATCATGATGCCCATTCTTCTGCCCCAAACGTCACCGGTCTTAGAGAGAAAAATTCCACCAACAGCACATCCGACGTTAAAGATGGACACAATCAAGCCTGTTCTTACATTGGAGAGGTAATGCTCGCCAGAGGAGTTGACTTGACCGAATCTCCTTTTAAAATCATCCATGTTGACAAAGCCGGAGATAGTACCGGTGTCGAAGCCGAACACATAACCTCCAAAGGCAACGAAGAAACAAAGAATAGAAATGAGAAGATAATCCTTTGCTTGCTTCTTTGGCAAGGTTGGGAGAGAGTCTTCAATGTCCTTCTCGTCAAAAAGTGCTGGTTTTGGCGCAGAAGATGGTGAAGTAGAAGTAGTGACTGAGTCAGGCATTTTGGTGGTTAGAAGAAATTCTTATGAGGACATTGCTACATTTTATACTGTTTGAGCCCAAGTTTCTTGTTGACGGACTTTTCTTTTGGCAATTATGACGTCGCTATGATGAATACCGGAAAAACCATGACTTGACTGCAGGCACCAAGATGCATGTGGAGCGGCGCTTCCAAAACGATGCTAAGTTATTCCGAGATATTGGTAATAATGAGGGTCCTTTTTAAGGAAAAAAATGCAACGAGCTACTTATACATTACAAAACTTCAGCGTAAGGAAATGGAGACACCATCTCAGTGTGGTAATGCCATTTGGAAAAACCTCTAAAAAAAATTTATCCGTGGCAAAAAGGGCTGCGAACCACTATTGCTGTGTAGGATAATTCAAGTGGTGATTGCTAGCGTTGTTCTCAGAACCAGAAAAAGAAAAAGTCTTAGTAATAGCAGCTTCCGAATTTTTCCAAAGGAATTATTCATTTTTGGATGCGTATATCGTGATGTTTTGTGGAGAAAAGTGGTCTTAGTTTCTCGTTTCTTTTGCAAAATATCCAAGAGTTACGAGCAAGGAAGTGACATCTCCGGACTTTATCGTGGAGGACAGTATAAACCTCACTATTAGAAGAAGATGAACAGACTGTGAACTCCTAATTTTTTTTAATAAAGATCTTTATTAAGTCATTTAAAATCAAGAATATTTCGATGAAAAGTTATTTTAGTCCAGATTCTATTACTACCGAAATGCGAGATCTCCCTGAGACTAATACTTGCGCGAGCCATGTAATGAAAAGGAACCAATCGCATGACTTGTAGCCGATATCATGTCATTTTGGCTAAAACTTATGTACAGAAACCTAAATTCATGATTGAACTTTGTGGAGTTAATGCAATAGGTATTACCTGAAGTGGAATGTCTTTGGTTGGAATATTAGCCTGTTTCCAATGTAGCACAATGTATTCTCATTTATTCGTATCCCATTATTTACTTCAACAAGTCACCCTTGTTGATCACAAATGCCTCAATGACTGCCATGGCAGCATATAATCTGTTCTCAGCCTCAGGAAAAACAATGGAGTTCTCGCTGTAGAAGACATCGTCAGCAACCTCCTCAGCATGTCTGGGCAAGCAGTGCATGAACTTCCAGTTGTCAGCAACCTTGCCTTTGGCCAACATTTCCTGGGTAATTTGATAGCCAGCAAACTGCTTCAATTTCAGCTCCTTTTCTGCCTCTTCTCCCATGGAGATCCAAGTATCCGTGACAATGACGTTAGCACCTTTCAAGGCGTCGTTTGGATTGTTGACCAACTCAAAAGAGAGCTTACCATTGCTTTCCAGAACGATCTCCTTAGCGGTTTGAGAAACGGAAGCATCGAAGGTTACAGAAGGTGGAGTCAGAATCGAAACAGAAATACCAACCTTAAGAGCAGCAATGGCTAAGTCGTTGATCACATTGTTAGCGTCACCAATCCAAGCCAATTTCAAGCCCTCTGTCTTGCCAAACGCTTCCTTCACACTTAAAATATCAGCGATGGCTTGCAATGGGTGGTACATGTCACACAACGAGTTGATGATAGGAACGCTGGAGTCCTTGCACAAGTCAAGGATATCCTGGTGTCTGTTGACACGAGCAAAAATACATGAGGTCATGGACGAGATCACCTTGGTGGTATCGTACATGGACTCATTAACACCCAATTGAATATCGTCTTTACCCAAGAACATGGGTTGAGCACCAAAATGAGCAGCAGCACCCTCGGTAGAAATTCTGGTACGAGTAGATCTCTTGGAGAACAAGAGAGCCACCACTTTTCCGAGCAACTGGTCATGGTTTTTCTTGATAGTGGTGATATCGTTAGATTTCACCACATTCTTCAAGTACTCAGCTTTGTTAACCAAATTGATAAACTCTTCCTTAGAAAGCTGCAGAATACTAACCAAGTGGCGAGGTGGAATAGAGGCAGTGGCCTTTGCTACAGTCATGCTAAATGATCTTTTGAACATGGTGGATCAAGATATGGGAAAGGTTAGTGTTTAAATAGAAAAATCTGACTCATTTAGGCAACTGGATGCTAAGCGCGGTTCAGAATCTTTGAGTCTGACACGCCCCAAGCTTATTGGCTGATGCTAAAGCAACGGTAATGACGTAGAGAACGCCGACAGGAAAACGGTGGAGCATTTGGGGATTATTGGTCGGTGGTTTGTGTTTTGGAGGTGTTTCATTGGAGTAGGGTGCATGAATGTTGCAAAGACTGCGGTATAGTCAAGTCGCATATACATAATGAAAACCGATGATCACGGCGATTGGAATCCACCATTATGGAAGTTAAGTTCCGGCGACCAGAAAATTACCTTGCAAAGTAGATCCACGGAAATGAAGGATTATTCGAGGTGGTAATCTCTTTATGTGAACTATATGTCAAGATTTACGCATATGTAGTTTAATGTCGACAAGTCGACCATTAGATCGCTGGAGTTTAGAAAATCACGTATAGAATGCTTGAAACGCTTTATACCTAGAGATAAAAGACAGACATATAATAACCATCAAACTAATTGAACTATTGCTGATAAATCATTCAATTGTTTGTAGTATTTTCCTGGCAGAATAAATCGAAAGCTCAATTGAAATTTCATCCGAAATGATCTTCGACAAGTATGTTTCCATTTCGCTTTAGAATAAATAAAAGTCACTTCATGAATATTTGAAGCCAGCCCTTCAACGAACTTGCTTGACCCTCGATCTCAGCGCAACTCCAAAACTTCCCCACTTTCTTGGAGTTGTTCATAGCAGCGATACCACCTCCTGTCTTTTCGTCTGAGCTTGCTCCAATTGCATCTTCAACGTGCCCAATTCGCCAGTTGAAGTTGAAATAGAAATTCGTAATCTTTCCGCCTCTTCTTGAATACTCCCTATTAGCTCATCGATGCTGGAAACCTTCACAGGCGAAATCTTCACTCCTGCCTCGTCGCTAGCATCCGACAACACCTCAAACGCATACATATCCGAGTTGAAATTCCGTGGCTTCTCTCCATATATTTCAACATCATACATGTCTTCGTCTTCCTTGTCATCGAATTTCGGCTTGACGGTATCTTCATCCAAATCATCATACTCTTGAGTTAGAGTAGGTAAAGCATCTCGATAATGGGACTCTTTCAAGGTGAATGTATTATTAACCACATTCACGTATGCTCCCAGAGAATCCACAGACGTCACAGTGTCCATATCCACCACCATTGGGTCGTCCTCGACCTGCGAGGTCTTTTCGTCGGGGAGTTCCAATTGCACTGAATTAGATACAACTTCCAGATTACTATCATGAATAAAGACTCCACCTTCGTCATCTTGTGTGCTTTTAAATGCTTGTTGAGTTTGGTTAGGCTGACTTTTCTGAGGTTGACTATGCGGAAGTTGACCTTGTTGAACTTCATTAATGTCTTCTGCCATTTCTCCAAGTGTCAGGTATTTGGCCCATCGATTCACCTTGGATTTCCGTACATCACTCTTAACACTTACAAAAGATGTCACCTCATCGTCATCAACATCGTCCTCCGCTGGCCGCAGCCTTCGCGCTCCGCCAAACTTTTTCTTTTTGAACTTGATCTTTCCTTCCATATAGTTGGAATGCACATCGCATCGCACAGAAAACATCACGAAGTATACCTACATCTCCAGGTAGAAAACGCTGGCACGGGCTTGAAAGAAGGCCACAGAATTAGAAAAAGAAAGCCACAAATCGTGAATACGTGAACATGGCTGATACACAACGAGCCGACGTGCTCCACCTGCGAATGTCGGAGGCACCATCGTCCAAACTCTTCACTCAAGACGAACTTAAGCAGCTTATCAATGAAGATGATTTGGTGAAAATCTTGGGGATGACCCAGAGTCTTATCGACAGAAAAATGATGAAGTTGGTTAAATTGGGCGAAGAGTTGCGATTCCAGGCCATTCTGGCGTCTGAGACAAGAAAGCTCACTTCCATGACTGATGACGAGCAGATGATCTATTCTTACATCGAAGCGTCTGGAAGAGAGGGTATCTGGACGAAAACCTTGAAGGCCAAGACGAACATGCACCAGCACATTGTTATGAGATGCTTGAAACAGTTGGAGAGTCAGAGATACGTCAAGCTGATCAAGTCCGTCAAGCATCCTACGAGAAAGATATATATGCTTTACAACCTCCAGCCGTCCGTAGATGTGACGGGAGGTCCGTGGTTCACGGATAGTGAGCTCGATACTGAGTTCATCGACTCGCTTTTGACAGTGGTTTGGCGTTACATTGCCCTGAAAACATACCCTACAGCTTTCCAGGATCCCGCTCCCAACACCAATGTGTTGCAGAGTACGTTTCCTGCGCACCACCCTGGATTTGCTACGTTGGACTCAATCATGGAGTTCATCACCTCCAACAAAATCACCAACATCGATTTGGCCCTCAATGATATCCGTTCGTTGTGCGAAGTATTGATCTATGACGATAAAATCGAGTTGGCCAAGAACACCTCGGATGTGTACATCGCTACCTGGCAAAGTGTTTTGGAGGCTGGCTACGGAAGACAGTATAATGATGAAACGTGTTTGAACGAATCACAGAAAGATTTCGTGGAGGTGATGAAAGCAGAACTGCAGTTCAGCGTGTTTGACTTCTATGGAGTGATCAACGACGATGTGAAGGAGGACGACGTGGTGTTCCTTGACAAGTGGACCCATCAATAGGCATAATAGAGACATAAAGTATTTGTTGGTAGGATTCTTAGTTGCGTAATGAAGTTGGTAAATGAAGCGAGGATTTGTTGAATGAAATGTGAATTATTGACTACTCCAAACTCTATTTTATGGGGCATTCATTCCTACCTCTATAAATATAGAACATCTCATTGCTCAAGTCATGATAAACCTCACAAAATGTCCTCCACATCATGGCTCTTGAATTTCTTTCCTGACCGGTCAACTGCTCGCAACTCAAAACGAGACCCAAGAATGGTGAAACCCACTATATCATCGCCCATAGCCACATCAAACCCAAACATAGTGCCCTTCTTTGGAATAATTCGAAGCCCTCCAAGAGCCTCTGACGGGGAAATGGTCGTTTCAGACTCAGTGACCTGTGGAATTACCATTATGAACGAGTGCTGTGCATCATACAACACAATGCCTGCCATTCCCACCAAATGGGGATTACGACACTCCAAGACCGTCAAATGACTTCCGTTGTAGTCTGCACTCGACAATTTTGGCAACACCATATTGAGATTGGGATTTCTTTGTTCACCAAAGAGTAAATCCAGAATGTACTGATTCCAGAGCTGATTCAACGGCTCATACTCAATATAACGAGGAATAGAATACTGTTTTAGAAGCGAATTCACCTTCATTGGAGCCTCTGGATGTTTTCTCTGGAAGGCCTGTAGGCGTTTGATGGCCTTTTTCTGGTTGGCCTGAGTTGTCTTGATGTAGATTCTCATGTTCTTTCTAGCATTTGATTTTCTCGTTGCAGACGGCTTAACATCCAAATTCTTTGTGAAATCCAGGGTTTTCTCCTCTTTCTCCTCTGAAACAGCCTCTGCTGGCGTTAAAGGAAGAAAGGGTCTCTGACCTCCAGTGATGGAGTATCTGGATTCTAATAGCTGGGTGATTTGTGCCTCGGAAGTGTAACTTCGGCTGAGAAGGAGCCTTTCTAGTGTGAGGTCTCTATTCATTTGCAAAATCAATTATAATAGTCTAGGGATTTCGACTAGGCTTTAAAGTTGGAATGAAATGTGTCTACCATGTAGGTATATTGAGATGCGAACTTGGGACATGTCATCGCACTACAGCGAACACCATGTTGACCCGAACTCTACGAAGAGTTATCTTCACCAAAAGAAGATTCCACCAGGTGCCATTCCATGAAGATTTGACCGAGGTGGATGACGATCTTTTCAACTTGGAAGGGTTCAAGCACTATAAAGAAGCTCCAGATGTTCAAGCTTTGAGAGAGAGGCTTGGATTACTGGGGAATGAAGACATTACGCCATATTCGAAGGAACCCCAAGACGGGAAACTATCCGAATCTGGTCAGATCACTCAGAGTGCTGCTATGCCATCATCATTTGTGGATGCTTGCAAATTGGCTCAACCTGTGGTCTTCGTATCATCACTCTCCAACCCATACTCCAATCTCGCTATCGAGGACTATATTTACAACCAAATGCCGTTACCTGCTGAAGGAAATGCCAATCGGCTCATGTTCTACGTTAACTCACCTTGTGTTGTGATTGGAAAGAATCAGAACCCATGGAATGAGGTGAATCTTCCACTTCTCAATAATCTTCGAATTCCGCTCGTTAGAAGACAGTCAGGAGGAGGCACCGTGGTGCATGATTCCGGAAATGTCAACTATTCATTCATGACAACCAAGGAGAAGTTTGACAGACATACATTTGCCAATTTGGTGGCCTCTGCTGTCAACGCCATACCAGGCATCGAAAAGCGTATAAAGGTGACGGAACGAGGCGACATAGTAACAGAAACAGACGACTTGAAGGTGTCAGGCTCGGCGTACAAGTTGTCTAAAGGAAAATCATACCACCATGGAACCATGCTCTTGAATCTGAATCTCGATGTGTTGAGACAATTGCTCCATCGAGACATTGCAAAGGTTGGTAAAGTGGAGTCTCATGCTGCCATAGCGTCAGTTCGCTCGCCGGTGACCAATTTGAACATTTCCAACGAGGCTTTCGTCGAGGCTGTGAGCAAGGAGTTCAAAGAATCGTATGGACTTGTCCAGGAACAGGAAGAGCAGAACATAGAAGAAGGCGAGTTTAACCAGACAGATATGCTTGGTCTCGATGCGTTTGTCCAAGCATATTCTGGGAGGGATTGTGTGGTGTTTAACATAGACGAAACTACAGAATTGACTGAGGAAGTGGACAAAGTGAAGGCTCATTTGATGAATTGGGAATGGAAGTTCGGAGCCACCACCAAGTTCACACATACGTTCACTAGTACGGAGAAAGGTTTCCAGGTGATCTTGTCTATTGGAAAGAAGGGCCTAGTGGAATCCTTTGAACTTGTAGGTGCAGACGAACCCATCAAGGAACACTTCCAGTTCTTGCAAATGGTGCTTGACCGTGGTGACTCCATCCGCTACTCTGGAAGTGAAGTCGCTGGATTCATTACGGATGATGCCATTAGCGACTGGTTGGGGGAGTCAATCGATGGAAGTACATAAGGAAGTATAAAAAGTTATAGCTACCATAGTGAGAAGTTGATGTTCTATTTAGTAGCCTAAAAATCCGATGACTTGATATCCATTCATTTGAATACTACAACTTTTCCATACAATCACTCTTATACGTTTTGGTCCAATAACTACCATAATCAAAAGTTCATCTACATTCATCTATTTCATCTACTTGCGTCCACTACAACTCAGGCTCAGGATCCTTCAAGCCGTGTCTGCCCTTATATGGAGCATACTCCGGAGCAGTCCAGCCCTCCAAAACACTCTCGTCGTCCAATTTATAAATCTCGATGCCCAATGGTCTACAGTTGTCCATCATCTTATCATCTCCTTCCTTTTCACCCCAGTCCCAGTTGGACAAGTCACCTCCAGGACATGCAGAAATGGCAATCAACAAGTCCTGTTCGGCAAACATCTCAAAGTAGTCTTCCTTTGATGCTGGGGATGCCTCCATAAAGTATTGGTCCTGCTCGTTGAGACCAGTGACTTGGAAAACATTCAACACATCATGCACATCAAATTCCGTCAATCCATAAGGTAAAACAGCACGAACGAGGTTAGAGTGGCAATGGAAATCGTTGTCCTCTCCCGAAATAAGCTTATCTACGTAAGGATCACATCTGGTACCCAAAGTGTCGTGGATTCTTCCTCCCCACTCAGTGTGTCTGCCACCCAAGGTGTCTGCGGTGATGGTGACCAAAGGACGTAAAAAAGGCAAAATGGACCACAATCTGTCGTGGGTAGACACATGTGCTGAGTGCAATTGGCGGGTTCTGGCAGCCCAAAATCTCTCTCTAGGGTTGTGGTAGTTCCAGATGTTCAAGTCACACACCTGAGGACCCTCGGGGGTGGTCAACCGAATAATCGACTTGGCTGGCACCTTGACGGCAATACCACTCCGTGGCTGACACAAGTGAGACTCAACTTTAGTCTTTGGAGCATTGGCGATTTTGGTATAAAGGTCCTTGTCTGCATAAATCTTGGAGCCTTTCTGGGGAAAGTAAGCCGGTCCAGGCTTTCTGGTGCCGTACGAGGTCTTTTCGGCCTTCTGGCTGCTGAAGGCTAAGTCTGACATATTTTGTGGAAGTGAGATTAGAAATTCTGGTTGGATAAATTTCTCAGATATGATCTAGCGCATGAAAATCTCACTGCTCAAGTATTGATCAAGAATGGCAAATTCAAGGTATCTAAAAGATAAAAGGGAGACCTCAGAGGGGAAAAAAATAAGGTTATCTAGAGGCTCTATTTATACCTTGGGGTTCAAGGACCGCTTTGACTGTGCGATTGGTCTGTTAGAGCATAAACGGCATATTATAGCGAGGTTGGTTCCCGCGCGGATTTAGGTTTCCGGTGAGTCAGATCTACCCATCTAGATGAAACCTGGGATAGTGGAGAAAGTAGACCTCACAGAAAAGTTAGATTCAACGTTAGATCCCAGAAAGAGCGTTTTAAACTCACCTTATTCTTCTTTTAAAGGTTTCCCTAGATGTATTTCTTGTCTCCCCACAAATGGAGTAGAATGTATTCCGTTATATGGAGAATGACTCGTACCATGGCACAATATAAAAGCTACAGTATTTTCGCCGTACAACTATAAACATTTACTATGTCAGAAATTATCATAGTAGGAGCAGGTGTTTTGGGTCTCTCAACGGCATTCGCCATCTCCGAAAACAACGAGAGACCTCACACTATCACCATCGTGGCTGAACATGATCCAGAGTCTACACCATACTCTAACTACTACACTTCACCATGGGCAGGTGCACATTTCCGGCCATTTCCATCCAAGAATGCTGCAGAACTCAAGGATTACCCATTGTCTCGTGTGACCCTTGAAAGATTCAAGAAGTTGGCCAAAACCAACCCAGAGTCATCGATCAAGTTCGTAAAAGGTATGGAATATTTTGGTGCTCCAGATAAGTTCTACACTGGGATAACTGAAGGTTATAAGGAGGGAATTGACAACTTCCGTGTGCTTGATAAGGATGAGTTGGTTGGTGATGCTATCATGGGCACGGAATATGATACGTATGTCATGAACTCTCCACATTACCTTCGGTTCCTTTACCAGAAGTTGAAATTTACCTATGATGTGAAGTTTGTTAGTGCAAAGTTGGAAAAGTTGTCTGAAGCCACCAAATACGCATCCCGGGCCAACTGTGTGGTGATTAACTGCACCGGTATGGGTCTCCAATGGGAGGGTGGATACGACGAGACTAGTTTCCCTATTAGAGGCCAGACTCTCTTGGTGAATGCTCCAACTGGATGTAAATTGGAGAATTACACAATAACTCATCAGCTGAGACTTAACGAGTGGACATTTTGCATTCCACGGCCATTGGATGGTGGAATCATTCTTGGAGGAACTAAGCAGCCATATGCTACTGATTCGGCACCAAGAGAAGACGATACACGGGCCCTTTTAGAAAGAGGTGCTGCAAAGTTTCCTGAGTTGATGAAAACCAACTCAAAGGGAGAAAAGTACTTTGATGTTGTGAAGGTCAATGTTGGTTTCCGTCCCGCACGTAAGGATGGAATGAACTTTGCTATTGAGAGCCACGGACCTACGGTGGTAATTAATGCTTATGGAGCTGGGGGCTCTGGGTATGAATTCTCCTATGGAATTGGATACAAGGTGTATGAGTTGTTGAAAGGTACCAAATCCAAGCTTTAAAACTATAGAGCGAGATAGACGAGAGCGATGTTTCACTTTGAATTCTAATTAATATAATTTTAATAAGGCTTCAACAAACTTTAGATTGTCCCCAGCTTATTTTGTGGAAGAAGCTAACCTCAGAAAAGAATTTCTCTTCAAATAAACTAATTACTTGAAACCATCACTTCATGGAAGCACTTTCATTGACCAACAATTCAAATCGAGAAGAGCTTTGTTTCACTGGAGATCATAATTTAAAAAATTAATTGTCGTAAGTTATCCGACCCTTATGAAGAAATGTGGGACTTTTCTATCCTCTTCAATGCCTCAAGTGTGCCATGCAGCCATATACTTAAAGCTGCAAGCAGCGTACAACACCAAGAAGCAATGAGACAATCTGTGACCCTCTTAACCGCATTAAAGCCCAATCTAGAACCCGCCGGAGCCTAACAAGAGCTTTCAATATTCGCTTTGCTATTCTGTCCACCATGATGTATATGTTATACTGATACTGCCTAATTGATGAAATTACATGGAACTCTTCCCGTGACTAACACTATGACCATCTTATGAGTCACCAAACCCTTCTTTCATGATCTCCGGTGCATTTTCAAATTTATTGCTTCCCCTCTACCACTGACTCATACTATACCTCTCATGCACGATGATGCATGGAACATCTATCAACTTGGAAGACTGGACAAGAGCAGACACCCCAAGAAACACAGAACAAAATCTAAAAAGAATAAAATAAAATAAAAACAAGGGTTTTGCTACTCGAAAGCGTGCACATGCTCCCACATAAACAACTTTTACATGTAATATATTCCGTTTACCTCGTGTTAGTACCTCGTGGGCCTGTCATGCACACCCCACATAAGGTTATCTTATCGTAGAGTCACACAAAACATCAACTAGTCTGTGATGAATATAAATAGAGCATTCTGTGCCCAATTGCGCCAGGTACGTTTGCGGCACACTATGGCTAACCCACTGATACCTACAGAAATGTTACTGAGCGCATGGCTTCGCCATCACCTCTTTATCTTGGGCTTTGATAAGCTCAAACTCCATGCTTATAAGAAGCTCTCGTCGCTAATATCTCAGGGTGGCGGCGGAGTAATCAAGAATGTTGTATTTGACATGTCGCTGTTTGTAAAGAGGGAATGGAACAACAACCTGGACTTGCTCCAACACGTGGCTCCTGACTTGACATTGAACCTGAACATGCTGGACTTCAAGTGGTTCTACATCTCTGTAGGCTATATGATGTTGACCCAGCCAGAATCAAAGGTAGAACTGCTTACAGATAAGGTGGTGAACTTTTATCTTGACCTGGGAGGTGGCCATTTGCTGCTTGATGCTCCCATTGGAAACACCGAGAAGCAAATCTTGAAGCTAGCTGCTAAGTATTACAAGTCGGTCAAGATCAACTACAGGGCATTATACGATCCCAATTTACATCCTCGGTTCATAACGGTGGGTGAGGGCACTTCTGCTGTCACAATATGCTTGCCTGATCTTCCAAAGATAAACTCCAAGCATCTATTAGCCAAGGCGCTTTTACATAAGGAATTGTACAGAGCGGTTTTCCTGGTTGACCACCCCTTCTGTCAGTCTCTTATGCGTCAAAACATTTCCATCAACAGATCGGCACTCAATGTTATTCGGTATGATTTGCTGTTTCTCGATGGTTTGGGTGACTTCTTCTTGGCAACAGAGTCTTCAGAATTTTTGTATAAGTTCAGGTCTCTGAAACCGTACTCTGAGGATGCTTCTTTTGGAAAGAAGACCTATACGTTGCTTAAGACGATATTGGCCACCAATACATTATTGCTGCGCTTGGCCGTTGCTTACAACTTACATACTGCTCTTGACGATAACATTGTTTCGGAATTACTTAATGATTCCTACATCCCATACATTTCCTCCGGAATGGTATCCAACGACCCTCTGGTAATGAAGTATGAGGAGGAATTTGTGGCTGACTACTTTGAGCAGTACGTAGGGGCACTTTACTTAGAGCAGCCAGAAGTGGCCAAGGAGTGGATCAATATCTTATTTGAACGCATATTGTTTCTGATTTCGGATTCATATAAGGTGATTCATCGAAGAAGAAAGCTACTGGCAAGTCATTACGATTATCGTGCCTGGAGCGTGGATGTCATTGGCAGGTCCATATGATAGTTACATTAGAATATTACATCAGCGTTTTCTGGCGTCTCTCATGAGACTGGAGAAACCTCCCTTGCTCTTTTTCTTCTTGCTAGTCTTTCCGTCTGTAGCCAACTTCTTCACACTGACAAACTTGGAATCTTCCTCATCACTTGAGCTCAGATCTGAGTCGGAGCCGGAGCTCGAACTCGAGCTGGATTCAGAACTAGTATCCGACTCGCTAACTATAGCTTTGATCTTTGGTTTTGCTATGTTAGCCTTGGTGGTCTTGCTTGTGGTTTCCTTCACGTCTGGAACTCCTCGCTTAGCGAGATCTGTGAGGGAGTTCAACAGAAGGCGGGACGAACTCGTCGACCTGTTGCCTGTGGCATTCTTTTGCTTGCCTTCCTCTTCAGAGGAAGATTTAGAAAATGGACTCAGCGTAGGAAGAGTTGTAACATTAGCCTTGTCATAAGTAGCCACAGTCGATTGAGGAACTAAAACAGGTTTGGTGAGTGGCCGACTGGTCAATGACGTAAGTCTCTTTGGAAGCAAACGAGAGGATGCAAGATTTATGGGTTTGGCCTCGGATTTCTGTGGGGCTGGCTTCTTTTCGTTGTCTGACTCATCCGAACTGGACTCCGAGTCATCGGAACTTGACCCGGAACTTGATGATGAGTCAGAATCAGACGAAGTGTCGGAGCTCGACGAGGAATCAGAGTCAGATGAGGAATCATTGATCTCGGCTGGTTGGGAACTAGTACCTTCTTTCTCTTTTGGTTTTGCTTTCTCGCTATAACCTGTAGATGTGATGTTGGCGATAACTTCCTTCAATTTTGAAATAGTGGAACTCGATTGCTTAGGCTCCTCTATCAGCTTCTTGCCATTCCGAGAGACGTCCAATTTCTTCGAGTCTGCTGTCTTCTTGAAATCGTTGAGAGAATCCTGAGAGGAAGAAAGAACGGTATCGGCCCTCCTATCTGCAATTTTTGATGCTTTAACGACATTCTCAGCAGTATCATCATTCTTCTTTGATGGCTTGGGTTTGTTGTGAGTCTCGAAATTATTTTGCTCTTTATAATGTTTCGAAAGATCCTGAGCATTATTAGAAATCTTGGTGACCTCCTGTTTTTCAACTTTCTTCGACGTATCGACCTTCTTAGGCGTTTCAACTTTCTTTGACGTATCGACCTTCTTAGTAGTTTCAACCTTCTTAGGGGCCCCAACCTTTTTAGGGGCCTCAACCTTCTTAGGGGCCTCAACCTTCTTAGAGGCCTCAACCTTCTTAGGGGTATCAACCTTCTTAGGGGTATCAACCTTCTTAGGGGTATCAACCTTCTTAGGGGTATCAACCTTCTTAGGGGTATCAACCTTCTTAGGGGTATCAACCTTCTTAGGGGTATCAACCTTCTTAGGCGTTTCAACTTTCTTTGACATATCGACCTTCTTAGGAGTTTCAACCTTCTTAGGGGCATCAACTTTCTTAGTATCATCCTTCTTAGTATCAGCCTCCTTCGAGAGATCAGCATGTTTTGAAGCATCAACTTTGTTTGGTGTTTCAACTTTACTTGGAGTTTCAGTTGCCTTGGAAATTTCAACTTGCTTTCTAAGGTCACTTTTATTCGTGGTTTCAGACTCAGTAGCTCCTTCCTCAAGTGCCACGTCCATTACTTCAATGTGTTTTTCCTTGGAATCACCTGAATTAGAAGGTACTTCCTTTGCTGACCCAATGACTGACTCACTTTCCCTAACTCTTTTTGAAGGAGTATTTGGAACTTCGGAAGATCTTTTTAATGTGTTCTCCGGCTTGGAAGCTGGTACTTCGCTCTTGTTGAAAACGAAGACCGACTTTTCGGATTCATTCAGTTCCTTGCTTGAGGATGACGCCTTATTTTGAGAATTAGCATTCTTAATATGCTCTACAGCATGCTTCCCGACAGACTTATCACCTGGTACATCCACCGAACTCAGGGATGCTTTCTCCACTGGCTTCTCCACTGGCTTCTCCACTGGCTTCTCCACTGGCTTTTCCACTGGTTTTTCCACTGGTTTTTCGATTGACGTCATTTGAGGCTTCTGCGAAGACTTGGAGACATCAGTGTCTTCATCTCCAGAATCACTCGAATCTATCAGGATGATGTCTGCCTCTTCGAACTGTTTTGCCAATCTTCTCTTAAAAGCCGCCCTTCCAGTGTGCTTCTTCGATGACGTCGAAACAGTCTTGTTTCGTGGAGAAATTTGCTCATCCTCAGAGGATGTTTGTTCTCCCTCAGAAGGACTACTTTCATCTAATTGTTGTGAAACTGGAACGTCATCTGGGAGGTCTTCGCTGGAAGAGCTGCTTTCACCACCTTGTTGTGAATCTTGGAAATCCTCGTCATTCAGAGAGTCCATATCAATTTCACCAAGATCCTCCTGATCCTCAATTTCTGATACAGAGTCCTCGGAAAGTAGCGCGTCATTACCGGGTTCGCTAGCTTTCTCCAAATTCTTAGACAACGCAGGCACAGAAGGTTTAATTTGAGGTGCAACAGGGGCGCTTTTGAGATTTTTCTTAACGTGAGGAGAACCTGGTTCGGCCTTGACCGCAGGCTGACTAGCTTTCTCCAAGTTTTGTTTATCAATTCGAGCGTCAAGTTTTTTCATTTTCACATAAATCGATGATAACTTCGATTTACTAGCAAAATCATGAAAGGGTGGTGGCAATTCGCTAGCTCTCTGGTCTTTCTCCCTTTCCTTTTCGTCGTCTACCTTTTCAAGATTTGTTTCGAAATTAGGCACCCCTCCGATCGTCACCCGTGAGCGCAAGCTGCGTTCATGATTAATGCTATTAGCAGACGCTGCAGCTGCGGCTCTTCTCCTATTATCGATCTCAAGAGCATGTTGTGCTAAATTGTGATTATTTCGCTTCAACTCTGCCTCTACTTCCAAGAAGGGTGTTGGATCAGGGGAACCAACCGCGAGCTTTTTGTTAATTTTATTCGTAATTCTCAAGCCATGCTTAAACATTCCCAAAATCTCCTCCTTACTCAAATTTGCAGTATCATTTTCTTTACCTGGAGCACCAGTGACCTTCGAAACGGATGCGTTCACAGCACCTTTTGCAATCTTAGGGGATGCCGAAGCAACAGGCAGTGTGGAAATCAGCACAGAGGGAGGGTTTTGACGAGTTTGCGTCAAAGCAGGGGCGACGACTGAAGCTGGGATTGCCAGCGAGATTTGTGGATCCATGTCTGGAAAAACCTTCGCAGGTGTAGTGGAACTGGTCACAGTCTTTGATTGGACAGCATTAGGAGTGACATGAGAAGTCTTATTAGCCGGCAGAGATGCCAAAGGGATCTTCCCAGGGGTAACTATAGGTGTAGCCTTTTGAGAGTAAACTGACAGTGGGGGTGGCTGATAGACGGACTCCACAGGTGGTTCCAAATGAGGGTGGTGCTTACCTTGAAGATCGCCATTCGTAGGTTGCGCGTTGGCCGGTAACACTTTTGAAGAATGCAAAGGCTTCAAAGAAGTGAGCGGATGAGCAGGAGCGTGAAGAGATTCGTTGCGAGAAGAATGAGGGAATTGAGGTGTCAGTGTCACAAAAGGATCCTTTGCGGGTGAGCTTGGAGGAAGAGGCCTGGAAGGCGTTTTCGAGAGGGAATTTGCAGGTTTGGCAGGAGTTTTGGATGGTGTCAAACCAACGTTAACAGGAGGAGGAGCCATGGTGATGGCCGCATTTGAGGTATTATTCTTCTTGCGGATATTTTTGAGCAGCCGGTTGGACACCAGATCGTCGCTATCTGTGCCATTTTCTATCTCCTCTGGCTCGGACGATTGAGCGTGTCTTGCTCTTTCGCCAAAGTCTGTGGTCATCCTGCTAACGTCAGACTCATCTTCGCTAAACAGCGACTTTTTGTTCGTGTGGCTCACGGGTGGCGCCTGAAGCATTCCAGAAGTGATACGTTTGCCTTTATTGGGCACGTTGGGCGACAGTTTTTTGTGGGGAATCACCGGATAGCCCGTTTGCTCCAAAGGTGGAGGTAGAGAGACTGGAGATGTGGGATTGGGCACTTCAGTTGCTTTTGCGGCATGGTCTGTGGGAATTGTGGAGCTTGCAGCGGGATTGGAAGCATTTGGAGCAGCATTGGACGTACTCGAAGGAATTTCCACCGCAATTGATCTTTTGGAAATCACTGTGCTCTTGTTTGGAGGGCTTTCACTGCTTTCACGCTGAGCACCCCAAATGGTCCGCGACCGTTTACTAAAGCGGCTATCCTCATGTTCAAGCGTCCCATCTCCTACTCTTTTTCGTATCAGTGAATGGTCCACTGTTGTGTCTGGAAGGATAGTGGATGTTTCCCTGGAATATGACGGTAGCACGTTATTCACGAGCACACGCAAAAGATCACCCGACACAAAGATATCCTCGGCAGCAAAGTCCGGGTCCAAATCACACCGATCATTATCTTGGACACCCTCGATCTGGAGGGGTTCGGCGTCTGGATAAAGCTTATAGTATCGCTTGACAAGTGCATCGCACACCTGCTGGAGCGAGCATTGGGGATCGGTGAGATGAAGAAATTTTTTGTAGGATCCGACATCAGCCGTGGGTAGGTCAGCCGAGCTGACAGGGATGAGCACCACTTGGAGCTTGAGTTTCATTATTAGTTGGAAAATAAAAATACTGAAATGGATTATTTAATTCGCGATGGTGTGCATCCGTACCTCCCCAGTTTAGAGTTGGAGGAAGTGTTTTGAAGAACAGGGTTTTATTGAGTTATGGATGAGGTAAGGTTTGTTCTCGGTTCTAGTTTCTGTATTATTAAAAGGATTTTATTGATATTTATCTTTGTTATTTGTGGAGGTTGTGGTGATGTTTCCAAGGACAGAGGAAATGATGATTTAGTAACGTTTTCGCAACCAAACTTTAGAATTGACGAACTTTATAAACTAATGATTGAAAAAAAAATTATTCCATGTAAAATGGCGTTCCAGAGAAATTCGATAATTGAACGCTCGAACTGGTTGTTTGTTAAGAAAGTATGAAAATTGCAATCAAAGGGGAGATTCAACAAGAAGTTCAAGGGAAGGGTAATTCGGATTGATTAAAGGAACGGGCGAAATTAAAGGTGTGTTGTCTAATTCAATACGAATTCTTTCTATTGCCCAAGCGTGTTCTTGTCAAAGACATAATTTACTGCAAAATTTGTTATCAAACGGATCGAGTAATTGATCTTAACAAAAGTCGTTGCATTAGTCTAAGAGGAACCATAAGGGCAAGTTTTCTTTGTCAACATCCAATTGTCTTTGAATATACTCGGAATCAGGAGATCACAATCTTAGTTCAGAAACTTAAGTTCTCTATCACAACCGATTCATATTAGAATTGCATGGGACAGTAATTCGAAATGGATAACAATGGAAAAAACCTTTTCGAAATCTAATCTTACTCTCACTTCCATAATTCTACCCAAAAACTCGAATCCTATTATTACACATATCCATACCTACGACTTTACCAGTCTGAAATATGGATCATCAAAAAGATCATCTCGAGAGATTGCAACCTCTTCCGTCTCCTTGACATCATCTATTTCCTCCTTTTCTTCCTCCTCTTCAATTCCACCACCTCTCCAAGTTAAAATTTGTCCATCCATAGTTCCACAATAATAAGTCGAAGTCCATGGCCCGCCATATACAATGGATGCCGTCCTCACATTGTTTTTGGAGCCGCTGCGCAGAAGCCGACCCACTAATTTCCCATCCACAGCTCGAAACACCAATACGTCTCCACTATCAGAAGCAAAGAGCAAATGCTGCACCTCCGTCTCATTACAGGGACTCAACACTATTGGAAGGTTCTGTAAGTATTTGTTGCGTGTTAGTGGGCCAAAATTCACCAATTTGTTCACCGGTGGAGCCATGGTGGCAGCCATGTCCCATACACGGATTTTATCATCATTTCCCGAGGTGTAGAGTAGCTGGCCTGCTTCATCCCAGGTCAATGCATTCACTGGTCCTGAATGAGCCTTGACCAGTGTGGATCCAAGATTGAGAGCATCTACTTTGGCTTCCCGGACATTTGTTTTCGTCATGTCCAATCGACAAACACAACTTTTGCTGCGTCGGATATCCCACACCTTGGCCTCGCCATCATAGCCTCCAGAGGCTAGCAAATACGAATTGATAGGATGCCATACCACTGATAATGTCTTGCCTTTATGGCCCAGTAGTGTGTGAGCACTGGAAGCAGTTCGTAGATCTAATAATCTAATGAATGGCTGATCACTTGCCACAGCCACAAGTGCCTGCGAACTGAACTCGTTCTGTCTATGTGAACAGACATCAATGGCATATACTCGATTGTCCATGTCGAAGGTGTGGGCCACCTGAAGACTATTGGTATCCCAGACTTTGACTGTATGGTCAAACGAGCTGGAGAGAAACATCCCTGTGTCTTGGGGCCACCAGTGGACACTTGAAACACCATATTCATGACCACTTTTTCTGGGAATCGTCGCTAGGCATCGATAGGGTCCAGGAGACGACCAATGGATGGACTTTCCTTGATTACTCTCATCATTATCACCAGCAGGATTGCCTGAATCATCACCAGAACTGCTCCCGTCATCCTCATTAATTGCATTCTCACCACCACTACCTTCAGTTTCGTCCGATCGTAGATCCCAAAGCTTTATCGATGAATCTGCACATCCACTAAGCATGTACCTACAGTCCAGTTGCTCTAAGCTGAGTGAGTTGACAGCACCCGAATGGCATTGACTCGGAAAAACATTCCTGGTGACCTGCTTGAGCTGCGAGTAGAGCGACTCAGTATATGTCGAGGCAAAGTCTAGAACTGAGAGACGACCAGTGGCTCTTTCTAGAAGAAGTGATTGCATGGAGTGTATGGAGATAAGTTGATTGACTTTGGAGAAGGTGGAGATGATTAGACTATGAGAAGAGGAGTATTCTAAAAAAAAACTTGAGATTTGTAAAACGATGGAAAATTGCCTTAATTCATCATACCATTTACTTTCAAGAATTTTTTTACTTATTCGCTGCCTCGAGCCCAATCCTCAATCAACACTGACTCATGACTTTATGACTCATCGATGTGGCCCGATTTTCACTTTCAACCACCTCAACAGTCCCCAAATCCTGAAAATACAATCAACATCTCTTAAATATATAAAGTGCCGTTATTTCCCGTTGGAAATTTATATCATACTTTAATTCAACTGCTCCAACCCCCATAAATCTATAAATTCATCACCTTCTACTGCCCACCTGCACACACACCTACCCATTGAAGAAAAAAATCCACGTCTACTAAACCTCATCTACCAATGTTGGACATTAACGCATTTCTTGTCGAAAAGGGCGGAGAGCCCGACAAAATCAGGGCCTCGCAAAAGAAAAGAGGTGACTCTGTTGAGCTCGTCGATGAAATTATTGCCGAGTACAAGAAATGGACCACCATCAGATTTGACTTGGATGCCGTGAACAAGAAGTTGAATGCTCTACAGAAGCAGATTGGTCAGAAGTTCAAGGCCAAGGAGGATGCTAGCGATTTGTTGGCTGAGAAGGACAAGTTGACTGCTGAGAAGAAGGAGCTCACCGAGACTGAGCAGAAGGCTGACGCTGACTTGAGATTCAAGGTTAACCAGGTTGGAAACATTGTTCACGAGAGTGTTGTGGACTCTCAAGATGAAGACAACAACGAGCTCGTTAGAACTTGGAAGCCCGAGAACTACGCGGAGGTCGGTCAGGTTGCTGCTGCTACCGGTGCTCCTGCTGCTTTGTCTCACCACGAGATTCTCTTGAGATTGGATGGTTACGACCCAGAGAGAGGTGTGAGAATTGTGGGCCACCGTGGTTACTTCTTGAGAAAGTGGGGTGTTTTCTTGAACCAGGCTTTGATTAACTACGGTTTGGAATTCTTGTTCGGTAAGGGCTATATCCCATTGCAGGCTCCTGTAATGATGAACAAGGAAGTCATGGCTAAAACCGCTCAATTGTCGCAGTTCGACGAGGAGTTGTACAAAGTTCTCGATGGTGATGACGAAAAGTACTTGATTGCCACCTCTGAGCAGCCTATTTCCGCTTACCACGCTGGAGAATGGTTTGAGAGCCCTGCCGAGCAGTTGCCAGTCAGATATGCGGGTTACTCGTCGTGTTTCAGAAGAGAGGCCGGATCTCACGGTAAGGATGCTTGGGGTATTTTCAGAGTGCATGCTTTCGAGAAGATTGAACAGTTTGTGTTGACTGAGCCTGAGAAGTCTTGGGAGGAGTTCGACAGAATGATCGAGAACTCTGAGGAATTCTACAAGTCGCTCGGCTTGCCTTACAGAGTGGTGGGTATTGTTTCCGGAGAATTGAACAACGCTGCCGCCAAGAAGTTCGACTTGGAGGCCTGGTTCCCATTCCAGAAGGAGTACAAGGAGTTGGTTTCTTGTTCCAACTGTACTGACTACCAGTCTAGAAACTTGGAGATCAGATGTGGTATCAAGCAGCAAAACCAGAGTGAGAAGAAGTACGTGCACTGCTTGAACTCCACCTTGTCTGCTACTGAGAGAGCTTTGTGTTGTATTTTGGAGAACTACCAGAAGGAGGACGGTATTATTGTGCCAGAGGTTTTGAGAAAGTACATTCCTGGAGCCCCTGAATTCCTTCCATTTGTGAAGGAGTTGCCAAAGAACTCCACTTCTTCCAAGAAAAAGAACTAGTGTATAGAGAATGTAATGTATCAATTTAGCCAACTGTGAAATTGAGTTTCGGTGTTACATCCAAATGTGGAATTAACACCGAAATGGGTTGAGCTATGTACGGAGTACTTTCCTAATAGAGCTATATCCGCGAATCGGAGGTAAGTATCTTAGTGGGGAAATAAACTCGGGGAAGCCACAGCTCGCTTCTCTAACCCACTTGGGTATTATCCGAAGTTGCTTGGTCTGGATCCCTTTGAACAATACGAAGTGGATTCACTGAAAAATGATATAAATAGGCCGGTCTTCTTCGGTTGTTTTCATTAAATAATCAATTGAATCTATATTAACTCATACTTACCACATAATGTCTCTCTATCTCAAAGAACACGAAATCAAAGGCAAGACTGCTCTCATCACAGGAGGTACTAAAAACTTGGGTGCTGCCACAGCCAAAGAATTGGCTCGTTATGGTGCTAACTTATTCTTGCACTACCACTCCAAACAAGATCAGGCCGAGTTGGACGAATTGGCTAAGGAGCTTTCAACCAATGGCTCCAAAGTCGAGTTTTACCAGGCTTCTTTGCAGACAGGTGAAGATGTGGAGAAGTTGTTCAAAGCAGCCAAAGAAAAGTTTCCACAGGGAATTGATATTGCCATCAACAATGTTGGCCAGGTGTTGAAGAAGCCAATTACTGATGTTACCGATGCCGAGTTTGAGAAGATGGATGTGAACAACAACAAGGTTGCATTCTTCTTCATTCGGGAGGCAGGAAAGTCTCTCAACAATGAAGGTAAGATTGTGTCCTTGGTCACATCCTTGCTTGCTGCTTACACGCCATTTTATGGAGTCTACCAGGGTACCAAGGCTCCAGTGGAGTACTACACCAAGGCCGCATCTAAGGAGTTAACTCTGAAGAACATTTCCGTGAATTCCGTAGCTCCGGGACCTATGGATACTCCATTTTTGTATGGCCAGGAGACTGATGATGACATCAAGTACTATAAGACAGTTGGTTTGCACCAAAGACTCACCAAGGTCGAGGACATTGTGCCTATTGTTCGGTTTTTGGTAACTGAGGGAGGGTGGATCACGGGCCAGACCATTTATGCTTCTGGAGGTTTCACGGCACATTAAACATGAATGTTTTTGATGTATGACGAGAGTTTCAACTTACATTAAGTATGAAAATTTTGATGAATGTTTTTGACATATGACGAGAGGAATTTACATCGTAGACGATCAATTAGTAGAATAGTGAAAGGTAGTGAAAGATAGTCAATGCAGATGGAGAAAGCGAGATAGCACGAGATAGATTTGATGAGAAAGAAACAAAATTAAAATTCAAAAAAAAATGAGGCAATGTGAAACAGAATGGTTATTTCCTGTAATTCACAATAGTTGGCCGTTAATGCTCTTGTCACCCTCGCCAACTTGGAACCCGATATGCAGCATTTGTGCACGCATCCATGCATGGAAGTCAAAAAATAAACTCCATGACCAAACCCACTTGGCAACATGTCCATGAAAATATCAAAAGGGAGCTTATAATGAACTTCCAGCGAACAAAAATATACTCACCAAACCGTCAATATTGAGCGATCTGCAAGGTGGGGAACATTCGACCGACAGATCTCGGAATTTTTTTGACATGTGTCAAAATTTGCTCTTATAGGAAATTATCTGGCCGCATTGACAACATAACAATAAGCAACAAAATCATGACACACTTTAAGACTCAGGGAGAGGATATGGGAAACAAAAACAATATATTACTACATAGTAAACTACAAAGCAAGATCAAGTTCGGCTTGGGACAAACTACTCCTGTCAATGCGTAAACGTCTATTGTTGACATGTACAGCCCTATGGTCAAGGCATTCACATTACCGAAAACAACGCCTCTAAAAGCACATATCCAAGCAGTCTTCAGCACAACAACAACAGATGATTGCAGCACAGGTACCGCAGTATGCTCCGCAGCAGCCTCCTCCTCCGCTTTTCTGAGGTTGCTGAACATACATTGGTTGTTGCTGTTGTTGGTAGCCTTGTGGAGGACCTTGGTAGTAGCCACCTTGTGGAGGACCTTGATAGTAGCCACCTTGTGGGGGACCTTGTTGGTAGGACTGGGTGTTAGAAATTGAACATTGGGGCAAATTTTGTAGAGTCTCTCAACACATACCATTGCTATATGGGGATCAAAAACTTGAGGATGTGATGGGCATTATATATAGTGAGCGATATCCGAGGGAAGGCTATGACCCAGGTTTTCGGGAATACCCTCGTAATATGTATTCCGAGGCTGTTAACATGGCGGAGCAGCTCCATGTGCTACCCAATACATTACCCTCGGATATATAGGTATTCTGAACCCTCGGATCTCTCCCAGAGGACCCGGGTTTGATCATATGGCACCGGAACTCAACTCATCTTCAAAATCATTCTCTACTTATGGATTTCTCCTACGCTCCGCCTCCTCCTTCGAAAGGAAAACGGAAGCAACTGCCTGGTGCTGGTCAGAAGAAGCAAAAAACGGAGGACTTCTTCGATTTACCCACGCATTTGCCCAATACTGGCTCTCATGTGCAAAAGACCGTTCAAAGTGAAGACCTACTAGAAGAAGAACGTCATCTGGGGTCCGGTGGATCCAAAGAACCGATTTTTATTGAGGGAACTAGTATAACTCTCCAGACAGAGGAGGACATAGCTAAATGGATTGCAGAAAGACGGAAAAACTGGCCCACGAAGAAGAATATCGAGCTCAAGGCAAAGAGAGAACTGGAACGTAAGGCTCCAGAACCCGAGAAGACTCCCGCCAAACAAGTTTGCAAATTCTATGCGAAGAGCAAGAAGTGCAAGTTCGGAGCCAAATGCCGCAACGTGCACGAGGCTGCCTTCAACAATTCAGCATCCAAAATGATAAACGGCATCCTGGTAGCCGTTCCAAAACGTTACAAAAAAGAGATGCAAGTGTCGAGCTCTCTTTACAAGAATCTTATGCAACGGGATCATTACGAGCACGAGAACAACCTCATCATCGATTTCTTGCAATACTTGGAAAACAACAAACTCATAGACCGCCATGCAAGTTTATAATGATTAATGGACGATTCATAGACAAATAAGAACATAACAATATCATAAGTCGACCGATCCAGCTTAGTCGAGTGTAATGGGCACCTGATCCTCCTTCATTTTTCTAGTGCAGTCCAACATGATGGAACACTGTTTACCAATCTCCGCCAACTTGCCAATTACTATTTCATTTCCCTTACCAAACCCATAAATAGAGTAGGGCAAGCCGACCTCCTCACAAAACTCAATGACATCTGCTTGAGCACGCCTTAAGTTGTGACGGGGTAACCGCGGAAACAAGTGGTGGATTGCCTGGAACTGAAGACCACCATGGAAAAAGTCAAACCATACGGGACAGTCAACATCCATGGTCGTACGCATTTGACGCGATGGAAATGACTCCGATACTCCTAAGTCGGATGTTGACATAGCAAAATGAGACAATGTGATTTGAACGTGCACGATCATCGTACAGATGTGACTGACAAGCACATATGAGATCTTATTCCATGTACCTTCAACGCTACCCACCACCAACACGAAGAACCAGTAAAAAAAGAACGAAAGTCCGGCTAACTCAAAGTAGCGAAACCAAGCAGCTTTCCCATGTCTAGGACCCTGGCCCAAAATCAAGTGTGTCCATGACAATCTGTACAAGTTGAAGCGACCAAAGGCGAGAAGAGGGTAGTACATGAACTCCTGAAAAGGAATCAACTTCTTGCAAAATGCATCGAACCATAAGACTTTCTCATAGTACGTGGAGTACACGTCTCCAAAAAGTCTGGTACTCACAGCAAAAAACGGAAGATGCTGGATATCTGGATCGTGCACCGGGTCATTGGTGATCAAATGATGAACATTATGATTACGTTTCCACCATCCAAGACTTAGGCCACCAAACCAGTCGGCAATGATCATTCCAAAGATATTGTCGATCTGGAAATTGTGAGTGATGGAGATGTGACCCGCATCATGTGCAATAAAGGTCATCTGTTGCCACGCCATACCAATGAAGATGGCACTTAAAAAGTAGTACCCCAACTTAAGAAATGAGAACGAGTATAAAAAGAGACTCGAGATCTTCACGATCTCACGAACGTAGTCACCATAGTTACACTTATAGAGCCCCTTCTTGATTATGCGAGCATGAAGTTGGTTGTACTTTTCTCGGATACTGTTCTGCGTTGTGTAATCCATTGAGGGTAGATCAAAGAGATCTCGACGAGTGAGCTGGTTATCAAACTCACGCATCAACTCTTTAGGATCAACCACGACACTTTTCATCACCGGGAAAAGATCATCTTTGTTTTCTGCTGTGACAACTTCGATGTTTTGAGGAACCACGGGCTCCACCTTACCTTCCGGGTATCCCGCTCTCGTGTAGTTAGGATTCACGGGAACTGTTACCGTGTCAGCTTCAAGAGACGTCATTGAAGATTGTTCACTTTTCAGCATGTATGGGGACTCTGTATCAAGCAGTTTACCTAAGGTATCGTCATTTGGAGAGAGCTTTCCAGCCATGCCTATCGTGTACACTGCTCCCTGGATGGGTGGAAGCAAGTTATGCCATTCATAGTTAATGGAGCCGATTTTCCAACGACTAAATGCCGAGATGGATTCTTCACTATGGTAAGCAAGCATCTCGTCGGTAGCATCTCTTCCCACCATGTGATACACAGCCTTGTCTCCACCGGGATGGTACTTCAACCATCCCGTCAAGTTGAGGACGTTATTTTTGAAGATGACAATTACCTTTCCTTGGGCAATGAGATCAGAGATCTGCGCCCTCGAAAGGATTTTTTCTGTCATGGAGTAGCGAGTGAAATGGTAATGAAGACGAGATTATTGGTGAAATTGATGCGCGTCGTATAGTGCGAGGTACCATACTGTTGCCTGATCTGCAGCCAATATGCCCAAGCATGAGAAAATGGCCAAGATAGCCTCATTTTCACATTTCAAAATCAATTTCTTATGCAAATACTTTAGTCACACTTTCCTTATTATCTTATGCTTCATCTTTATCTTTGACCTTCCACAAATGCCAAAGCCTCATCCTGCTCAATTTCCAGTACCGTACTTACCTTATTGCTAAAAAGAACACCATAAAAGACATTGGCCACCTGTAACATTTCTGGCCGGAATGTCGTACAGATAAACTGAGCATTCTTTGCCAATCCTTGTAAGATACTAGCCACGGCCGTACGATACTGTGCGTCCAAATTAGCATCAATCTCATCAAACAAATAGAAAGGAGCTGGATCGCATTTCTGAATGGCAAGGATCAAAGCAATGGCACAGAGTGACTTCTGTCCGCCAGATAGTTGCTCAATGCGCTGCTGCTCGTCCTCCTTGGAGTTGAAGGAGACTTGAATGGACACACCCACGTAGTTATCTATTGATTCCGAGTCCGAGCCGTTCTCTTTAGAGTTCATTACCAACTCACCAACCCCATTGGGCACGAGTTTTTCGAATACCTCCTTGAAACTCTTGGACACCTCCTGGAAACTCTTTTTGATGGCACTATCCTTCTGATGCTCCAACGAGATCATCAAGTTGTCAATGGATTCCTTTGATCTCTCGAGCTCCTCCTTTCTAGATACCAAGTCTTCTCTTTCCTTGGTGAACGTGTTGTATTGCTCCATGGCCTTTTTGTTTATATGCGAGTACTTCTTTAAGTCATTGTTGATGACGTTGAGCTTCTCTAGAAGTTCATCCAGAGACGTAGCCTCGAACTGGGTTTGCTGGAATGCTTCTTCAGGAAGAACACCCAATTCTCTAACTTTCTCTTGCACTTCTTCTCTTCTAGAATCGAGGATGGCTTTACGAGAAAGTATCTTCTCGGCACTCTTTCCAACCTTTTCAAGAAGCTTAACGGCCCTTTCTTGTTCCTCATTTGCCTTTTGGAGATCGGCATGAAGTTTGGCAAGTTTGGTTGAAATCTTCTTTTCCGAAGAAGAATTTTCCTTGCATCGTTTCTCCAATTTCGTCATGCTCTGAGAAAGAGTCTTTAATTCACCTTGGAGAAGTTGAAACTCCACATCCCTGCTTTTGGCAAAAGACACTTCACCACCAATATCAATATTCTTAATTTGAGTTTCGTAGGTAGAACACTCATTTTCAAGTGCTGTAATGGTCGTGTCCAATGCTGCTGATTTAGATACCACCTCGTTTAAATCATCTTCAAGTGTTGTTATTTGCTCCATCAATTCATCAATTTCCAAAGTTTCCGCATTGGACAATGATTGAGTGAACTCGGTTGTGATCTCATCCTCATGCTGAGTGATCTTTGCTTTGAGATTGGCAATATTATTCTCAAGAGCTTCACATGTGGAACTCACTTGAGCCAAGTTCTTCCCAAGATTAAACTTCTTGTTAAGTAAATGTGAGTACTCTAAATTCAATGGTTCGAGAGATGCACGAAACTTTTCGAGTTCCCTAAGCTTTTCATCGAGATCGGCATTCTCCGTTGTGAGCTCATCATTCACTTTCTGCAACTTCTTGGAACATTCTTGCAAATCGTTTATCAATTTAGCCATCTCACGTTTCTTCTTGCTCTGTACCTTCAATGCATCGAGACGAGAGTTCTTGTAGTCTCTGAATCCTCCGATAAGAACTCCCTTAGTGGTAGCACGGTCACCATCCAAAGTAATTGCATTCAAGTTGTGAGACCGAGCTAATTCTGACCCTTGATGCAAATCTTTGCAAACGATGGTTTTGCCAAACACAAGCTGGATTGCCTTCGTAACATCTTCAGAATGTTTTATTTTCTTTACAAGAGGAATGTAATCGTGAGCATCTTGATCTGGATAAGAAACAGAAGACAAGTTGATACGGTTAAGGGGCATGAATGTTACTCGACCACCCTTGACTCTAAACAACTCCTTCATGAGCAACAGTGCCGTTTCATCGGTGTCCACCACAACGTGAAACAAAGAATTTCCCGCCACGACTTCCACTGCCGTTTTGTATTTGTCGGAGAACGTGAAGAGGTCAGCCAAGGGGCCATAAACAGAATCTTGCAAGTTCAATCTCTCTGAAATGTCGCGTACAGATTGAAGGCCCCGAGCAAGTTCTCTATCCATAGATCTTGAAACTTTATGGTTTGCGTCAGACAATTCCAGTTCCGCTGAATCATAGAGTGATCTGTACCTTATTTCATCTCTCCATAGTATTTTCCTCTCTTCCGAAAGCTCCATGACTTTTCTCTTAGCTGTCTCTATGTTTTCTTCATACTGCTGAATCTTGCGATGCTGGTCTTCGCCGTCCAAAGATGACTTTAAGTCTTGAAGGCGATTTTCACATTCAATAAGCTCTTCTTCAAAATTCTTTCTAGCAATAATATTCGATTCTAACAGCTCTTGCCGACTCTCAAGATCTTTGGTCACATTCTTGATTTCGTCTTTGAGCCATTTGTCACGCTGCTTCTTGGACAGAAACTTCAGAAATCTGCTTTGTTTGGCATAAAGTAGACGTTGTCTGGTAGTAAGCTCGGAAATTTTGCTCTTGAGAGTTGATTCTTGGGCTAATAACTTTTGTAATTCAGGTTTCAACTCTTCAGAAATTCTTGCTGACCTTTCCTCGAGAGCTTTGGTCAAAGCCATTTTTTTGGAACTTTGTTCTTCTGCATTTTCATGTGCTGATGTAAGGGTAGCCTCCAAATCTCTGACCAATGATTCCTTCTCCGCCATCGACTGAGCTAGTCTATTCTTATCCGTTTCACTCTGCTCACTCTCTAAGCTGGCAACACGGAGAGCCGTCAGTAGCTCGTCAATCTCAGCCTGAAGTTTCTGGCAGGCCAGCTCTCGCTTTTCTAAATCCTGAATATCCTTGAGTGAGGAATTCTTCATAGACTCATATTCTTCTTCGTTGGCTTCAATCTGACTACTTAAAGATGCCAATTCACGATCAAAGAGATTGAATTCAAACACCTTTTTGTTCTTTTCAAGCTGCTGAAACTGCTTCAAGTCCTTGGACTCTATCATGAGGTCTGCAAGCTTCTCCTCCAAGTTTTCCATGGCCTCGTCGATCCTCTCCATCTTGTAGTTCGAGTTCGTCATCTCCTTTGTAGATTCCTTGAGCTTGGCCTCGAACACCTTGGCTCCACTGACCTCCTTCAAGAGAGCCAACCGCTCCGAATCTTTTGAATTGGTCAAGGACGTGATTTTACCCTGCGGAACTATATAGTATGGATTCAGTCGGGAAAAGCCAGCACTTTCCAACAAATTCATGATATCCGACCGCGTAGCAGATTTTCCATCCATTGAGTAGTCGTCTTTCTTCAATCCAATGGTTCTTCGTATTGAAATGTCATCCTTCTGGAGAGGGAATCGACGATCAGTGTTATCAAACACAATCTCCACGTACGCGGACATGACCGTCCCTGAGCCTTCATGAATGAGTCCCTGACGCTCCTCACGCGTCATATGCGTATAGGCATCGGATAAAACAAACCTGATCGCGGCGAAGAAGTTGGATTTACCAGATCCGTTTCGTCCCACCATCACGTTGAGGTTGGGCGACAAGTCATCGATGACAGTGGTGTTTCTGTAGGTTTTGAAGCCCTGAATGACAATTTTCTTGATGTGCATAGCAATTGTCTGGGGTTATTCACTATATTGATTTGATGATGGAGTAGTACACGTCTTGATGTTTTGGTGTTGTGTGCACTCGCGTACATAGAGTAGAAACAAATAAACTTGTTAAAAAGATTGGCTCAGCGGGAAATAAAAGATCTTAGGTTGGATTGGAATAGTCACCAATTATTATAATACAACATTAAACACTAAAATATACCGTGGTGGGTATTGCCCCACCGGTCATTAAGCGAACCAAAATCAACATCTGCACTCCACGCCTGGTCTCTAACCAGATAAGGTTTTGGAGGCACAACAAATGGGAAACGAATTGCCTCTCCAGTGGTTTTCGCTGGAAGGGCATCACTTCCATAAACAGGTATAAGAGGCTTTTCCTTTCCTGCCTTAAACACACTCAATTCGTAACTATCAACCTCAAACTGTGTTCCCTTCGACTTCGCAAGTGGGTAGCCCCAAGCCTGCTTCGACAAGTTATGACTACCCACCAAGACCCATTTCAAGCTCTTCCAGTCGTCTCCATTATCACACGCGTAGTACTTTACGTGCGGAGTCACCCTTTCTCTTCCAGTCTGGGTGCCCTGGCTCCACTTACACAAGTACTTCTTGATATTCTGCTCGTACTGCTGTTCATGAATGGCCAGTGTGGTGTACTTGAAATGTACGGCGGTTCCAGAGAGAAATCCGAAATTGCTGCTGGCAATCTCCTTAGCAGTGGGAAAGACTATGTGTGGCTTGTATCTGTTCTCACGCTGATGTTGTTGGGATGCTTCAGCACCAGGCTCAAGCAGCTGATCCCAATCTTTGAACATCAACGGACACAATAAGTGGGTGAATATTGAGGAGGTTTTGCCCTTCTTGGTTGCATAAGGATAAGCAATCGACGTTACTTGTGCCAATATATTGTGGGACAGTTTTTCAGGTTCCAAAAGCAAATTGTTTCGCTTGAGACACTGACGGAACTTCAAATAACCATAAGCTTCTCCCTTGGGTTTTGGATCTTCCAAATTGTAAACGCCAGGTGAAGATGCTACGAGCTCCACATCAACAGAACTGTAATCAAAATGTTCCAACTTTTTGAGCAATGCGTCGGTCACATTGAGCTTGTACTTCGAAAGATACCGTATAAGATCGATTCGGAAGCGTTTTCCCAGAGTAGTGGAGGTTTTTCCCTTCTTCAAGCGGCCAGATCTCCATAATGTCTGCGTCAAGCCAACAAAATCCAACTGGGTCAAGTTCGAAGTCATAATGACAATTTCGACTTCATCATCCTCAAAGAAGTTCACCATCATTTTGGAATGGTGGGAGCCAAACCGGTTAGGAAGCGAGGCAACAACATCAGAGATGAGAAATTTCTTTCTCAACTGGTTCTCAAGAGGGTGCCCACTCAAGAGCGGTCCTCCTGTGATGAAGGTGATCTTTCTTCTTTTGATCGAGAACTCAGGATGTAAGAACGAAAGGAAGTACTCGAGGTCCACACTGAAATTGAATTGATAAGTCTCTACCAAGTCTTTCTGGCCCACAAGCTCATTAATTGTAACAGTATCCAAGTTGACTTCGGTTTTGTCACCCAGATCGGAAAGATCATAGCTGGAATTGTATAGTAACCGAATTCCCGCAGACTCTGTCGAATGCCCCGATTTTGGGGCCACAGACTCCTCGGACTCGCTTTCAATTTCAATTACATCGGGAAAATTAGGCAGGTTGAATGCCGAAGTTTGCTCAGTCAGCTGTCCACCGGCCCAATCTGAATCCAAAGCATCAACGAAAAGTTCCGTGTCTCCTTCAGAATCAGAGTGTGACGAGCCCAAGTTTTTCCTACCAGCTGAAGGCTTTGCCTTCTTCTTGGTATTATGCTCGTCATCTCTCACCTTTGGATCCTTTTGATCAGGTTCGCTCTTTCTTCTTTTCCTTCTCAAGAATTTCTTGTCGTCACTAAATGGCTCCACCAGAACAATGGCTATGTCGTCAGCGGAATCTAGTGTGTCGTCAGCTATCACGGTTATTTCGTCATCGAGAGACGCGGCAATCTCACCACGAATCATTTCCTCCAAATCATATTCCTCGCTATGTTTCATAGGGCTTGACTTCTCTGGTTCAGATTTACTTAGAGGAGTTTCCACTGGAAATTCCTCCTTTTCGGACTCAATCTCCTCATCCAGAGAAGGTTCTGAATCCAGCGATAAACCTTCTGATTTCTTGACTGTTTCTGGCTGTTCTGATGTTTCCTTCTGGCTCACGGATTCTTCCTCCTCCAGATCCAGGTCCAGACTCAGATTCAGACTCAGACTCAGTTCCAGACTCAGTTCCAGACTCAGTTCCAGACTCAGTTCCAGCAGTTGTGACGCAGCTATCTCCAGCTGTTCCAATTCAGCAACGTCCTCTGCCTCTTCTTTTTCCTGCTCCTCTTCTTCTTCCTCTCTTTCCTCTACTTCCTCCTCAACCTCGATTTCGTCTACCTCTTCATCTGACGAATCCAAATCAATGGCATCTTCTGTTGTCTGTCCATGAAGGTCACTGATCGGGCTCGAATCTTCTTGACGTGTGCGGATCCGAAGCGATTCACGAACCATTATATATCAGTTGTGGAGTACATGAGGTTTGTTTACATTTATTATCTACTGGTTGGTGGGTCACGTGCTGCGCAAAAATATTAACCAAATGAACCCACACAAATATAATAAAGATAATTATAAAATCTTACTATTGGATTTTTTTCCAAATGAAAGAACAAATGTTCCACTGAATTTCCGTACATTTCGCCTCTCAATGTGACTTCATTGATAGCATCCTTTGGACCTTCTTCTCCTGCGTGAAACAATATATTCATTGATACTTTCCTATGGACCCTTAATCTCCTGCATGAATCGCTACTCCACGTAATCACATAGCCTAGAAGTCATTCAGATATCACTCTTTATTGTTCTGTTCTTCTTTACCATTCGAGAAGTTTTAGATATACTACAATTCCGAATCCATGATTGAATTCAACTATCAAAATGGCGAAATTGTCTCGTCGCCGGCGGTGATCGTCTCAGGAAGAGTGTCGCAATTCATCCAAGCTGGACTTGTTCAATTTGTTAACAACAGCAATAAGGTTTTCCCGCCGCAATTTTTCGAGATTAACAACGGACAGTTTAAGGCGTTTTTGCATGTGTCACCCGGTGAGGCCAATGTGTTTGAAGTGCACGCATTGAAGGATGCATACTTAAATGATCAAGGTTTTCCTGAGAAGGCCGGCAACGTCGTCGACAAAGGCTCTCTCACGTTGTACTTCAACCCTCTTCCCGAAAATAAGCCCGTTCACTTGTGTGTTGTGGTGGGAAAGGACTCGTACGGTGCATACGACATGCCCAAGTATAAATTGAACAGAGGACAGCAACCAGATTTTTCGTCAGCAATTCAGAGGCTTAAGGTTGCCGCCAGAATGATGCAGGCGTTCACGCAAGACGAATTTCATCGCTTGGGACTCAGTAATCGCTCGTTCCAATTTGTAGAGGAAACAGTGAATCATCAGGCTATTTTTGGCTACAATGTTGACCTGCCAATACCCCATCAAGAAGTCAAGGTCCATGTTTTACATTCTCCTAAGACGGTAGCCGAATTGAGGAGCCCTGACTACGCTCAACAGAATCCCAAGGCCAAAGATAATGGTTTCTGTTTCTCACATGCTATTGACTTGATAGAGAAGTCAGACTTGATAGAGCCATACAAAAGAACGGGAACGGCTATTCAGTGTGCTGTGATGTACTTGGACTCACATTGGGATGGCAAGTTGATCTCAACGCATGCAGCATTGGGAGGTGGAACCGGAACGGTGAAAATGGCTGTGTTTGGCTCACACGGACTCCACTCCTATCCCTTGACATTCCCACAGATCAGTCCAAGTTTTGTAGATGCCACACATTTGAGCATCAATGAGGTCGCCAATGACTGCAACCAGTGTGGAACATCTTGGGAGTGCTTGAATATTTGCATGGGAGCCTTTATGCATGAAATTGGCCATCTGTTCGGTTCTCCTCACCAAGTTGACGGTGTCATGCTTCGTGATTACATGTGGTGGAACCGGTCGTTCATGACTAGAGAGACTGAGTGTCTCAGAACCAATTCGAGTGGTGCAGTCATCGGAAATGATGGACATTGGCAAAAGGAATGCCATTGGAACATCATGGATCTTATGCGATACTTATACCATGGATCCTTCAGTATTCCAGTGGACAAGGGAGATGAATCATTCTCCAAGAGCTTTGTTACAACTATGGAACCAGACCAATCGTATAGGAATAGGGATGTTCCATCGATGTTCATTTCTGGACCTGGGGAAGTAGTGGTGAAAAGCACTTCTGGCATTTTCATGGTAGAAATCTGCGGAGACGACTTGGCCCGTTATCATATCGATTTCTACCCTAGATCTTATGGCGGACCTGGTCTCCAACATGAGATCACCCTAAATTTTGAAGAGTTGATGGGCCACTTCAAAAGAAACTGGAACGGAGCCAAAGACAATTTCGATATGCGTGTCTTATCTGTTTCAGGGGATCTCTGGAAGAAAGACTTCAAGAACACTTTTGAAGATAAGCATCGCATTATCCGCAGCGATTTTGGTTTGGGAAGAGGTGATATCGATGGTTACAAGAGTGACGTTTTAGGTCGTGAAAATGGCAGTATGAAGTTCATTGGTTTTGATATTTCCAGAGTTTACAAGGTCAGAATTTACCATGGTCATGCACTTGATGGAGCTACGTTTTATTTCCATGGAGCTCAATCAGAGAAAGCGAACAGCAATGCTCCTCCTGTTCCTCCCAGGAACTACTTGAGCCGTTTCGCAAACAAATTGCTTGGTAGTCAAGACGTCATCTCGAGCGGCAACGGAGGTGGCCAGGGTGGAGAAGTGACGATTGGAAACATCAAGCCTCACTACACAGATTTCGTATTAAATCCTGGAGAGCGGATCTCCAAGTTCCTGTTCCAGAATGGACAGTGGATCGATGGTATGGAAGTTCACACTACTCTGGGAAGATCATCCGGTATGTTGGGTAACAGCGGAGGAGGACACTTATCGATCTTGGAGCCCCCTCAAAAAGATACGATTGTGGGATTGTACGGATATTGTGGCCTGTGGATGGACGGTATTGGCATGATCTATGCCCAAATATAAATACAAAGACGAAATATATGTAATACATTTTAGTTTTCTGAGACTCTTTCCAAAACCTTATCTTTGGCTTGGTTATATTCCACTGGATACTTCTCGGCCACACCGACCGTCCCTTTCCGTCCAAATAACAGAGTTTTGGCCATTCCATTCTTGATGTTTTCAATGCGAGTATTCAATTCAGCAAGGTCCTTCTCAAGATCCCCCATCCGATTACTCAATACATGATTTCGATATAGTGACCTGAGAGATGTGATTCTTTCGATCAATTCCAGGTGCTTTTCTGCTAATTTTTGGCTCTTGTTGTTAAGGTAGCCACTAAGCTGCGCCTGCGCAACTAGAGACTTGTCGAGCTTGACAGAATCCAATGCATGAGATAGACTTTTGGAGAAGTAGTCCGTATGCTCCGCAAATGTTGATCCGTAGGCGAAATGGTGTCTCTGCTCGTCCAAAGAGACGACGGTGGTAAGGATTTCGTCATCACTAGTTATGTACTCATCGTCTGAAAGTCCTGATAATTCATCTGTAGCCGTACGAGTCGGTGATGTCGGTAATTCCGAGGGTAATATACTCTCACTTGAGTCAATGCTCTGACTATCGCTTTCTATAGGCGATTGAGAGGTCTCCTCCGGGGAAAAGGAACCCAGATCCAGGATGTTGTTTTCTGAATCTTCATTCAGTGATTCACTAGTCAGAGATGCTCTCGTAGCAGAGATATGGGGAGTCATATGGATATGAGTAGTTAGTGATTGTGTTGATATCCTGTACGTAAGCAATGATCTATGTTTCCAATAGGTCAATCAAAAATCATCAACAAAGAGAAAAAATCATTGGAGAGCTAAAATTTAAACAGAATCATTGATCTAAGTATCCAAGAAATCATTTAAGTCTTCTTGTACATTCAACATGAACATCTTAACTGAGCGTCCTACTTCGTACTCCCAACACATCCTGCAGGACACCATAGTACATACTCGTTGACTACCAACTACTACTTTCGAACTACATGCTGTCATTTCAGATCCAAAGTTCGGAGGTGTTGGCGCGGCTCAAGCCGTTTGGAATCACATTTGAAAAATCCCTTTCTGATCTCATCAAGGGCATCCGCTCCCACTCCAAGGAATCACCAGAAAGTCTTCTGGCATTTTTGGATAATGCAATTCAAGAATGTAAAGTGGAGCTCACCACCACAGACTTTGAGGTCAAGGCCACAGCGGTCCTCAAATTGGCTTACTTGGAAATGTACGGATTTGACATGAGTTGGTGCAATTTCCAGATCTTGGAAGTGATGTCGTCGGCCAAGTTCCAACAGAAGCGAATCGGCTATTTGGCAGCCACACAGTCGTTTAAGAGCGAACAGGATCTTCTAATTCTAGCCACTAACCAGTTCAAGAAGGATTTGAATTCGCACAATCACATTGAGGTAGGATTGGCCCTCAGTGGTATCGCTACCATCGTCACAGCCAACTTGGCCAAGGACATTGTAGACGACGTGGTGATGAAACTTAACCACCTGAAGCCATACATCCGTAAGAAGGCTGTGTTGGCTTTATACAAGGTGATTCTTCAGTATCCCGAGAGCATCAGAGCGGCATTACCTCGGGTGATTGAGAAATTGGATGATCCCGATGTTTCCGTGGTCAGTGCAACGCTTACAGTTGTTTGTGAGATCTCAAAGAAGAACCCCAACATCTTTATAGGCTACTTGCCGAAATTCTTCAACATTTTGGAGAGCACGTCCAATAATTGGCTTACAATCCGTGTGTTGAAGCTCTTCCAGAGTTTGCTGAAGATCGAGCCAAGAATGAAGAAGAAGATCTTGCCATCGATTCTCAATTTGATGGCGAGAACAGAGGCAACGTCGTTGGTCTACGAGTGTATCAGTTGTATTGTCAATGGCGGTATGCTTTCCGTGGACTCGTCCAAGGACAAGGAGATCGCCAAGCAGTGTATCAACCACATCATGAAATTTTTCGAAACCAGAGACTCTAATTTGAAGTTCGTTGGACTAATTGCTTTGATCAATATCTTGAAGCTTTTCCCGGAATTCATGCACAAAATCAAGGACGTCTCAGCAGAGATCATGAATTGTTTGACAGATAAGGACCTCATCATCAAACGTAAAGCACTTGAGATCTGCCAGTATTTGGTAACCGAAGATAACATCGCCAATATTGTGAAGGTGCTTCTATTGCAGTTAGTTCCTGAAGAAAATGACTACAGAATCCCGGAGGATTTGAAGTTAGAGATTACCGACAAGATTTTGGAAATTGCTTCCCAGGACAACTACTCGAACATTCCTAACTTCAAGTGGTATGTCACTGCTCTCAAGGAGTTGGTGAGTTTGACTCTTTTGCTTCTGGCTGACAACGGAGCCGGTACTTCTGTTGCGCTCTCTGAATCTGCTGCTATGACTATTGCTATCAAACTTGGCAGAGAATTCAAGTCTTTAGCGGTTAGAGTTCCTTCAATCCGTCCATTCATTTTGAACAAGGTCATTGTCCCATATTGTAATGACTCCAAGCCTTTATACCTATGCCCGCTTTTGATGAGGGACTTGTATTGGATTTTGGGTGAGTATATCAGTGAAATTGGACAAGATGAAGATGAATCAGATGATTCGTCCTCACCACTTGGAGACAAGGTGCGTCTCTTCAATACTTTCGTGAACAATTATATCGATAAGGAGTTGAATACCAATCAATTTCCTGTGTCGAGCGCAATTGTTAATCTTTCCGATTCGTCTGTGTTGGTCATATATATCCAGACTCTTGTAAAGTTGCTTTCTGGAATAATCGATGACTATCAGGAACTATACCTGAACTTTGGCAAGCTTCCATATAAGAATTTTGGTGAAATTGAACTTTTTGTATGGAAAGCAGTGACGTTTTTGGAAAATTGGGAAAATCATTCCGATTACGAAGTTCAAGAACGGACTTTGTCCTGGTTGGAATTCTTGAAACTTTGCTTGGATGCCATGAGAGTGAAAGATCTGATATCTTTGGACAGACTCAAAACAGAGGAAATTGCCTATTATAAAAAAGCTGCGCTTACTAATTCCAAGTCGGCAACTCAAGTGGACTCTGAGATTGAGGAAGATGGAAGCTCATCCGAGGAAGAAATTGACGATCAAGATATGCTTGAACTCGAAAGTGAGTCTTCTGACGAAAGCGCAGATGAAGCAGATGAAGACAACGAAGGCGACGAAGTTAACGAAGACAACGAAGATAAAGACAAAGAAAGCGAAGAAGTAGACATCAAGAGAACTGATGAAACTGCTTCGGTTGAAGACAAGGAAGATAAAGAACTACCTCAACTATTGGCGACTATCTTGCGTTCCTTTTTTAAGGCATATCAGTTGAATCCCATTTCTGCCACGGCCCAAAGACGCATTCCCCTCCCTGAAGATTTGGACTTGGATGCTCAGATCAATGATCCACCAGCATTCTGTTTGGTTACTAGCGAACCAGAAAGTGGTACTGAGGATAATGAATCAGCTGATGAATTGCAAGCATCGAGTGAGTCAGAGGCTGGCCATGATGACAGAGCATTGAAAGAGCGTTTGGAGAGATTGAAAGATGACCCTTACTACATCACTCCAAAATCGAAACTGAAAACGCCAAAACATAGACAGAAGATTTTTGGTGTGGATGACAGTAACAGCATGGCTCTGAGCGAGAGAGTGTCACTTGCGTCGCCTCCTGTGGAGCGCATAAAGAAGAGCAAGAAACCTAAAAAGATGAAGAAAGAAAAGGTGATTGTTTTGGATGAAGAAACTCTTGGTGGTCCAGATTTGGAGGAAAAGGTTGAGAAAAAGAAGAAGACGACCAAGCTTTTTTCAAACAATTTCAACCTCGAGGATATAAATATGAACGCACCTCAGGTCACGGGCGAAGGTGAGGTTGAAGATAAGAAGGACTTTGAGTATGATGTGGATCTCGGAGCTTTCAGAGCCGAACTTGAAAAGAAGGCCAAGAAGAAGGCTCAGAGAGAGGAGAGAAAGAAAGCTGAAAGGGATGAGAGAAAGAAGGCTGAGAGAGCTGAAAAGAAGAAGCTCAAGAAAAACAACGAGGAAGTTCAACATAGAGAAGATGAGGTGACTGGTAAAGTTGCTGCTGATGAGCCTGAAAATGATGAATCGACGGCTTTACCTCAGAAGTCCCGAGAAGTCAGTGTTGAGCCAATTCATGAAGTGAACACTGCCGACAAAGTGGTGACGGTTCCCAAGAAGAAGACAAAGAAGAAGAAACGTGCAACGATCTTAGATTGAGCATCAATATTAATATAGCATTCAATATTCACGGTGTAGAGTTAGACCTCCCAAATGTGATTCCAGTTTTTGCTGAGAAATAAATTTGGATAATGATATGATCGACCATACATACTCTGCAGAATCGTCTAGCGTTTTGAGAACTACCCTTGAAGTCCTTGCAGAGTGTAGAGGGCTCCGTTTCATAACTTTTTTGGAGCTTGAGCTTCCAATTGGAGAAGTCGAAATTGGTTCTCAGAATACGAATCGCTCATCCTGCCCTTCTAAATGAACGAAAATGCTACTCTTTTTATTTATTTATATTTATTTTTATCTATTGTGTTCATACACAGATATTTCAGAAATAAATTATTTGAAATTTTACGGAATCGGAAACAATTTTTTTAAACAATTGTATATTGGGTACTATATCAGGGACTACACTGAGTAGCACGGTCAAAATTTCGTGAAAACCCAATTTAGGTACAAAATTTATAGTATAATATTCTGGCAGTATTAAGTTCTTATCAAATGGCTCTGTGGCCGAGCGGTCTAAGGCGGCAGACTCAAGTTCTGTTATCGTAAGATGCGCGTGTTCGAATCACGCCGGAGTCATTATTTTTGCTCTCTATTCCTCCATAAAGGCAAATCATTAATTTTGGAAAAATCAAGAAAAATACTTAATCGACGACCACATGGCCAGAAGAAAAGAAGTCCGCAAGCCGGACACTGCTTCCAGTAGGTCAACTGCTTCTATTTTTCAGAACATTGACTCGCCTGAACAACTTGAGGACTCTAAAATCAATTCCAATGACGAATCTTCCCAGATTGAACCTCCACTTGAAAACGACGATCCTGACAGACCCGAGGACTATAAATTCCCATTCAACTTGGTGTTTGAGTTTCAAGACTTCTTGAACTTCCACTTGAACTTCCGCCGTGGTGTCGAGATCTTGGTTTGTCTCTACTTGAGTCAAGTTTTCTACATTTACTTGAGTGAAAGAGACGACCATGCTGGACTTGCTGCTGTGGGCTTCAGTATCTTGGGGGCAGTGTTAGCTATGTACTTGAGTAACAGATCGTTGAGAAAGAAACATGCAGCCAACCCAGAAACCTCTGGTGCTCCTGAATTGCCTGAGTTCAACACCATTTACTCGTTTTTCATTCCTATTGCCTTGAACGTTTTGTTGGGCGGTACCTCCTCGCCATTTTTCCAGGTAAATTTGGCTATCAACAACTACTGTATTCACACCTTGCATCCAGTGGCCAAGGTGGTGTCGTCGTTTGTGTTTTACTACATGTACAATGAGAACAAGACATTGGAGATTTTCGAGTTTTTGCAAGTGATTTGGATCTACTTTTCTGTCGAATGGGCCCTCACTCACTGGAACGAGGACAACTCTGAGGTTAATGAAGACAAGCCAGTGAAGCGGACGCTCTCTGCGACGGAAATACATCTTATTGCCGTTTTCACCGTCAACATCTTGGCCAACTTCCACCTCACCTTGTCCGATACGAACTTGCCATTGTTTATCGTCAGAGCACTCACCATTGCACTTATTGGTGCTATGGGTGCGCTGTTCCCTATTTACTACGGCTATTCGCAGCTCTCAAATCCTGTTTTAGCCAATATCGCTTCCCTTGTTGTTGGTGGAGTATTCAGTGGAGTATTCTATTTCATCACTAACTATATCTTCACCACGCAAATCATCAACGAGGAGGTCATCTCATGGTTGATCAACTACATCAGAGCCACGGAATTGCGTGAGAAATTACTTGGAGCGTGGTTGGTTGCCCTTGTGGCTACTGTTCCAACCGTTTTTGTTTTGGCTGAGTTCGACAAGGTGTCCCTCAACTTCAGAAGAAAAGCATGGCATTACCTTTTGTTTGCCTCGCTAGCTTACCCAGCCTTGATCCAGGAACCTGTTTTCACTTCTATTGCCGTATTGGGCTCCGTTTTCGTGTTCATTGTTGTTGAAGCTGTGCGTGCTGCTCGTTTGGGTTCATTGGGCTCCTTCTTGAACACCCACCTTCGCTACTTCCAAGATGACAAGGACATTTCTGGACCACTCAGTTTGTCTTACATTTTCTTGTTGGTGGGTGTAGCTATTCCACTCGCCTACGGCGTTGCCAAGGACGATGTGGTGTCTATTAGATCGTACCTCGGTCTTATCACCTTGGGATTGAGTGATTCCACTGCATCTTTCGTGGGCAGGAACTTTGGCAAGATCAAGTGGAAGGGTGGTGACCGTACACTCGAGGGCACTGTGACGTACATTGTTGTAACTTTTGCGTCATTTGTTCTTGTCGACAAGTACTTATTACCTGAAGGAAGCAAGGTTCAGAATTGGGAGAACCTCTTCATCGTGGCCATTTTGGGAGGTGCCGTCGAAGGTGCTTCTACATTGAACGACAATGTGCTTGTGCCTTCCATGAGTTTGATTGCTTATGAGTTGCTTGGCGGTGTATTCTAATACATTATTATACAATTTTACAAGAAATAATCCAACTTCTGGGTATCGTAGGCATCGCTAGAGGTTCCCACCTTGGAAACAGCGCCTATGTATTCGTCGTTTACTTTGCTGTCCGCTGCCTTTGGCACTTTGATTTTCTGGCTGACTCTCTGCTCGTGAATACTACCATTCAACGGGTAGTTGCACTTAAGCTTGTAGTTGGCGATAATCAGAGACACCGGGTCATCCAAAGCTCCCACATTCATGATTTTGTGGTTGAGAGGTGGCGCCATAAACTGTGTGTGGTGATCAATTGACAACATACTGAAGTCTTTGTGGATTGGACCATCATCAAAATGATCAGACACATTTGACATAGTCCGGTGAGGAGGACGAGTGAACTGGGCCCGCGACGTCACCTTGAACTTGAGAAAATGTACCTTGTAATCCTCCAATTCTGAGTCGGCATCTGAATCGGACATTCCACGGTATTCCACATCAAGGTCTTCGTAATCAGTATCACTATCGGAGGCGATAGCATTCTCGAGGTCCTCCTGTGAATACTGGTCGACATAGTGATAATCGAAGACATCCGACAATAATGCATATGACGACAGTTTCGAAGATCCAGCTGAGCCTGACATGGTGCCGCGGCGAGAGCTACTGTAATAAGGTTCCATCGACCCTCTTCTCAGGGAAGTGCGTAATATGGGAGTATTGACGGGTTCAGCAGTCGAGACTGGATAATCAGTAGAAGGAGGAATCTTCAAGAGATTTGCATTCAACAAAAGCAGAGTTTTGGTGGTCAGGACATTGTCAAAGTAGGGTTCTTTTGTGTTCATTTAATTGACGGTGACGAAGAAAAACGGAATGGTGAGAAGTATTTATAGTGCTGATAAGGAATCGCGAAAACGGTTGTAGATAAGAACACGGGCAAAGATATATGTAGGAACAAAGGGAAACATTCTTGACATGAAAATATTGGAATGGATGGGTGGTTATTTGAAATTACGGAAGGATTTGATTTAAAAAGTTTTGCCATTTAAGTTTGATGACTGTGAGTTTAAGCTTGCGAAGATGTTTGAGATCTAGATTCTGAGATAAAGAATTGGAGATTTTGAGATAAAGATGGAGAGTATTATGACAAGAGTGATTATAATGACAGAAGATGACCGCAGAAACATCAGGATTGGTCTACAGATTGTTAAATGATGCGGAATGGTGATTATTGTTGGGAGTTGAAGTGATTTTTATAGTCCATGTCAATTAATGATATTGTCTTTCGACTTTTTATGGATCCAGTAATTATGGCATTTCTCTTTATGCACTAAAATATGACATTCAATCAAAAATTTCGTAAGAGAGACTTCGAAGCTGTTTTGAGGTCAACGACACGAGTTAAACCCCTAAGCATTGGAGTTTATATGAGGAAATGCAAGATTCATAGCAATATTAAGGTTGAATAGATGAGAGAGTTTGGACGTATTCTCAATTTTGCGAATTTAAGACAATATTAATACCGTTCACTGGGGGAGTTCATCATATTTTCGGCTCCGCCCCAGTAAAGCGAATGTTTAACTAATGAAATTTGATTTGTATTTATCCCAAAAACAAGAATTCAATTCCGGAACTTCTGAATCGGTGAATGCCTAAAATTTTTCCTATTCTTTGACCAATGGCTATCTCACAAGCATGGGAATATCATTTACTTTCCAGTTTAAAGCAGAGGTTCAGCCACTATCGAAAGTGTTTCTTAGTATCGAAGAACGTAGGAAGGTACTCAAATTTGAGTAGGAGCCCATCAACAATCAGATGAGAACGATCTTGATCTTTCCAGCATTGTTGTGGTCTTCGTGGTCCTCGGAACTACAGTTATCAACTCTTTCACCAATGCCTTCATAATCATATCACACTTTTGTCAAATATAAAGACCGTGATTTCCACTAACACTTTTCATTCAACGTAGCTTGAACGGTGCTTTGATAGGTTTTCAATTGTCTTCGCGTTGGATTTCAAATGATCGAATTTAAGTCGTGGCATGATTCATGGGGGACAGAAGACGAAGTGAATATCTCCGTCAGGGTGATTAATTTATCAATAGCCTTGAAAAAGTTTTCGTTCATTTGTTAGTGCTTGTAACAGAATCGTGAAATTATCGACCTCCTTTTTTCTCCCGGTGCCAGCCAACAGAGTGTCAACTGCCATTTCGATTTCAAAACTAAAGATAACACTTGACAATTTCGAAAGAAGAGGTTGCTGCATTTGCAATTGGGAGCGTCCATTAGCAGTTATAATAGATTAATCTCAGGAGTAATAAATGATCGGTTCCAGTAAGTAATCCGAACTTGGTGTTGGGAAGATCAGGATGAATTCCACAATCAATTTAATGAACAGCAAAGGTATGAAAACAGGGTTGGATCAGACACAGAAAACTGCAAAAAATGGACCTTTAATGGTTTCAAAATGCACAAACCTATTCGATCCTCATGACAAAACCTCGGTTCCGAAAACGGAAACACGAGTTCTCTTTCCTCTTCTCTTAAAAAACTTCCGGACAACATTAAACGCACAAATTCTATTTTTACACTTTCCGATTGAACCTTTCTAATGGTGGCTATTATTGTCAAAGAATACTTCGTTCCAGCCAGCGTAAAGCTATTCCTGGGAAGTTCAGCCTGAGAGATTGATCAATTTGGTCAGCCTGGGATTGGGTGGTGGGTTGTAATTGCTTTAAGTAAGAAGAGTCACCCCCTCTGGCAATTAAAAAAGAGGAAAAACCTTTGATGAGAATTTACCTTAATTGCTTGCTACCTGTGGACGATTGGAAACAATGTCTCCATGTCGAGAGTGAACAATATTAACAACAAATGAAGCTACAGCCATTCGACAAGAGAAATGAGAGAAACATCACAGAGAATAATTGGACCAAATACTCCTTTCATGCTTTCATTTCAATTATCAATAATAAATGTTGCAATCAACTGCAAATTCAGCCAAAAGAGCAAACATCGATGAATAATTCATGATGTGATACCAATGATAATACTAAACGAAAGCAATGGTTGAAAGAGGAAACGTTGATTTCCGAGAATCCTGTGATCCTAATCCAGGGTTTAATTCTTACTTGCTATCATGGTCAACCTCTCCAGTGACTAGCCCATATCTTCACTAGAATCTTAATCGAAAATGATCAACAAAATGTGAACAAAGCGAAGAAAGTTTTAAGTTTTAAGCGAGCATATGAAGCTTCAGACCTCTCGAGATTATTCGACATCCCATGTTAAAGAAGTCTTCTATGTTCTAACTAATAAATTGTCCAAAGTTTTTCCAAAACGGATTTCCACCTTTCGGAACTCCATAGCTGTGAGAAGTACTTCCATGATTGCGTTGCTTACATGTAGCGGCTGATTCACCAGCATCTACCTAGCGGATCCAGAACAGAATTTAGAAGGCAAGCAATATTGAAACGAATCTCAAGAGAATTACAATTTTTATGTAACACATGGTATGTAATGTCTACCACTCATTTAGGCTTTGTAGTGGTTGCAACCCCTAGTCTCCACTCCAATCGAACGGACCAGTGACGTGGCTGGAAGTTAAAAATTTATTTTTAAAAGATACACAATTCTGTGACCCAAGGCTAACGGCTGACGAGCGGCATTTCCTTCTTTCTCTTGCCCATTCATGCCTCATTCTAATGAGGCACAGCTGAAACTAATAAAATAATTACGCAGTTGGTCACACTCCCCAACGTTGCTAACCTACCGTATTCCTATCCTTACAATGTTTGAGTGAAAAAAATCATGTGAATTTGTCGATACCCCATCGCCATGTATTCAAACCACCAATGACTCCTATCAAGTTAGGAACGGAAAATACCCACATCAACCAATTCCCCGAAAGTATCGCATCCATCCCCCAAAATGTGAGCCCTGGATGTGGCCATTCCATACTGCACCTACCATTTATCACTCTGGTCCCATGTCATAATACGGAACTCCGCTGTCTTACTTTTCGATCGTCTTTGACACATCCAAATGGTCCACACTTGACTGGAAATGGTCCATATCATCGATTTCCTTCTGTTCAGGACCCAGAATGATCAGGTTCATAATCCCACTTTGATTCATGACCTACCACCTTCCTGTGTGTGGCAGTAGCAACATGTAGTTGATGCCGTTTTCCTATACATCCATGTCCTGGTTTCGAGCTCTGGATGGGCGTCTTTTATGGTTTACCTAGGAGTGTAATTTTCCGATATCACCAACTTTCATCATGAGCGAGTTCCCAATTTCGTGTGTGCTGTGTAGGCGGAAGAAGATTAAGTGCAACAAGCGCAAGCCTTGCAACCAGTGTTCCAAGAAGGGAACTTATTGCGAATTCCCTGAGAAGTTCCGGAACATATCGATTAAAGAGGAGGATGATACCCCAAAAAACAATAGTGAGAATAGCTCCAGCTCCACGTTTCCATCAGGAGGCAGTCGGTCACCTCTAGAGTTGAACAAACTTAATGACGAAATTGAGTTGCTCCGCAAAGAGAAGCTTGCGGTGTTACATGAGAACTTCAAACTTTCTCAGAGAAACCATGAGCTTAAGGGTAAGCTTCAAGCTGCTAGTCGGACTTCGAACTCTGCGTCGCTGGACCATGGATTCGAGATCTCAGGTGAGACAACTGAGCTCGGCCGCAAGTACTACGGTCCACAGCTGTCCAACTACATGATCGAGGCCCTTCGTCTGAAGGATGACGATAACAATGGCGAAGACGCATCTGAGAAGAAGGAGAACCCACATCCGCTATCTGTGAAACTGAACCAGCGTATCAATAGTGATGATACCGATATTGATAACGACGAAGTGGCCGTCTCGAAGAAACCATTACCATGGGTGGTGGAATCAAACGAGTCGCCCCGAACAAACGTCAAGGCTCTCATCAACTTGGTTGAACTCTTTTTTTCCATCCCTTCTTATCAGTGTTTTATTTCGAAAGTCCAAATGATAGATTTCATCAATTTGCACCATGCAATCAAGGACGCTGAATGGGAAAACGACGACGATTTGATTCTATTGCACATGATTTTGATTCTCGCTGTTCAACGAATCACTCCACTAGAATACAACCAGATCGGCCTCTCACTGAACCCTGTCCCTCTGGCTCAAGAGCTCTACAAGCGTACGAACAAGCTTATAAAGAAGTCGCTCTACCGAGGATTCACCGCATTGAGACATAATCTCCTCAATGAGTCTATTGTCACTGTCCAGGCATACATTCTTTGCACGGAATGGTATTTTATTGACCAGAAATACGAGGAGTCCTGGTCGATGATGTTCCACTGTTGCGCAGTGGCGTACTCTATCGGTCTTCATGTCATGGTCACCATGAGAACTACAAATTCTTATCCTGATGGCGCCCCATTGAAGATTGCAGAGATTTCTAAAGACGAAGATGGAAAATCAAACGAGAAGAATGTCAATACAGAGGCTAATGGATCTGACGAAGATGACGACGAAGATTATGATGTTCCTAGAATAAAGGTGTGGTTTGCATTAAAGAATATTAGCGGAGAGTTGTGCTCTGTGTTGGGACGGCCCAATCCTATCCTGATCCAGGTCAATCTGGTAGTTCTTATGACTTCAACATCATCCAGTGTGGCCAAAATGGATCTTGAAAAGAACTCCACCCAAGTTCAATTGAAAATTGGCCTTAGCGAGTGTTTACGACTTTCCAACATGATGCTTATTGAAAGTTTCATGATGAATTTTACCATGGACGATGTTGTGAGGCTTGACAATCGTTTTAAGAAGGAGGCGGAAATTCTAAGTTGGTTTGTATCCGATCAGTACCAGCAAGAGGCATCTGGCCGTCTTGGCGAGCTCAATGAATGGTCGCACGTTCCAGTGTACGTGGATAGGACAAATGCTGTGGGTGATTTGATTGCACTCTACATTAACCGAGCCAAACTTTTGGAGCCTTTCCTCAATCAATTTGACGACGATAATCAAAGCAAATATCTTTTTGACTCCATCTGTGAATCTGTCGTCTCCTTCCTCGATTATGTCTGTGACTTTGTTCTGCATTTCTTGACAGAAGAAACACAGAAATATCTCAACGACGACGGAAGCGTGGGGTCTCGCCTAAGACTAGGCAAGGCCTTTAGAACGAAATATCCATTCATTAATTCATTCATATACCAAGGTGTGATAGTGGTGTTCACGTTGTTGAATTATCGTGCTAAGGAGTTCATAGTCGGCGAGCATAACGAGTTTTTGCAACAGGTCGGCACGAAATTGAACACTTTAATGCAATTTGACTCCAAGGTATCTTCTATCATTCAACAGGGCGTTCACTTATGGTCCACAAACATCGTGTACTTGATCAACAAGGATATTCAGCATGTGAACATGCTATTGAGCAAAGCCGAGCAGTACCGAAATGAAGCAATCGAGAAGAAAGCCATCATGAACGAGGAGTTTGACCGAATTCTAGCGGACACTTTTGACATCAACATGAAAGACCCCTTCTGGTTTACTAATCCAGATAGCATTCCTCATTATTTGAGCAGCCCCTCAGACGATGGCTCTGGATTGGTATATGACCAAGGTCCGGAGAAGTCTACCACCATGCATCTGCAATCTTCAAGTCATCAAACCAACGATTCACAGACATTGAATCAAGGTCCATACCAGCCACAACCACACTCTGTTAACATGTTTGCAAGGGATCAAGTTAATAACTTCGACCAGTACAACCAATGGGATCCAAGACCAGATTCATTTGAACCATTCCAGAATAATCACATGAATATGAACAATCAGCAATTGCAAAATCAAGCCATCAATAGTCAGCCTTTGGATGGTCCAGCTATGAATAATCTGGCTTTGAGGAATCAGACAATCAACAGCCGAGGCATAAACAGCCAAGTAATAAACAACCAAGGCATGAATGGTCAAGGCATGAACGGTCAAGGCATGAACGGTCAAGGCATGAACAACCAAGGTATGAACAACCAAGGTATGAATAACCAAAGCATCAGCAATCAGAACTTGGATCGCCAAAGAATTAACAGTCAAACAATTAATAACCCTGGAATCAACAACGCTGGTCAACCAGGTTTAGTAAGAGTGGACAACGTCGACGTGGAAATGCCACAACAGATGCAGCCACCTATGCAGAATCAACCAAATGTTTATGGGGACAATTACGTCAAAATGACCTTCCAGATGGACGATGCAATGGACACAGATCCGGTCAAGATTGAAGCTGCTAGCGAACTTGATTATGCAAACAGTAAGGCCTTGGATAAAGAGGCATTCATGCAACCAAACTTCCCAAGACCGAAGAAATAGCACAGAAGCGAAGGTCTCTACTAGGATACTTCATACAATAAGAAATCGGAATCTATAATTTTCCATTCATTTAAGCTACAATCTGTATTTTCTTATATTGTATTCCCCATACTAACCTTAATGACGGACTTTCGCACCCAATTCCAACGCCTGCAGGCAATATCCAGGATTTTCGACCAACCCCGCTGTACCGGATACCTAGGCACCGAGAAATCCTACCAACATTGCTAGAAAGAATTGTTTGCCATGTCATTCAAGAACATCTTCAACAAGCAGAACTTCAAATACTTATTCACCACACACTTCTGGGGTCCTGTTTCCAACTTCGGTATCCCGGTGGCCGCCGTTTTGGACTTGAAGAAGGACCCAGATTTAATCAGTGGACCAATGACTGGATCTTTGATCTTGTACTCGTTGGTTTTCATGCGTTATTCATTGGCCATTCTGCCTAAGAATTATTTGTTGTTCGGCTGTCACTTTGTTAACGAATGTGCCCAGTTGGGCCAGGGTTATAGATGGCTTAATAACCACTATTTCTCATCCAAGAAGGAAGACCCTAAGCCAGTCACCAACTAGTGCATGTTCCCCGTTTCCATAGATAATGTATAATATTAGTCGAATAGCGACTTGGGCTTGTATGTTTCATGCTGTGTAGGACCGAACTCTTGAACTTGTTCCTGTGGGGCGTTGTCGTCGGACGTGGAGTAGTCCGTATCGTCCCGAGCTCTCTTAACGGAATCAGATTCAATTGGTGTGGATGCCCGTTTACCGTAGGTGATGTTTTGCAGCGAGTATTGGAAGTTGTCGAGCTCTTCATACTCTTCATGCGATGCTGGTGCGCTAGTAAGTTTCGATGTCCTGACATCTAGCCTCGACAAATGAGCAACGTCACGTTTACCATATGTGGAGACTGCTGGAGTCCAATTGGCAAGTTTTTCCTCGGAAACTTTCTGAATTGCTGGGGCTGGAAGCGTGTATGGCTTGGTAGTTGATTTCAACTCGGGTTTAGCCGAGTCTTCAGCAGTGATTTGAATAAAAGTAATTGTCAAGTTTTGGGCTTTATATTCGAAGACAATGGGGTCACCGTTGCTTTTGAAATAGGTATTGAAATGCGACTCAACACCTATCATGTCGCTATCCAGTGCGTCTGATTTCATGGCAGTACATAGATTGATAAAGTTGCGAATATCTTTCAACCTGAAATTCACCACAGCGTTGACATCACCCAAGTTTGTGTCCAAAAGTTCTTCAGTGGACATCAGAATGGTGATCAGCATGGGCTGTTTAAGGAACTCTCGGTCTTTTAGCACTTGTTTGGTGTACGCTCCGAAGACAATCTTGGTCATCTTGACCTCTATTGAAAAATCCTCAGTGGCCCCAGGAACCATATCTAAAAACAGCTTGAAAGTTGCTGTTTCGGCCTGGAAATATTGCACGTTGCCTTTCTCGTACTCTTCCTTGTACTGAGAAACCACCGTGTTGAGGTCTCCAGTAACTGGCAGGTAGTTCATGTGGAACTTCTTCACTATGAGCTTCTTGGTGAGAACCTCTACCATAAGTTTATATCTTCGAGTCAGTGGAGTATCAGAGCGACAATCGACGCGTAAACAGATGTAGTTTAAGCTGGACGAGTCAAGGTTTTTGAATAGCATCACCAAGTGCTTGGATGACACGATAAATGAATACGTGGAGGAGCTGTAGTCCAACTCGTTGGCGACAAAGCCTTCGGAAGATATGTAGTCAGTTGAGAAGGCCAACTCTCGAAAAAACAGGCTGGTAAATACAATTTCTCCATTGGCAGTTCGAGAAGAGTTGACAGCCAGTAGCATTAGACTATCTCGGCAGAAGGAGAATCTGACATGGTCCAGAATAGAGGCTAGCGAATTCACGCTTCGAGACCATACGGAGATGTTTTCTCGTTGGTCAATGGCGGCAACAATGGACATGTAGGCGTTCTGCAATGAAATTGTAAGTGCTGATGATGTCAATGGTTGCGCGTTGGAGTTGTTGCCGAGTGTGATGCTGTTGATATAGTTGACAGTCAATGGGAACCAATTATCAATGAGGCGATTTCTCTTCGATTAAATAGACCTGTGGGTGTCATAAGGATATGACTTCCGTGATTTGAAGTTCTGATTCAATCTGGAGTATGCGAAGAGATTATGTACAGAGTGGATGAATACCAACATAGAGAGATGTACGAAAATGAGTCGAATCCAGTCAAGTAAATTTGAACAATAAAATACGTATTTAGTGATTTAGATGGCTGAAAAGTCAATGTTACGAATTCCAAGCTAGGTTTTAGAATTTTGGAAAATTTCATTCCATTCATACCTTATCTTATCACCACCAAAAATCGCACCTCCTCCACATTCCTTCGTCACCTACCATGTCTATTCTTGTCATCAACCCCAACTCTTCTCAGAAAGTCACCGATAACCTCGAGAAGATCCTTGTGGCTCCACCAGGAATCGAGTTAGCCTTCTACACTGGTCCACCAGAAGCTCCCAAGGAAATTGACGGCGAACGGACTCTGAGACTCTCGGAGAAGGCCGTTCTTCCTGATCTCTTGAAAAAAAACTTACATACAAAGTATCTGGGCTATCTTGTATGCTGCTACTCAGATCATCCGCTTGTTCATTCATTGGCAAAGGAAACAAAGGCTCCAGTGTTGGGAATCATGCAAGCTACCCTCCTCTACAGCTATGCGAATGCTCGATTGAACAAATCGTTTGTGTTGACCAGCACCAGTGGCTGGAACGCCCTTTTGGATGCTGCAATTGTGTCTTTTACAGGCACTGAAACCTTTCCATCCAAGAAGTTTCAAAGAACCCGGGCATTGGACGTGCTGGTGTTGAGTTTGAGTGATCCTGAAGAGTTCAAGAAGATCACCGATCGTGTCGAGAAATTCTTGCACGAATATCGAGATGATGACATTGACTGCGTTTTGCTTGGATGTGCTGGTATGGCAGGGTTAGATGAGAAGCTCACGGCCAAGTTTCCTGGCATTGTCTTTGTTGACAGTGTGAAGATTGGCGTGGAGTTTCTCACTGGACTTATGCACTTTCACCAATGAGCAGAGATGGTAAAAAGAGATCAAGTCTATGGATACTCGAAATCAGATCTTCAGAACTTTATAAAAAAAAAATCTCATTGCGATACGATGGTTTTGGAATGTTAATTTAAGCACTAACTTATGACCACTCTGTTCTATCAATAGCAACTTACTACAAAAAGATCACTTTCAGAGGCTTTACAACCTAGAAAGTGCTTGATTCAGAACTTAAACAATAACAGCCAGAAAAAGATTGAATACAAAAAAAACAGAAAGAAAATTGTTACTTCCACCTAATCTCCGTACAACCTTGCCTCACATCTGCACCTGTCTACTTGTCACCTTATCTACACACAACTGATTACTCCACTATTCATCTACAAAACCACCAAAATGACAAAAGATTCAGCAGACCTCAGCTCCTCTGCTCACAAAACGACACCATTGAGGAAACAACCATCACTTCTTGATCGTTTGCTCGGCAATCGGCCTCCAAAGTCTCCCACACCTTCCCCACAGAACTCTTCAGCAGAATCTCTTCCTCCTCTAGGGAATTTGGTTCTTAAAGGATACGCAGAACATTCCAAACGACGTCTACTAGATCAGGAGTTGGCTGCAAATATACGCAATTTGATCCCTCCCCGCCTTCAGCTCTTCGGCGAATGGGAGTTGCTCTACTCATTGGAGCAACATGGCATTTCTTTGAACACTTTGTACCACAATTGTGACCCAAACTACCAGAAACAGCAGCTTCGAATGAAGAGAACAGGTCAAAAAGTGGAAAAGGGTTTTGCAGAAGGTGTGGTGAGTGGAATGGTATCGTTTGGAACCCAAGAACGGAACCTAGGCTCACGGCCACATGGTTACGTCATTGTGATCCAGGACCAGAAGAAAAACAAGTTTGGCTGCTACATCAACGAACATCCACGTGTGACCGACCATAAGAGATATTACGGAAATGGTGAGTGCTTTCTTTGGAAATGTGAATGGTTCGATGCACCTGCGGAAGATGGAACGAGACCTCATCGCCAGGAACGTTTCAAGGCGTTCATGTACACGGGAATCAACGATAATATCATCTACTCCAATCATGACTTCATCTCCGTTGGCTCATCTCACGGTCAGAATGGACTATGGTTGGATAAATCGCTCGACCTGGGAGTGTCGTATCCATGTGAGACGTTTGGGAATGAGATCTTAAATGAGCACGGAGATACTGGCCATAAGTTCGGCAAATTCAAGATCATCAGCTTAGAGGTTTGGAGGGTTGGAGAGCTTGAGTAAGTTCGACTATGTCAATGTCCTACAGGCATCTATTGTATATGTTTGAATTAATATATAAACCATGCCGTTGAGGATGCTATGTGGTTTCAGTAATATAATAGCAGTGATGCAAAAGAACACTATTCTAGTGCCAGTGGTGTGTGCGTTTCGTCGTGATAACTTTTTATCCCCATGTTGAATTAGATAAAAACCGGGTCAATTGACCTGAGCAAAATAGGTAGATGAACTGAATATGGCAATGAACAGTGTTGGAAAAGGATCTCACATTCACAAGTATGGAACATTGAGGTCGTTCAACAAACTGAACATCACGTTGTTGTCACTGGTGAAGTCGTTGTTGACAAAGTTGCACAACACGAACTCATCACCAAATGACGTGAACAACTTCGAGAAGACATCGACTTTGTCCTTCTCGACGCTCTCACTGAGCGCTTTAGAGTGAAAAATAGTCACCCACTCATCGAGCAAGCTGTAAACTTCGTCTTTCCATGCCAAGAAGGAGACCTTTTCGACAATAGTGGGTTGGAGAATTTCTTCTCCTGGGAAGACACCCCAAGTAACGGCATTGATGTCGTCATCCTTGGAGTTTGTTTCGACATCACCTTGCTTACCAACTGCGTAGTAGGTGATCACACTGTGTTGGTCTTTCTTGTTGTGTTCTTCGACCTTAGTCAACAATTCTTGAGCAACATCTTTGTGGACGAGAAACTCCAAGTATTGTTTCTGATACACAAACCCGTTCTTTGGACCCCAGCCGAAAGTCTTATCGTTGGATCTGATACCAGAGAGAGCAGGTTGAGAATTCAAGGTGAAGAATCCCTTCTTGTTAACCTCAATCAATGCATCTTTCAATACATTCGTGTCGGTGCCAATAGGACCATCACTCCAGGGCAAAGACTTGATCTCGTTCTTCAAATAGGAAACAATGATATCGGAGAAGTCTTTGAGCGACTGTGGACATCCCCATAATTCAAGAGCTCTCTTTGGAGATTGTCTCAAAAGTTGAGAAGCAGCAAGGTCAATGTCACCGAAAGCTGGAGATCTTGAGTCACCCCATCTTCCGTTGGGGAACTCATCCCATCCGGACGTACGCGAGATATACGAGTGCTTTCTGTTCTGCCAGAAAATGGGTCTGATGGCCTCCTTAGATCTCATTGGGTGCAAAGACTTTCTCCATGGCAACACTTCAGCTACCACATCGTTATCTGCGACGGAGTCAACCAACTTCAACTTCTCCAACACCATCACCGTAGATCTCTCCAAGTTCATGGTGTAGAAGTGCAAGTGGTTGACGTAACCAGAGTCAATGAGCTTCTGGCACATTTCACTAACAAGTTCAGTGCCTGCTTCTCTGACAGCATAGTCATCTTCCTTGATGGGGTCCAACGTATCCAAGAAATGCTGAGGAACGACCACCTGTGACCACTTGGCTCTTCTGATGAACGCAGAATACGTAGAGATAGGCATGATTCCAGGAATGATAGGAATGTCAATTCCTGCCTTGCGAACCTGTTCACACCAACGAATGAAGTTGTCTACATCATAGAACATTTGCGTAATGATGAAATCCGCACCAGCATCTGCTTTTTCCTTCAAATACTTCATCAAGTTATCTCCATTTTCCTCCTCTGGATGACCCTCGGGGTAAGCAGCGATACCAATGTTGAAATGATTGCCATACTTCTTGTGAATGTATGCAATCAAGTCCTTGGCGTACTTGAAATCTCCAGTAGATTCAGAGCCGTCTAATGGTGGATCACCTCTCAAAGCCAAAATGTTTTGGCAGCCAGATCTGTAAGCCTTCTCTAACGCTTCATCGATCAACGAAACTGGCATGTTGGTACACGTCAAGTGCATACATGTCTCCAAGCCCAAAGCTGACTGGGCAGTATAGACCATCTCATTAGTCAAAGAGGATGACCTTCCACCGGCGTTCCAGGTGATATCGATGAAGATCGGATTCAAATCGTACATCTTGTCCATTCTGTCGTATAAGTTCTGGACACCCTGGGAAGTCTTTGGAACGAAAAACTCGAAGGAGAATGTGGCCGGAGGAGGATTGGCACATGCATGGGCCTGGAGCAACTTCTCTGAAATTTTCATGGTGGGCTTGAGAAAGTCGTTAGTTTAAGGTTGAAAGATTTTGTTAAAAAGGTACTTATATAAACCACGTTCCTACACCGGGCCGGGTCCTGCAGGGTATCCCATAACCTCTGACTCATGCATGGATCACATCACTTATCCAATGATAGGACACACCGCACTATCAGTGACATTGGCGGGCCATGCTCGTATGAAGGTGATGCAGACCAACCGGTGAATGCGTTGTGTTATGTGTTTGTTCAGGTGACGTCTGTCATTTTTCGTTAATGCCCCTTTTTCGAATATTCCGTTACGGAAGTTTGCTCTTTCGGTGATTAATTCGCTTGAATCGTATCTTGAGATTTTCGTTCATTTCTTTTTATATTCTGCGCCTGTAGTCTTAGAGTTCATCATGGAATGTGCCTAAATGTCCTTTGCCCAACTTCTGTAACTCTTTGCTGTAGCCCTCCCATTCTGGAATCAGACGTCTTGCTCGCTGTAACTTACCCTCTGAACTTGTTGGATCATTGCACAAGTCGATCATTTTTGCCTGGTTTTTCAGTTCAGCTGAGCACCACGTTTCGCACCATAACCAGTCTTGAGGTAAACTGAAGATTGGCACCTGACGTTGCAAATTGTTTGGCAAATCTTGGTCTAAGTTTGATAATGAATTAGGATCCGACGACAACTTCTGGTAATGTGTCCGAAGGCGATCTCCGACAAGGTTTCGACGGAATTGCTTTAGGTCTACTACGTAAAGTGCACTGATATGGTACTTGAGATCTTCTTGCAAAACCTCTTTCCAGTACCCTTGTTTCCAGAACCGGTAGCCTTCCATGTCATCCCTGGACTCGCACATGGGTGGAAATCCGTAGGCTGCGCCTTCTAAGTCCAAGTTAGCAAGTGCACTCAAATCAGTTCTGGCGATTTGATCGGCATCAACGAATATCACTTTCTCTAGACTTGCAGGGAACAAGGCGTCAAGGAACAATATTTTGAAACCCCAGACACTTCTATGGAGCTGTGATTGCATGCGGAGCCAGAGTGGCCACTTGTAGCGAACTAACTCATATTCGAACCCATACTCTTTTGCCATGAGCGGAAGCTGTTCAGTGAAATGTGTGCTGAGGAAGTTTTCCAAGAGCCAGAATTTGACGGATTTCTTCGTGTGCTTCTTCACAGAAAGCATCATAATGGACATCAAGTTCTCGTAGGTGTGTCCGCTGGCAATGCTGAACACGTTGATGTCAGCGCTAGATGTCTTAGTTTTCTTAATTGGGGTAGAAAAGGCATCGTCCGAAGGATATTTATCCTTCTTGCTGATTCTGGGATGAATCACTGTTCCCGATAGAGAAGAAACAAGAATTTGTGTTGACTCAATACCTTCGTCATTAGCATCGTACTTGTTATCATTCGCAGACAATAAGTCATAGTAATCCTTGCTGCTTCCTTTCTTCAACAGTAACTGCCACTCCCCCGGACTGAGTTGCAATTGCATGTAACCCAAATTCTGCAAAGTGTAGCCCTCAGCTTTTTCTATTCCCTTGCTAGCCTCAATTGTCAAGCCCGGAATTGACTTGGCGGTAAGAACATCCTTGACATAACCTTCAACAATGAGCTTAGTTAAATTGTACTCGACCAGGATATCTTTGTCGACTTTGAAGGATGACAAGTCAACAAGATCTGAATCCTTTCCTTTAATCGCATACCATCTCGACGGAATATCGAGTTCGGCCGTAAAGTGAACTTTTGAAGGTAGAGAATCAAAATGCACCTTTCCTGCTTCAACAAGACTACCCTCATTGTCGAATTCGGGTTTGGATCTAGTGAAGGCATCGTTGTAAAACCTGTCCAATTTGTACGATTTACCCTCATTTTCAAGCGGAACAATAAGAATAAGAGCATTAACAAACGGAAGGTCAGACAAGGACTTGGAGATCGAAACCAACTTCTGAGAAAATTCATCAAGAGGGTCAATAATTACTAGAATGTCAATTGGCTTCTTGGCATCGTAACCTGTCAAATCCACGGAGTTTTGATAATTCAATGAACTGAAATCAAATCGTGACACATCTGAGAGGAGCATTGAATCTTCAAGGAAAAAGGAGTTGCTGACAGTCGAAGATACTAAGTCGAACCAATCCAAACCAGAAAGTTTTCTTTCCTTTTTGAATTTCATCACCGGCTTCCACAGAAACGAATCTGGATATGCGTTGGTTATCTCATCAAAAATGCCAAGTCTCTGAGAAAATTCGTATTCCAAAAGTAATTGCAAGTCATCTTGACTCATCACCGTACTTAATCTAAAGTATCGCGAGTTGAAGAGCAAGCTGGGCAGATGAACTTGGATGTGATTTCTCTCCAACAAAGAGCGAATTTCATAATCTATTTCAGAGTCTGAAGATTGTGTACTTTCAACTTTTGAAATTATCTCAGTAATCATCTTTGAAGTCAACGTACCTTGATATTCATCTGAAAGCAGAGCAAGAAGATCGGATTTGTACGTCAGCAAGACTTTGATTTGAAGTGGTTTCAGCGTGTAATCCATGAATTTCAATATAGCCACTAACTGCCTCAATATCACATAGGAATTGAAGTCTCCAATCAACCAGAAGGTTCCAGAGATTTCTGAAACCGCGCCAGTATCTTGAACAGTAGTAAAGGTGTGAGCTTTCGAAAGCATTTCATGAGAAACCTTTTTGTAACGAATGTTAGCTGGATCCAAGGGCACAACTCTGGTGTTTCTGATAGTCTTAGCATCTTCATATAGGATATCTTTCAATGGAGTCCCCACATCGAGTTCATCTCTGATTTTCTGCTGCAATAAACGCACATCGTGTGCGATCTGCTTACCCATTGCTGCCTGCCAATTACTTGATCTCATGTTGTGGATGACACCATTAATTATCACAGAGGGTTCAGTTATGGAGTACTTATTGATTGTTCTCTTGTAGTGATGGAGCAGGGCCGATTCATCGAGAGGGATGTCCACTTTGTTTAGTAAATCATCTTCAGTGTCAGCCAGAGCTTCATAGTACTTGTACAAGAAAGCCAAAGCTTCTTTAGGTTCGCCAACTTTCATGATATAATAAAATTTCTCTGCTATCAAAGCATCCTTTTCGTTTTTAACAATGGGAATCACTCCAAGTTGTTGTGGTAATGCACGGTCTAGAATTACCTTTGAAAGCATAAAGAAGACTTTCAATTGGTTCCTGTTGGAAAAGTTCAACACGAAAATAATGTCGTGAACGTTCTCTCGAAGAGAGGGGATTTGGCCAACTCGAAGTTGCAGTGCAGTTTCAAGATATGCTTCCTTACGATCCTCATAAAATAAGTTGTAAGAATCGTCATTCTGGATATCATTGAAGAAAACAACACCACCCGAATTGGCATCCCCTGGTACATGTATATCCCGGTATACGGCAAACCTGTTGTCGGAAGAACCAGTACGGAACTCTGCCTCCTTGAAGGCACTTAAGAGGGCAAACTTAGAGAAAATAAGCTTTGCCTGCGCTTCACTGAATCCGTATCCAACCATTTCTTCAATTAATGCAACCTCGTGTGTGAGTTTCTGAACGATGTTGGGTAGGTCAGTTTCAAGTCTATGGGTCATGGCACCGTTAATGTATAACCCCACTGATTCATAGCCTGCGCCCTTTTTCTCGTTTTGAGCAGCGCTAGCCTTCACATCCCCGTAATTAGGAGGTGCTGCTGCTTCAAGTAAGGATGGGGCATACAATGGAAGGTTGTGTAGGATTTCTTTGAGTAAATTCTCTGGATTTTTGGGCTCTTGAAGAACGTAACAAGCAACTTTCAATGAAAGCTCGTATAGTCTGTCTTCTGGAATCTCTGTCAAATAGGAATCTGTAGTCTTCGCCTTGAGATACTTCATGATTTTACCCACTGGCTTGCTCCCAGCAATACTCTTTTCACGCTTATCCTTCGCCACTAACGACACTCCGTAACCACTCAAAGTGGATGAGTCTGTGTCTTTATTGGGAACATATCTCCATGTGAATCTAAGCCGGCCAGACTCAGCAAACTGAAGTAGAGTATTGAACATTCCAGCAAATCTACTGCAGTCTGGATCTCCATATAATACCAACAAAGGACCTTCGTGACCAACAACTCTATCGAAAGTAAATACATTCTCGGAGAATTTGGAAGTCTGTAATGCGTACAAGTCGCTTTCCGAGCAATAGATTTTGTCTCCATACTTGACCCATGCACCCAAGGGAGACTCAAGAGGCTCGCCGAAGGAGTCAACAGAACACTTTTTTGCAACAGCAGCAGCTTGATTTGGTTCAATTTCATTTCTGAAATGCAGGTAGTGAGCCTCAATTCTGGGAGAATACAACTTGTTCACCAAGTTCAAGTTGGTGAGTCCAACATCTACCAGTGAGAGATGCGACACAGCTTTTGCGTAGAGATCACGATCCGTCACCACAGGCACCTCAGTCGATTCGTTACTATCGTCTCCAAATCCATCCATGTCATCTTCCCAGTCGTCCATTTCGCCGTCTTCTTGTAAGATCATGGCTCTAATTACTGGAACATAGAGACTTTCATTGCGGCCAGCCACCGACTCCACCAACTGGACAAAGAAGGACGAGGTTCCCCAATTGCTAGTTAGCGACAAGTCCAAACTGGCTGCAGCGACATAGCCGCACAAACCTAGTAGAGTGCTTGGTTTCATTGAGTAGTAAGTTGACGTGGAGAATTATCAGTACGCGCACGTAGACTGTGAAATGGAGATGGAGATGGAGGTGAATATGAATACCGATATTGAAATATAGATGGATTAAGATGTGGAAGTTTAAGGTAAGTGAAAAGTAATTTCGAAATCAATTGATTTTTCAAAAAAGAACATTATCACTATACATAAATACAATTCATAAAAAATATATCATAATTGCTGACTACTTCTTGCAAATATCTTATTGGCTTCAGCTATTACCATCTGCCACCATTGTTACCACCATATCCACCTTGACCACCTTGACCACCGTATCCCCCGTGATTGCCTCCGTGGTTGCCTCCGTGGTTGCCTCCGTGGTTGCCTCCGTAGTTACCTTCGTTGTTTCCTCCGCCATATCCCCACGAGTTGTCGTTGTCGTTACGTCCACCAAACAGATTTCCTCCATAGTTTCCTCCATAGTTGCCACCATGGTTTCCTCCGTAGTTATCTCCATAATTACTACCTTGGTTTCCCCCATAGTTGCCTCCATGGTTGCCTCCATGGTTGCTTCCGTGGTTGCTTCCATGGTTGCCGCCACCTTGACCTGTCAAAGAGCCCAACAAGGAACCGAGCCCACCCTGGCCACTTCCACTTCCATGGCTACCTCCACTTCCTCCCAGACCAAGTAGACTGCCAACCATTGCTCCCACTCCTCCCATTCCACCCTGGCTACCTTGGTGGCCGTAACCTCCCTGATCTCCATAGCCTCCTTGGTTTCCATATCCACCTTGGTTTCCATAGCCACCGTTTCCATGTCCCAGGTTGCCGTGTTTGTTCTTTCCAGAAAGCATCTGGCCGATCTGGTTACCAATCATGTTCTCCAATCCGCCTCCTTGCTTCTTGTGGCCCATAGCTCCAGACACAATGGACGACATGAGACTTCTATCTGTCTGTTCACCTTCATTCTTGGTCTGGTTATCATTCAGGCCCTGGAAGTTTTCGTCATGGTTCTGGTTCTGGTTCTGGTTATGACTTTGCTGATCTGTGCGCTCGCCCTGAGGGCCCGAGTTGTAAAAATCGTTAGCAGACATTGAGCAAAAAAAAAATCGTGGAGGTTAAAATTGGCCAAGTTGGAGACTCTTATATGCGGAGAATGTACAGGTGGAATACGGTGAGAAAAGGTGCCTCATTCAGGCAGGCTGGGCCATGTGAGTCCTGTAAAGGGTCAATTTTGGCGCATCTTCTGGTGTTTTTTGGCCCTGGGCAGTGCGACTTCCACGCCCTCCCATGCTTCTCCATGCGGCTGGCCCCTATTGTGTACCGGCCAGTGAATAGAGGCCCATGACCACAGAATGTGGGATATGGAAGTAAAAAAACGGCAGAATGTGACCAGGGCGAAGTTTTTTGGAGTTTGTTAGAAAGTTCAGGTAGGTATGGACGGTTTTGATTAGTCGACGGGGGAACTTGTCGGCCAATTGGTTATGGATGGCATTACCGTCTATGCAATGTAAAACGGTCATTCTGCGCGGAACATCAAGAGGCTTAGAGGAGATTGGAGATCTGAACATTGGAAATGGACAGGAATGTTTGAAAGTGAGAGAATTGGAGGTTAAGAATGATTCGATTGATCAATTGGCTTAATTGTCTCAATTGCCTCAATTATTAGCTGTTAGTGGCATTGACTTAAATGTGACATTTGAATTTTCTTAGATTGCTTTATTTTTATGGACGTCAAGGTGCAAGATGCGCAAGTTATGTCATAAATGAGGTGCTTTGTACTGGCGATCATCTGGTCTTAAACAAAATTCTCCATTTTGATGATAGTAGTTTTTTTCTTTATTTTGTTTGAAGGTCTAAGGTGAAACTAGTCTCTATGAAATTCTAAGTTTCTAGGCCAATGGGAAGTTGAAAAGTGCTCGATTCTGGAGTTGGGTATGTTAGGATGGAGAAAGCAGGCATATCACCGCCTCTGTCAGTTATAAATATTCAAGGTCGATTAATTTCTGTTGCTCTGGATACGTTGTATTTAAGTAATTGTGTGAGGTTGGTCTATCCGGAATGGAATTTGTCTGATTCCTCCATATTTGTAGAAATCGCGAAGACAGGCAGATTCCAGCAAAATCAAGACTTCTGAAATCAAAGCATCAGATAAAGGTATTGTTACCTAGTGGCTGATACCCAGAACCAATTGATCGCTTCACTAGTTTTCTTTAATCTTTTCTAGTGTTTGACAATTGCCAATATCAAGTGATTGATGAGTGTTCATGAAAACGTTGATAACAACCATCCATGACCAATTGTGAATAACCCTAACTTTGAAGATTCAGTACTGAGAAGATGCATTTCAAAACGAATTTCAAAGAAGATCAATGGTGTTAAATTGTTTATGTTACTCATGTGAGCGCAATTGGAGAAGTACTACAATGCCAGTTTTGCCATTTCCAATTCCCTTTCTATTATGCTTTTAATAAGTCACTTGATGTCTTCTATTCTAATTAAATTCTAAATTCGATAGATTGTTTTTCTTACTTCTTTTTCCGTTACCAAGCATTTAAATCCTTCCAGCCTTCCTGCCCTGCTTCATTCCCTCCCACCTTTAACACTACGTAGTTCCACCATACTCTTAATTTCCCATATCCATTCTAAAAACCACAATGACATCACAAGAGTCCGCATAACATCTGTGCATGTTCAACAATTTGTTCTTAATTCCATTCAGCTATCTTCAATGAACTCTCTTTTGTCCAGATTGGTCCTACTCCACCGCACCTACTGCACCAAATACCTAACATCACTGCACAAATCACCACAACAACTCCAAGTCCTATCCATGTCATCTCTAGACGAGTCCGATGTAGGGTCGGAATATTCCGACGATGACATAGCACCCGAGGCATTCATGGACATAGACCCAGAATTGAGTACAATGCCTGCCACAAACGACGTGGATGATATGGATTCGTTATCTGATGATATCATCACGTTTACAGACGATGAAGACGACGAAGATTATGTGCTGGAAAACGAATATGGTAATGGTGATGATTTACGTGATAACTTGCGATTGGCCTCGGGATTCAAATTAAAGAAACAGCCAAAGTCCCAACATTACGGTAAGCGTAGGGCCATGAGGGATGCTATGAAGGCCATGGATCCTGAGGCGTTAGACTACTTATCTAAAGCCAATACTGCGTATGTGAATCATAAGTTGGATGAGGCAGCTTTCTATTGTCAGCAAGCAGTAAAGATCGAGCCCAAACACCCTAAGCCATACAACCTCTTGGGACTTATTTCTGAAGAGAAGGGTGACTTGAAAAAAGCATGCAGTTACTCGTTTATGGCAGCTGAGCTAACACACTGGAGTTCAGAGTCATGGTTTAATGCTGCCAAACTAAGCAAAGAATTGGGTTATATTGACCAGGCCATTTACTGTTACACACAGATAATCAATTTGAAGGGTGACTCTAGAGAGTTAGCTGCTGCAAGAGATGAATGCATTCAGGAGCGTTCTATGCTCTACAAGGAAAAGGGCCAGTATGGACGTGCATTGGAAGGTCTCCAAAAGCTACACCTGAAGAATCCCAAGAATGAAACATATGTCAAGAATTTAGCATCTGTTTACGTGGAACAGAAGCGGATAAACGATGCAGTCAACTTGTACATGCGGATATTGGACAGTAACATGAAACAGAGTGGTCCTCCACCATTTGATCCAGTTTTTGGATGGTCTGAGTTGAACATTCTTTGCGAGCTCTTTCTAACACAACATTCTTGGCGCATGGGAGTTAAAATTATCAAGACAGTGGCTAGATGGATCAATAATCGTACCGACGAAGTTTGGTGGGATGATCAAGATGATGATTGTGAGTTTGACTCAAGGAGAGCACAAATGATTCACAAGAAACGACCTTCTGACTACAATCAGTTTTTGGGTAGAGATTTTGAGTTGCCAATTGACTTGCGCTTCAAGCTTGGATGTTTTCGTCTTGAACTCGATCAAAAGGAAGAAGCACTTTCACATTTTCGCTCGCTTTTTGCACATACGGACAGATATGACGTTGTGGATCTATTCTTCGACGCTGGCCGTAATTTGGAAAAGCATGGTTACTATAAGGAGGCATTGGAGTTTCTAGAGGAGCTGACTAGACTCGAAGAATCATCAGAAGCGAGTGTTTTGAAAGCGAGATGTTATATGGAGCTATTCGAGTACGATCACGCTAAACGAGTGCTTCTAGAAGTGATATCAAAGAATCCGGATGACTTGGACTTGAAATTGATGTTAGCAGAAGCATTTTTGCACACAGAGGACACAGAGAACGCTCGAAAACTTATTATCGAGGTAGAGGAGAAGAAAGCGCTCTTGGGAGTTCAGGACGAGGAGGAGCTCGAAGACGATGTATCTGAAGAACCAAGTCTTGCAATTATTCGAAACTCGGCTACACTGAAAACGGAGGCAAAGCCAACCGATGAAGAGAGAAATAAGGCAGAGGATCATGCAACGCGGTTGGTCAAGAATAAGTTTGGAAGAATGCAAAGAATACTCCAGTCCTTGGATAAATCAGGAAAAGTGGGAGCAGCGACGTGGCTCAAATTGGCTGACCAACTCATAGAGACATTCACTGGTGTGAGAAGCTTTTTTCCTAAGAATCGCAAAACTACATTCAAAGGTATTCCCATATATCGGAGAAAACAGAGCCTTGCCATCAGTGACCAATTAAGTCGTCTTAAATACTTGGCTGACGATATGGCAGTGGGTGACTCGTCGCGTTTAGAGATGACTTCTAAAACAGAGTTTAGAGGACTCACATATGATGAATGGCTCTCTGTATTTATTCAATACTCTTTCTTGTTGCGGTATTTCAAGCATGATTTGGACGGAGCCGTGTCTATTCTTGAGGAGGCACTTACGGGAAGTGTGTTCAGTCAGAATAAAACCCGGAGCATGCTCCTTCGATTGTCCCTACTCATATTCGGCATTTTACAAGAGGACTTCACCGAGGCTGTCTCCAACAACGTTCGATACTTGTTGACTTCCGCACAGTTTTCACCAACCATATATGATTTCTTCATGTGTTGTTTCAGCTCTGGAGTAGGTGCATGGGCAGCATTTAGCAACTACAACCACCAGAAGTACTTTTTACGTCAACTTAAAGCATATGACTCTTTGTTGACATCAAGCAAGGTTTCCGGCTCTGCTCAGGTCACCATCGACACTACGCAATTTTCTTTCACACGCGAGCATCCACAATTACTCTATATCTACGCTTGTCTTCTTGGAAGCAACAGGACGTTCTCATCACCAATTGTGTATTTGACTCGTGTCTACCGTCAGTATAATCAGGACCCTACCATTTGTTTTATGTTGGGATTAGCACATGTTCATCGGTCCATGCAAAGAAACAGCAACAATCGACACCTCCAATTGCTCCAGGGAATTAGTTACCTTTTGGAATACAAAGAGTCGAGAGAAAAAGGCGCCACCATATACGAAAAGCAGGAAATCGAGTATAATTTTGGTAGACTCTTTCATATGCTTGGCCTTCCCACGCTCGCTATTCACCACTACACAAAAGTTTTGGGTTACCACGACGACTTGCTAGATGACCCAACATATGATATGCTGATGGAGGCAGCCTACAATTTGTCACTCATCTATACGATAAACGGAAACACCGCATTGGCACATTCTATCTATGACAAGTACTTGACCATCTAAGGTGCAGGGTTGCGATACTTCTTGATGCCCTCACTTTTATCTTCAGGTATAACCATCACCACCTTCAATGGTTCGTCTCAAACACCGGTACATCTTATTTGATATTCTATATCCTCCAAGCTCAGATCCTAGGACGGGCCGTGAGAAGGAAAAGTTCCAGAATTTCCAATCGTCTACTAAGGACACTCTTCTTTCGCTACATGAGACATCACCGAATGCTATCAATGCTCGATCAATAGCCCATCTCTTGAAGAAAGTCGTCGAAGACCATTTTGGCGACTTTGGAGGTGGCACCGTTGGGCTGCTGATAATTGTCAAGTACTTCAGTAACAGAACTTCCACGGGAATCATACGTTGCAGCAGAAACAACTTTCACCAGGTCATGGCTGCCTTAGCACTAGTGACTAAAGTGGACAATTACGATGTTGTAATGCGGTGTGTCCATGTCAGTGGCACCATCAAGAAATGTGAACAGTTTTCCATTCGCAGAAACAAGCAGCTCATCATTGAGATGGGCCAAGAGAAGTCGATGCAAAGTAACATGGACGAGCTCATTTCCATGTTTGGGAAAGGCGACGATTCAGAAGAGGAGGTTTAAACTGGCAATGGGAACTAATGGTCAGTCGTCGTTTTCTTGTATAGTAGAATGTATATTATGTAAAAGTTGAATCATTGAACAAGACCACAAGAAGGTGTTTGGAAGTCGTAGCATTAAGCGTCTACATTACACCAAAAAATATAGGACAAAAGAAAACTATCTGAGTAATTCTTTCCGGCGATTGAATCTCCCATATATCTCATATGCTGTTTTGTCCCCTAATACCTCTCATTATCTCCAGAGTGTATAGCCTGCACTGAGCGAGCAAAGTTACAACCACATATAGCTTTGCTCCTTCTATCAGGGCATCGTTCCTGACAGACAAGCAAGATGTCGCTCAACACCATATTACAGAAAATTCAGCAAAAGGGCCGCATTAAGTCGGTGCTGCCCACAGGGACCAAACCCGTAGCCACGCCGTCAACTTCACGAGGGCCTATAGCAAGGCCATCCAGTGACCGACCCGTGGACCCCGTTGTTGCACGACTCAAAGCAGCACGTAAGGCCGAAAAAGAGAAGAAGGAGCAGGAGCTCAGAGAAAAGAAGGGCCTACAGCCCAAGAAAGAGACGAAACCACGGGCCAAATCACTGAAACCGACTCTGTTCTCAAGAACATCAGCTCAATCCACTAGAGCACCAGCAGGAGGGAATGGAGGTGCAAGGAATGGAAAAGGCGCAAAGCCACGCATGGCTGGAATGGGTTCAGTTGGACTCAGCCAGCTGGTTGAAAAAAAACTGAAGATGTCCTTCAGTGAACTCATGAAGAAAGCATCGCTGATTGACCAAAGCAAAATGTCGATAGCCATCAAACAGAAGACAAAATCTCCAGAAAATGTGGGCCCCAAGCGGCCACCACGGTCCGATGATGATGGTAGAGGAAGAAACGGCGACAGTGGACGTGCTAGTCAGAGTGTTAAGCCATTTAAATCAGATAGACCCAGACCTGGCTCGGCGCCGGGAGGATACGGAAGTCGGATATCTGCTCGTGAGTCCCGTGATTCCCGTGAATCTCGTGAATCTCGTGAATCTCGTGAACGCGAAACTCGCCCCGAGATAAGGACTCCATTGCCTACAAGAAAACCTTCTGAGAAGTTACAGGCGCAGTTGAAGGGCCGTCCATCGGCAAGAAAAGATGAAGTCGAGTCTGACGAGGATGACTGGGGTTCATTCATAGCATCTGATGAAGAGGAGGAGCAGCAGTCGTATGGTGGAGACTACGACCGAGACGAGATCTGGTCAATGTTCAATAAGGGCCGCAAACGGTCCTACTACGACAAATATGACGATGAAGACTCCGACGATATGGAGGCTACAGGTGCAGAGATCTTCGAGGAGGAGCAGCGGTCTAAGAAGAGAGCATTGGAGGAAGACATGAGGGAGATGAAGGAGGAACAGAGGTTGGCAGCATTGAAGCAGGCACGTAAGGCGAAACTCGGCAAGAAGTAGGGCAGATTGAAGATATGGTATTAAGACAATTAATTTCTAGAGTCTCAATCTCCCATGTTTTAGTACCGGTGCTTTAGTGCTCAAATGTATAATGAATAATTAGACGGACTGATGTAGAGGAATAGGTGGACTACCGATATTTATACAAAAAGGACAACAAAAAAATAGAACCAGTTCATGAATTACCGGCTTTTCTCCATGAAAATTACAAGAGTCGAAGAACCTATGTGTGTCTTCCATGTCTTCCTCTAGACACTCATCTCAAATTCTACGCACTCATGGACTCATACAACTCCATAGTCAAGGACCTCAGAAAAGACGCCTATTCCGTCAAGGGTCGACTCCAGTCCATAATATACGATAACAGGTTTGTATCCACGTTTGACAATTATGCTCTCGTCGCCAATGAACGCTGTGGCCTCTGGTACGTGCAACCTCATCAGATCCATGCATCTGTCTATTTCAAGTCTACAGATGGACATACTGGCCAATGGAGGTTCTCTCTACGAAGATTGAACTTCAATTTGCTTCCAATATTGGGTCGAAACGGAACGGTGGTGTTGGTGGACTCCACACGCAAAGGTAAGTTGATGCCTGATGCTCTACTGAAGACCGCACCTATATGGTGTGCTGTGCTTAACTATATATTGTTTGAGGACCAAAGTGACGACCTGGAGGTTCCTGAGGTATTTAAGAACTTACAAAAGGACAATTGGTTGGCTACTCCTCGAGAAATGGTTTCGGAGAGCGAGCACCATGCCATTGCCCAGAAGATTCCTGAGTTTGCACGAGAAGTGACCAAGCTCCAGCTTATTACCAAGAACGAAATCACAAAGAGACTAGGGAAGAAAATGCCTATTGTGCCTCAGTGGCAGTATCCTGGAAAAGAGGCCGTAGAAGAGAGAAGTGATTGCTTCTCATTATGCTGTTTGACAGCCTCAGCCAGGGAAGTGAAACCGAGGGACTGGCCATATTCCTTTCCATATATTCAAGGAGCAGCAGATGACCATGAGCTCTGGGCCACAAAGGAGATTGCCCAAGGAAAATTGGACCACGAAGTGTTTTGGGAAAGAATATACTATGAACCTGAGGATGACGTCAGAATAGTGGATATGGCTACTGGAGATATCTATCCATGGTTGTCGGAGGAAGAAATGATTCTGAGGATCAACAAGATTTATGATGATGACTCGGAGGAAGGGCAATTGATGGTAGAGACAAAACCTTTGGGAGACACTGGATTGTTCTTGGGCAAAATCGCAGACAACATTCCACTAAATTTATTGAAGGGTAGTATATCTGAGCTTGCTGAAATCATTCTACTTTCGCCTAATTACACTATTGAGATTCCAGAGCCAATTAGTTCGAAAACAGAGAGTTCTAAAATAGATGGTAAGAGTGAGGAATGCAAGGAAGTCTTGAATCATGATCGACAACAAATTCTAGTGAAAACTTTCAAGATTGAATCTTCTAAGAAAGGAGCAAAGGAACTACGTGGAGTATTATCAGATATAATTGCACACTATAACCCACAAAAGAAGGTTTTGGTGCTTTGTGAGTCAGGAACAGACTTGAGTGCTGGAATCTGTCTCTGTTTCCTCAGTAGATGGTTTACGTTGGATTGGAAATCATCCGAAATGCCTCTACATGTTAACAAAGACATCATCAAACAACATCTCAGCAAGATCCAGGATTTCCACAATGTGAATCCTAGTCGGAATACCTTGCAGAGTGTGAACAGCTGTTTAATGGGAGGACGGTAAGAGAAGAAGAAAAGACGAAGGGAGAAATCAATCAGAACATCGATATAAAGGAATATTAGACAATTTTAGAATATTACAGTCTGCCTCAGGTGACTCTATGTACAGAAAATTACATCTTTTCCATGGGTATCATCTCAGTCTTATCTGTCGTACTGCGAGTCTTCACTTCCAAATCTTTAATACTTCTCTTTTCATTATGGTGAGATTTCTTTGTCTACCTGGATATCTTCAGAGTGGCAAGGTTTTTGCCGAGAAGTCGTCAGGCTTACGCAAAATCCTAACCAAGAAACTCAATTACGAATTGGACTACATAGATCCACCTACAATCATCAACACCAAAGAAGAGCTTCCATTTCAATTGGCAGCTGATGAAGCCGAAGCCAACGAGAAGTGGAATCTGATTGTGGAAAATAACTTGAATAGGTGCTGGTGGGTCCATACTGAGGATGGCGAGTATAAAGGCTTCAAGGAGGCTGTGGAGTACATGGTTCGTCTCATTGAAGAGAAAGGACCATACGACGGCATCATTGGATTTTCACAAGGTGCTGCCATGAGTGCAGTGATAACTAACGTCATTGGGAAGTTGGCTCCAAATCATGGCTACTTCAAAACAGCTGTTTTGTTTTCATCATTTGCATTTACTTTGCCTGTGGACAGTGAAGAGACCATGCTGGAGATTAACGCGGAGATTAAAAATTTGGATGAATACTCCAAGAAAGTACATTTAGTACCAAACTACAAGGACTACTTTGCTCCTCCTCTGGAATTTCCGACCACAGTGGCATCTATTTTTGGTGCCGAGGATACCGTGGTTCCTCCCGTGAGATCTGAGTATCTCATGTCTCTTTACCCTGAGCGCAGTGTAGTGAAGTTTCAGCATGATGGGGGCCATTATTTGCCAAACAAAAAGGTTTTCCTCAATCCTATTGTGGAGACCATCAAAAATGCTGTGGAGCTGAAGGCTAGTTTGTAGAACTGCTGAGAATTCTAGACTGTGTTATGTTGAAAAGACCAGTGCATAAATGTCTTAGAAGGCTAGTATATTATAGACAAAGGACACAAGATCCGAGAAAGATTGAAGCTAAAAAATAGAATGAAGATAGAATCTGAAGTAACGATAGTTGAAAAAATGATATTTTTTAAATCAATTTTATATTGGGTACTATAATTCAAGACGCTAGTTAAATGGTCACTATATACTTTCTCCACGTTCTCTGCACACTGGTACATCAAGTTCAAACACTAATCGTTTTCTTCGCCATATGTCTACACCTCCATCAACGTCAGAGGGTCGCGAGTCACACCCCGACGACATAAAACTGGATGAAAATTCCAGCTCTCCTAATGGAACTTCTGCTTTCACTCATGAAAACGACGCAGACTCTGTGACCAATAGCGTCAAGAGAACATCATCAATGTCTCCACAAACAGAGACCAAGAGAATGCATGCTGACCCCGATTTCAGCAATTCACTTTCAAGAAGAGAAACTTCAGCGACGCCCACCACTACTGGAGCCTCCGTTTACAGCGATACAGGTAAGGCCATTCCAGCATGGATGAAGAGCAAGACTCAGAACAAGGCCGAGAACAAATACGATAAGTACGGTGGTCGCAGAGGCCAGACAACCAGTGCAAGCGCTACGGAGGACCGTTATGCAAAGTACGCATCCAGTGATGACAGGTATGCCAAATATGGAGCAGCCAGGCCCTCGGAAGCATCTAGAGTGATTAGAAGACAACCACCACAGGAGATCGAGAGAGAAGAGCCAAGAAGAACACAAGAGGTTGTCGAAGAGCCTGAAGTAGACACGGTGGCAGCGCCATATACTAGTATTCCTACCATTGGCGGCCCTGGAAACAAGAGTGAATATAGAACATTCCACAGCTCCATCACCCACAAGGAAAACAGAGATATCAATAGTATTGTGAGGGCACATTACAACCAGAGAACACACCAGTCGAAACTACAAGGATCACGGACAAAGTCACCCATCTACAAGATGAGAAATTTCAACAATGCCATCAAGTATATGTTATTGGGAAATTTTGTCAAGAGACGACTGGAGGGTGCTCCACTCGTGTTCCTAGACTTGTGTTGTGGAAAAGGTGGTGATTTGAATAAATGTGAGTTTGTACATGTGGACCAGTACATTGGAGTGGATATCAGTGATGCATCTGTCAGGGAGGCCTATTCCAGATACTCACAGAATAAGGCTAGGTTCATGCCACAGAACCCGAACTCAAAGCGTCACAGAGACTCTCGCAGATACAACTTCGAAGCGTGCTTTGCAACGGGTGACCTTTTCAGTTATGCACTTCCAGAAATACTTGAGCCCAACTTTCCAGGTATTATGGATGGGTTGTTTCCTGTGGATGCTGTATCTATCCAGTTTTCGTTTCACTATGCATGGGAAACAGAGTCGAAGGTTCGTCAAATCCTTACAAATGTCACTAGATCTTTGCGTCCTGGAGGAACATTTATTGGTACCATCCCATCGTCAGACTTCATCAAAGACAAAATTGTTAAGAAAGATTATATGGACGACAAAACATTTGGAAATAGTCTCTACCACGTGAAGTTTGAAGAGGAACCTCCAGAAGATGGTGTGTTCAGATCGCCATTCGGAAACAAATACGACTACTTCTTGAAGGATGCTGTTGATGATGTGCCTGAGTACGTGGTTCCATTCGAGTATTTTCGACTGCTATGTGAGGACTTTGGTTTGATCTTAAAGTACAAGAAAAACTTTATCGAAATTTTCAACCTGGAGATTGGGAAGTACTTCTCTCGGTTGAACAAGAATTTGGTAGATGGAATGAAACGAGCAGACGGCAAGTATGGAGTTGAGGGCGATGAAAAGGAGGCTGTGGCCTTCTACATTGGGTTTGTTTTTGAGAAGTTGGGCAATTAGAACCGTAACAATTAAAGTGTCTCTAATAATACATAGCATAGATGAGCCATAACATCAATACAACAAAGAGCAACAAAAGTCTACCGCGTGGGGTCGTCGATAGCCACAATCCATAGCCAATACCAAGATCAGACAATCTCCTCAACAACAATTGAGCAAGTTTGTCAAGGACAGTACATTTCATGTAGATTTGCGTAGGACCACTAACGGCATCTCTCGTGTCTGGGAACTCATCAACACTAGACAGAATATGCACTGCATGTCGACTTGGACCAGCACTTGGGAGTATCATCAAGTAGCCGTTGGCACCAATGATGCTTTCTGGGGCTTCAAACGGCACAGACAAATGGAGATATACTGGCCGGTGATCTGATCGCATGTACGAGCAGATACTCTTATATGTGTGAAGGTCCACAGTGGCACCCCGGCGGTAAGTGTTCTGGAAAAATACACGGTCACACCACAGAGGACACCGCTTGCTGTTGTAGATGGCAGTGTTCGGATGGTATTTGTAAGTTGGTCTGAAGGTGATACAAGCCTCGTCAAAACCTGTAAAAACCTCACCATTGTTCTTTCCTTGGGTCAATTCGTCGTGCTTGAGCACCAAAGCCTCAATTTCATCGTCTGTAGTTGTAGACGCGGACTGATCATGAAGCTCAAGTAGGTCTGTGAGTGCACTATTGGGTCTTCCGTCCTTTAGAGACTTTGTTGTTCTAAAGTTGAGATCGCCCAAGAAAAACGCATGGCTATTTGGTTTCAAGAAGCTGTATCCATCTCCAAAGTCCAACGCCCGCGTTATCGTCTGGATGTTGTCTAACCGTCTTTGGTAGTAGAATTCACCTTCATAAGCTGAGAGATGGGCATTGGCAAATGTAAGCTCGACAAAGTCCACCATATCTTGTGAGTAACGCATTCGGAACCCAACACCACCTTTCAACAGCGAGTTGCCGTATCCGCAGCTTACATCGGCATATTTGGTATCTCTGAACCGCAGTGGGAATGGAGTCACGGCAATCATTCCAATTGCTCCCAAATGATGCAACCCGACTGTGGTGAAGTTATAATCACCTGATCTGGAGGCATACTTTCGTTTCAAAGTCTCGATCACAATCAGATTAATGGTGATCATATGCTTATGAACCTGGTCTTTAAATGATCCGTCTAGAATGGAGCAAATCTCCTGAAATCCAAACACATAGAGGTCGCACACATCGTCTGGGAGCGTAGCACTCACCTTGTCAATGAAGTCACCAGCGTCAATCCGTAGCTTGCCACAATTATAAGTGAGAAGATAAAGTGGAATCGACATTGCTATGGGGAGTTTGACGGTGATGGTTGCTTAACTATGTGGGGCACGGATGTAGGACTGGAGTGCACTGTGTGCGATGTTCTGTAAGTTGAAGCTTTATCAATCAATAGACTCAATAAACCAGACGGTCATTGTAAGTTACATGTCACTTGAAGCTCAGCGACAACTTCTTGAGGAGATAGAAGTATTAGAGGCTGCATGTTCTCAGCGGTTTCGCAAGAATCCCACATTGGCTTCATATGCTAAGATCTCTAATACTGATGAGGTTTTGGAGCCTTCTCGTAAAAGACCTCATAAGGAGACGCTTCTACAGCAGCATGAACTACAATTTTTTGCTCAGCAACTACAAAGAGATTGTAATCGGGCTCAAGCAAACTTTAAGACAACGAAATTGCATGACGAGGTTCAACGGTTGACCGATGTTAAGATGAAGTTTGACCAGTTTGAGATTCAACTAGAAATGCTCAAGGAGACCCGTGGCCAGGCTGTATCGAATGCAGAGGAGCTCATGGATGTGTTTCGACTTTATCTGAGTGCTCCAGATGAAGATGTCAAGGGACTGAAGGTTAAACGCAAGTACGTTCTTTCTAGAGCAGCAGCACATCTTGTTGACCTGGTCAATGCTGCCTTCAATGATGTGGAGATGTACGGACGATTCTTGGACTTGTCCTTGTACTATGAGATGTTCAAGACGGCTACGCTGTCCCAGATATCTTACGCTCAGTACTTACAAAGTGTTACCGACTTTCCTCATTCTAGCAACAGCACCGACTATCTCAGATACCTAGAATCGTTGCTACTGTACTTGAAGAGGCAATTCGTCAATTCACACCCCTTGACGCCTTTGCCGAACTTGGACGTGGCGCAAGAAGTCAAGGATTCACAGTTGGAGGATGGTAAGCCCGATGAGAAAGGCGAAGTTTATTGTAAGGCATGCGACAAGGTCTTCGCCAAGGAAACAGTTTACAAGGGTCATTTGGGAGGCAAAAAGCACAAGAAGAACGAGGCCAAGCTTACGGAGAAACCAGAAGCTGAAGGGACTAATATTACAGACGAAACAACCAGACAAAGAGGTCCTTCTGGAAAGCAATTGGAGGGCCAAATCAAGATTATGACTTCGGCATTGAGTAATGAACTAAAAGCAACCATACAAGATCATGAACGGAGAACTGGCCTTTCTGATAGAGAGCGAATGATGGAGGTGTTGGTTGCAGTTGGAGAAGAGTCTGATTTCACTAGTGTTGAGTCGGACTCCGAAGAAAATGATGAAGACGACAACGACGACGAATTCTTCTCCAAAGATCTACCAATAGGTACCGATGGAACACCTATTCCACTCTGGCTCTATAAGCTCCAGGGCCTTCATCATAAGTATCAATGCGAAATCTGTGGAAACGCCATATACAAAGGACGTCAACAGTTTAACAAACATTTCTCACAAGCCAAGCATGTCCATGGGCTTATGTCGCTTGGAATCCCCGAGTCCGATGTTTGGTCATTCAGCAATATCTCGAAAATCGACGATGCACAAAGCTTATGGAAAAAATTGTGCAAGAGCCGCTTGGAAACACAGCATAATGAGGATAATGTGGTAGAGGTGGAGGATGAGGAAGGTAATGTGATGTCGCATAAGGATTATGTTGAGTTGAAGAAACAAGGCTTGCTTTGAAGAAATAGAGGATGGATCATTTATGGGAAATAGCAGAAAATAATTATAGAACAGAATTGTATTTCCAATTTGAATCCTTTTATCTTCACTATTTAATGATTAAATTATTCTTTCAAATTTTATGTACTAATATTTCTTTCTCAGCATCTTGTCATATTCTCGATTTTATCTGCTACTTCATCTCTGCCTGCCTGTGCACATAATTCTTTACTAGTGAATGGCTAGGATTGTCCGCCAATTCTCACATATATACAAAACAATGGGTGAATCCGCAAAGCGTTCCGCTTCACTGTCCCCTTCCGAGACTCCAAGGGCTACGCCAGCAACTGAGGATGCCAAACCATTGAGACTTCCGCGTGGCCTGAAGAAACTCAGAGATGATCTTGGGTTTAGATTGAAACAGCAGTCTGTGGACAAAGATTTGCTCGTGTCGGAAGGTAACACCGACAAGACTATCCACGAAGAGGAAACCGAAGGCGCCACTTACATTGTGGACGGTGCGTTGCGGAGAGTGACTCCATATTACTTCACGTACTTGACATATTGTAAGCTTCGATGGAGAGACCGTAAACTCATCGACGTATTCGTTGACGAGTTCAGAGACAAGGATCCTGAATTCTATAGGAAAGCTATCGCAGATGGCCAGGTGATGCTCAACAAAACTAGAACCACTATCGATTCAGTGGTGAGGAATGGTGATCTCATCAGTCATCGCTGTCACCGACACGAACCGGCGGTGTCCTCTCGACCAATCAAAATTGTATTCGAGGACAACGACAAGATTGCTATCGATAAGCCCTCGGGAATTCCTGTGCATCCTACGGGAAGATACAGATACAACACCATCACCAAGATCTTCCAGCACGAGTATGGCAAGACTGTGCATCCTTGCAATCGACTCGATAGACTCACGCTGGGGCTTATGTTTCTTGGTAAGAACGCACGTGGTGCTGAGTTCTTTGTCAAGCAAATTAGAGAAAGAACTGTCAAGAAAGAGTATATTGCAAGAGTGAAAGGTAAGTTTCCTACTGGGAAAGTAGAAGTGGACCAGCCTCTTCATACTGTTTCGCCCAAGCATGCACTCAACGTGGTTGATCATGAAAAGGGAAAACCTGCGACGACATTGTTCACCAGAGTGTCTTACGATGCCAAATCTGACACTTCCATTGTTAAATGTCGGCCCTTGACTGGAAGAACCCACCAAATCAGAGTTCATCTTCAATACATTGGCCATCCCATTGCTAACGATCCAATTTACCTGAGTGAGTACGTTTGGGGAAATTCTGATCTTGGCAAAGGTAATAACGGAGCTGACCCAGAACTAATTGCTCGATTGGATCAGATAGGTAAAACTCGTGCATGCTCTACATGGATTCATCCGCAGGAAGATGGAGAGGTCTTGACAGATGAAAATTGTGAAGTGTGTAATATTCCTCTCTACACGGATCCAGGACCCAACGATCTCGACCTTTGGCTCCATGCGTTTAGATATGAAAGCGCAGATAACCTGTGGTCTTACCTGGTGGATTACCCTGATTGGGCTATTGATCAACATCGTGAATTCATGCAACTTGCGTTGGATGAAGCCAAGAAGTGTGGAGAAACTCAAACTCAATTCAATGTAGGCGCTGTGTTGGTTTTAAATGGTGAAATCTTAGCTACTGGCCATACCAGAGAATTGCCTGGTAACACACATGCTGAACAGTGCGCGTTACAGAAGTATTTCGAGAGAACAGGTAAAACAGATGTTCCTGAAGGAACAGAGCTATATACGACTATGGAGCCATGTTCTAATAGATCGGTGGGGAACAAGCCTTGTGTCGATAGAGTATTGGAGACCCTGATCAAAACGTGCTTTGTGGGAGTTGTGGAACCAGACACATTTGTTAAGAACAACACTGGAAAGCAGAAGTTGACAGATGGAGATGTTGAGTACATTCATATACCAGGTTTTGAGGATGAATGCTTGCGTGTAGCTACGTTGGGACACGACAAGAGCACATAGTTGTATACAATATATCTTAAAAGTGTACAATCTTGGTTGTAATAAATTCCATTGTTTTATACCGTTTTAATCATCCAAATTGATGCACACATCTTTTGTAGAATACACGAAGACATCTCTTCTGTTCCGTCCTGGATTTTCTCCATCTGCAAAGACAACAGTTCGAGACCTTGTTGAGGGCTCAACCACTTCTGCAGAGCCATTTCTGTCGAAGTGAAAATTGGGAGAAGTAGCATTGTTGCTTGATACACTTACCGAACGAGGAATGGCCAATCCAGTGGCGATGATTTTATCTGTGATGTCGAGAAACCTGTCTCGTAATACCCACATACCATTGACAAGTCTGTTATAAGGGGTGGTTGTGCTTTCATGCGGCATTTCCAGAGATTTGGAGATATTTTGCTCGAGTCGTCTCGATGTAGACTCGCCAGACCGGTGAGAAAGTAGCTGGCTTCCTTCGTCGCCGACGTCACCAGCATCAGAGTCGGATTCTTCCTCCACAAAAAGTTCAAACCTATCCAACTCGCAGATCTCATCTTCGTGGAATCGCCGTCCTAGGACACCTTCCTTTTCGATCATTTTCCGAATGATATTGTACTTGTTGCACCATTCCCACGGTATTACCACACACACAACGTAGGTAACGACAGAGAAAATTTCCGACAACTCGTATACCCACGCACTCGACACATCAGCTATAAAAAAAGCCACTGGTGCGTATATAAACACAAGCGTGAGAAGCGAAATTGGCCATATTCCCTTATGAGCAAATAGCGTTCTCACTTTGGTTAGTAGAAATGCCGTAAACAACGCCGCATAACTAATACTCATGGCGATACGGATCAAGTAGGTGAAAGCAGGCAAGATTTTGCCCACCTCATCATCGTTATCGAAGTTATGGAACTTGGTAATGCTCCAGAGGGTTTGAGAAGCTAATGAGGCCACCAAACCCACCAAAAATATGAGTCGCTTGTCGCTCTGACGAGAAAACAACCGCATCACCACTTGAACCTGGTTGACCTGCAAGAGGAACACCACTAACATGTCGATAACATTCAAATAGACCTGCTGATTGATGTGATCGAGGAGTGCAGCTCCGTGAAGATAACCTTGGCGTTGCTGGCCATGCAACACAATGATTGAGCCAATAACCGTGATTAACATGTATATCAGCAGCATGAGTGTGGACGCCTTTAAAAGAAGGGACGGCTTGATGGTGTAATTTGCAAGAACAAAGATAGTGAGAAACCACGTTACAACAGCAGAGATGGAGATGGAATAAATGATAGGAACCACACTGAAAATAAACACGCCACGACTGGGATGCAGCGTGAACTGTTCCCATGAGTGCTTGACGATGGGTAGCGGCTGTGAAAACGTATTCATGACCAAGTTGACGTTGGTATTCAACATGGGAGTAGAGCCCATGTAACATTTTTGGTGGAATGTGGCCGACCGGATGTAGCGCACCTGCTTATCAAAATCATGGGATATTAGTACGCCTTCCGGTAGCGTCACAGGCTGACACAGGTCATAGGTGACCGAGGGAGACGAAGCTCTCCAGAACATATGGAGAAGAAATGATGATGGTAGAGAAGATGAAGGCTGAGGAGTCACGTGGACATGTGAAGGTTGGGAAGTGGATAGACATCATGGATTAGGGAATATTTATAATGACTTTGATTTGAGTTGGATTTGAATTGATGTGGATTTGAATTGATGTGGATTTTTCTTCAATTATTGACCATAATTCTTTGATTCGCTTTCCGTTTCTATATTGCTTCTTCTTTGGTTCGACCTTCCTTTCGTTCGGTTAGACATTTCGTATGTCATAGAAGTACATTGGTTGCGAAAATTACAGAATACCCAACTAAACCTCTTTACACGATTCAGTTCCCACTACCAAAAACAAAAAAAAAAAAGGAAGCCACCAAGCATCATTTTGAAAAGAGAATGAATTAGCATGAACTGAAATATTCGCCATAAATCCCATCTCCTCCCCCATTCTCTTCCCA